>Ga0316207_10002487_pt1 | contig 18806 bp, 20 predicted proteins | sample 6weekpyrite_MG_FD_204943 | JGI IMG/M metagenome (GOLD analysis project Ga0316207, IMG submission 204943) | Microbial mat bacterial communities from mineral coupon in-situ incubated in ocean water Damariscotta River, Maine, United States -... | ecosystem: Environmental > Aquatic > Marine >...
GAAAGGAATCCTGCCACGAGGATGGTTAACAGGCTTCTAATCAGGGCACGCCGCCGTGTACGCTTCCGCGGCGCGGACAAGATAATCCCTGACCCATTGCGGCGCTGTTTCGAATTGCTCTGCCGTAATTTGTTCTGGCGTGAGAGCAGCGCAATAAGTGCTAGCGGTGTCAGTGGCGACTTCTTCACTGACGGATGAGGACGCTTCGGGTGTCGTCGCGCAACTCGCTAACAGACCGCACACCGCTAGGAGCGTCAGCCCGGGCAGTATCAGCTTTGACCAGGATTTCGTCATTTCGTTTCTCTATCACTTTCTGGGTCTTGCGCGCCTTGATTTCCATTTTCCGTTGCTGCTGTCGCGCCCCTCGGGCCTCATCCAGTTCTTCCTTGCCCTTATACAGGCCAAGGCCGACTAGAATGACCAGCCCCCATGCAACAATCGGATTATTTGAGAAGAAAGCTGCAAAGGGCATTAGTACATCCCCTGTGTTGCATCGATCTCACCCTCAATCTCAAGCTTCTCGCCGCGTTTCTCGCGCCAATAGCCCCACGCCATCCAGAGGATACCAAGCCCGAAAGCCACACCCAGCAGGGTAAGACCAACAACGCCTAGATTGGATGACAGCGCCCGCACCTCTTCAGACATTGCGTTAGCGCCTGCAACCACACCCGTGGTCACCGTAATCTTTGTGCCGGCATCCTTCATTGAAATGCCCTTTTCCTTCAGAACGCCGCCCTGATAGCGCCGCGTTTCTTCCTTGGGGATAAGCCCTTTATCCTTGTCGATCCCGTAGGGGACTTCCTCAGCCGCCTTTGTGTTGACGGACATGGGCTTGTTACCAATGGGGAGAATAGGCCGCTCAAAGGACATGGGCTTCCCTGTCTTGAGGGATTCTACCTGCATGTTGTTTAGATCCTCAGTCGTCAGAGGTGTCTCTGGCGTCGGATCAAATACTGCATCTGGTTCCGGTGTTGCCACTGGCTCAGCCCCGCGCTTTGGTATTTCCAGCTCTTCAAAAGTACCCTGATTTGCGTCTTCCGTCACCTCTTCTTTGAACAGGTAGTCATCCGGCTCATCGAGGAAGGCGGCAAGGCTACGGGCGCGCTCTACCACCTCGTTAATCAGGTCAATGACATTCGTGATGATTTCCTTGAAACCACCGCCCTTCCAATCGATCTTGCCCTCGCCTGGTTTGACATTGTTGGCATTCGCTGCTTGCTCTGCAACCGCCCATGAGAAGCCGCGCCAGATCAGCCATTCACGCAAGCGACGGATAGGCAGGCCGCGGTCAATAACAGCATCCCGCTTTCCGTCATCATCGCGGTCATCGATGGTGTAGATGTATTTCAGCCATTGCGGGCCAACATCATCATCACCCTTGCCCCCATTTATCATCTTGAGGAGGGTGTAGCTCGCAAACTTGGTTTCACCGAAATTGAAGGCGAAGCTGACCAGAGCGTCAAACTGGCCCTGTGTGAGCGTCTTGGTGACATACTTTCGGACGATAGACGCCGCCTCTTCCATGTCCGCATAGAACCAGTTGTCAATTTGCTGGTCCGTGTAGGGTGTGGGAATAGAAAGCTCATTCTCGTCAAGCTTGTGACCAATGCCGCCTGTAGCGTGGCCCCCACCGTCAAGATAGGAGGCATACTGGCGCCCCTCGGACGCCTCTACGAGGTTATACGCTGTCTCGCTGGGATGCATCATCATCTGATTGCTCCGGTTCTGATTGTTCTAACGGGGTCCCGCTGCCATTCGTGGTCTTTGGATCTGGGTGGATAATGTCCACCGAATTAGGCTTTGCTACCACTGGCAAGCCCTTGTCCTGTCGCTTGACCAGGCGAACCTGCTCATCGGTAATGTAGGGTGTTTCCACCTTCTCCGGGTCGCGGGCCTTCTCAGCCTTCCAGAGAGCGGCAATGACCTCTTCCATATTACCGCCCTTAAAGGCGGTCTTGGCGATGTTCTCCGCCGTCCAGGTGGTGTTTCTGGCCAGCTTGACCGCATGCGCCCATGAGGGAGCCAGCGTCTCTGCTCTCAGCTCAATCTTGTTACTCTGCCGCTTCCGTCGATTGCGGGTATTCGCAGCCTTTTTTCCCGCCTCTACGCGCACGGGGTCTTTGTACTCCCCTTCCGCCTTGTCCTTCTCCTGAACTGACCGCAGCTTGAGGACCGCATACCCGCCCGTAAAGCAGGCCATCATGAGAATCTCGCCAAAGCCAAACCAGAAGGTAAAGAAGGCGACACCCCAGATAAACTTATGCGTGTCAGGTGGGTCTTCTGCAGGATTCCATGTGTTTGTGCTGAACCGAGCACCGAAGATGAACAGGTCATTGAAGCTCGACTCTGCTGCGTTGTCTGTGACCTCCTGTGTGCGCGTTCCGCGCTTCTGGTCGCGCAACTCCTGCAGACGGGTACGAATCTCGCTCAGGCGGTCATCTCGCGCTTGTATGGCCTCTCTCTGCTTCAGGGCGAAGGCTTGGGCCTCGTCATCATTGTCCAGACCGTCATTCGTAATGCTATCAATGGACCGCTGGTAGGTATCAACCGCGCTCTGCGTCAGGGCTGGCAGCTCAGCGCGCTCTGCCTGCAGCTCTGCAATCTCATCATCTACAAGGCTTACATCGATGTCTGCCACCTCAGAGATAGAGCTGACCTGCGTGTATTGCTTCTGCATGATCTTGGCAGACACCCCAAAGGCATGAACCAGGAGCAGCAGCGCAGCGAAGACGGTCATGAAGGTAAACCAGCGCGACCATCCCCGCATTTTGTGAGCGGCGAAATAGATAGCCAGAGAGCCCGCAATGACGCTGAAGGCACGGATGCCCCAAGCAATCTGCTGCGTTACGTTCGCGGGGATAACCCCACCTGCAAGCGGCCGGCTGAATTGTGCGTCCAGCTGAAGGAAGGCCCACACAAGGTAGACCCCGAGCGCATAGAGCGCAATTACGATCCAGAAGGTTGCGAACATTGAGCCGCCGTGGTTCCACAGCGACTTGAAGTCATCTCGTTTAAGTCCCAGCATTTTAGCCCCTAGTTACCTCAATAAGAAGAATAGCATGGTTGTCATCGCGCCGCCAATCGTGATCGAACCCGTTATAATGTAAAAGACAAAGCGCATGGTTTGACGGCGCTTTTGCGTCTCTGCGTCCCGAATGTCCGCCACCGCCTTGGCCACTGCGGGCATGAAGTCGGTTTCCATCCAGTTATGCAGCATGTCCCGCATTTGTGTGGCAACTTCACGCGCCGCATCAGAGCGAGCCGCAGCAATCTTGTCGCTCACCGTTCTGATCATGACCTTGTTCTGGGCGTCATTCTGATGCTCGACATGGACCCGCATAGCCTCCTGCACCCCGCGAACCATTTCCTTGGGTGCCAGATCAGACTGCATCCGAGTGATAGAATCCTTTAAAGCATCGTGACGCGTCGAAAGTTCGCGAAACATAGCTTTCATATCATCAAAGTATCGGTCGATCCGTGTTGGCGGATCATTAGGATTCATGCTTTCCGACAAGGCTAAGCCCCCATGCCTACAATGTATTCATACCCGTCTACACTAAATTTCCACTTATAGCCAACAAAAGTCCCTTTTTGACCAGTGCGTTGCGACTCCCACGGCTCCTCTACGAGCGTGGTTGCATTTCGGAGCGCCTGACGGGTAGCCTCATCATTATTGTAGAAGAGGATGGCCGTGTCATAGTCCCACACGTCAAAGTCTGTCTTGCCTATATAGTCCTCGCGTTTACCGCCAAGGATGCGCAGGACATACTGAGTGGAAAGCTCCACCATGTAATACTTCTGATCTCTGGGCTCCCAGCGCTTGACCCATGCAAGACCGGGGAATTGGACAATGGCTTGCAGGAGGGGGCGCGATTCTGTCGCCACCGCCTTGGCCTGCTCTGCCATACTTTCAAAGCGGCGAATGTCCTCATCGCCAGCCACAATTAGAGAACCTCAACCGCCGCATTCTTGGCCTTATACATGGCGTTATGCATCGCTACATGGAGGTCATTGTAGCCTTCTTGGTTCATAAACATCAGGGTCTGAACAGCCTGGTACTTTTTCCAGAGCCAAGCTTGCTGTTGCCCGTGCGGGATGTTTTCCCGGTCCATCTCGTCAAGGACGACCTTGGGGATTTTGTCCACATCAAAAATCTTGTTATCAGGCATCTGGTCAAGCATCTGCTCTGCAGGGTGCGGTTTGGCCGCTTCTGCCAGAAGCTTCTCCAGCTCTTCTATCTTGGCGAGGGCATCATCCAGGCGCTGCTGCGTCTCGGGGTTATCCACTGTCACCGTTTCAGTCACGGTCTCAGTCTCAACCACCGTCTCAGGTGCGCGAGCTGCTGGCAGGCTTGGAGACTCACCAATGTCCCTCAAAACATTGTTAATCACCCGCATACCGTCATCAAGGCGGGCTGCAATATAGGCATAGCCCCGCCCCTCTGTCGTCTCAGGTGTCTTGTTGTCACACAGCGCGAGAACATCCCCGCACTCCTTAGCCGCGGCCTGAAGGGCTGCAACGGCTTGTTTGGTCTCAATCTCAAGGCTCATTTGCCCCTCCTTATAGTGGCAAGGTTACGTCGTAAGTAAATGTGTCGAGCGTCGTGCTGCCGTCAGATTCATTGGTGATTGTCACGGTTCCTGTCACGGTTCCAGGCGCGATGTTTGCGACTTGCCACCGCAATGTATCGCCATCGCTCACGCTGAGCTGCCCGCCATCAGCAATGAATGTGAAGCCGCCGCCGTTCAGGCTGTAATAGACCTGCCCGGAGCCCGTCCGGTTCATCTCAAGGTTTATCGAGCCGTCAAAGTTTTGCAGGGTCTGGTTAGCGTTGTTTTGCGGTTCATTGCCAGGGCCAATGTTTGCCCAATTCACCGCGTCCGGCGTTCTGTCACCCCCAACATTTAAACCAGTGAAAATTGACGCCGTGACAACCATTAGGAAACATCTCCGGTGACATAGCAAACTGTCGCCGACTGAAACCAGATGACCGCAAGACCGCGCGCCGCAAGGGTGCAGGACGCAACGTTTGTTCCGTTAACATACATCGATAGACCAGAACCGCGCGTAATTGTTCGTGAGGCCCCCCCTGAATTGAGTGGCCCTATTGTGTCTTGCGCAGCTCCAATTGTGTTGGGAATGGTAATGTTGCCAGAGAGGTTGATTCCTGCACCAATGTTAGCAGACGTAAGGGTGCCTGTGCTGGCGCCATCCACAGGCACCTTTGAGCGGACGCTAGAAAATTCGACCGCGTCTGTTGTCGCCAAGGCTTGATCCAAAGCACCCAAATACCCCCATTGAGTAGCGCTTATTGTCGTCGCTCCAATGTTCTGCAGCTCACCTAGCTCAGCCGAGGTCAAAGGGTTTGCGGCGTATGTATCAAGGTCAGCGTCCCATGCCTGAACATCTATTCCTATTTCAAGGTTAACCCCTGTTTTAAAGCCCGCCTCATTTGTGAAGCTAAGGCCCGCCAAAAAGGCAAGGCCCGCATTATAAGCTTGCACGTCAGACCCGATAGCAACGCCAAGGTTGCTCCGCGCCGTCGAAGCGCTGGCAAGGTCTGACAGGTTGTTAGAGGCAATCAGCGCGCCAGAGGTTGCCGCATCAGGAAAGCCGATGATCTTGAAGCCGCCTGAGGCGCTGTCTAACGCGCCATCATAGGCAACATCATACATGCTATCCGCATCGAGATCTCCGCTTCCAGCCTGGGTGCCGTCTGGCATATAGACCTTCTTCGCCCCAATCGCATCCACATTGAGCGTTACCGCCCCTGTGCTGTCTGCGTTAGGCTGCCAGAGGACCCGGAAGTTTGAGGGATAAGCGCTCAGGCTCTCACCAGTGGTCAGGGTGTAGGCATTGCTTGCCCCGCCCATTGTCACATTGCCGCTCAGGGTGTTGAGCCAGTGTGAAATGCGCGCCATCATCGAGCGGGCGCTATCGTTTACGGTAGAAGGTGCCTGACCCTCTGCCCAGTTGATCGCGCTATCCGCATCGTCATTATCCGCGGCAGTCGTAACCCAATCCCAAACAGCCATTAGCTAGCCCTCTTCCATTGACCATTCACGAACTCGTAAACAGTGCCATCTTCTTCAACGCGCTTGAGCATTACGCCCCGCGCCTTCTCTTCTGGTGTGACCTCTGTAGGGTCAACTTCCGGCTCAGGACGCCCCAGCAGGGCTGTCATGGCGTCTTGTGGCTTCATGCTAGGCGTTTCAGGCAATCCGCGGCCTGAGCGTGTCGCCTGGTCCGCACTGCCAAGGATCTGACTGAGCGGGTTTGGATCTTCTTTCTTCTGACCACCTGACAGAGCGGCCCAGATGCCAGCGGCACCGCCTGCTCCCATCAAGCCAAGGATACCGCCGCCACCATCACCCGTGGTGCCATAATCACCTCCGGGGTAGCGTCCGCGGGCCTGTGCCATCTCGCTTGGGGATAGGGCAGCTACGGCCCCGTCATCCATGTTCTCAGCGATAAAGCGAGCCTGTTGCGGGTCCATTCCGTCCGCTATCAGCTTTTCTGTCAGCATGTTCCGAGCTGAGAAAGCGTCCTCTGCGTCCGGTGTAATGCCTGTAGGGGCCTCATCAGCAATCAGGGGGCTTTGGCGAAGCTCATCTCCTGTCTGACCAATAGAGGCGGGACGTTGACCGGCAGGGGCGCGGGCTCTGCCGCCCATGTCCTGCAATCCGTCGCGAATCTGGTTCTGTGTGCGTTTGCGCTCAACACCGGGGCCAAAGCCATTTGTTATGATAGGGCTGTCAGATAGCTCTGGATCGAATCTGGCGTATTTAGACCGGATGTTTTTGGGGTCAAAAACCAAAGTGTGATCCGTAGGGCGGTAAACCCCATAACCCGCCTCATCGCTAAAGTTTTGAAACACTACGCCGTCAAAGCCTTCCTGTTTTGCTTTAGAGGCAAGCTCAGTAAGGTTAACATCATCTGGGTCATACATCGCCCCACCCATATCGACCTTCTTGAGGTTGCCTCGCGCGAGCAAAGGCATAACAGAAGCTCCCTCCCCAAGCCCATTTTTTCCAATCTCCCCCTCAAGGACTTCCGCTTGCTGCATTAAACGGTTTGCCTCGTCCCAATCCCCGCGGCGCTCTGCTCTCATAGAGGCGTCAATCAGATCTTGCACCGGCTTCGTTTCGGAAGCGTAGGAGGCATAGCCGCTCGCGGTATCGGGCGAACCGGCCAACCATGTTCCTAGCTTAGCGCTCCGAGATCCCGTAACCCGGCCTGCTTGAGCGGGGTCAAATGCTTCTGGCGTGCTAGAGGTGCCGTGAAAACCTTCTACATCAAACCCCATTTCCCTAGCCCGTGCCATTCGTGAGGCTTCGTCCATTGGGAGCGGGTCAGCAGGTGTAGCAAATGATTTTGGAGCGGTCTGTGGTGCACCCTTTGACCCCCGAGACGTGAGCTTTCGAGCGGTCCCCATTCCAGCAGCCCCCATAGCCGCACCAATCGCAACATCCTTGCCATCAATTACACCATCCTGGTTGTAATCAACGAAGTTGCCGGAAACGCTGCCTAGAGCACCTCCGCCCAAGGTGCTGCCAACCATGCCGTTTTGAGCAGGCTCTTCTGCTTTGGGTTTGGCGAGGGCGGATTCCATCGCTGCTGCAGCGCTGGGCTCCCCTTTAGGCAAAGACCCTTGAGGCGTTTGAGCTGCGTGGTTTGCCGCTCTAGGACGTGCCATTAAGAAGCGCGTCATGTCCTCAAGCGTCTGAGGACGAGTCCCAAAGGCTGTATCTGCAAGCATCCGGCTTCCGCGATAGGCGGCATAAAGCCCTTGATAATGCGGGGCAAAGGCCATCAAGGCCCCTTCGCCCAACATTGTGCCAGGCGTGGCGTTGTCTACCGCGTTCGCAACCTTGCTATTATATAGCGCCGGAGCCTGAGCCGTAGCCTGCTGATTTGGAGCCGTGCGGCTGTTTGCATTCGGGTCAAAGCTGTTCAGAAAGCCCTGCTCATTCTTGATAGCCAGCAGGTCATCCGCAAAAGGCTTCGCGCCAACCTGCTCAAAAAAATCAATCGCGGCATCACTCGTGACAGAAGTAAGCCGCGCGGGCTGGCCAGCAGGACCGCCTTGCATCTTAGCTAATGCGGCGTCTCGGATAGACACCAGCGCCACCTGCTTTTCGCGGTCTGTCAGAGTATTGAAGGACTCGACCAGCTCAGCGCGCATGCCAGGGTTATTCATCAGGCTGGAATTAGCGCCCCCAAAGAGCTTGTCCCCAAACTCACGGGCATTCAGAACGCCCTGCTCTGTACCCCATGCGCGCTTAGTGGCGGCATAGTCATCAAAGCTATCAAGCACCTCATCAATCTGAGACACCGAATCAAGCAAGTCACCTCGTTCTCTGCCGCTGGCTGAGCGGGCATCCTTTGACAGGCGTGAGCGCATCCAATGCGCCGCCTCGTAAGGCTTGGCGTCAATGTATTGCTCTACGCTCATCCCTGCATTCTTGGCTTTCCGCCGAAGCACAGAGGCGCGGGAAGGGTCAGCCTTCAGGATTGTTCGGAGGCTGTCTGCTCCGGGGCCAGTAGTAGGCGCAGCTGCAAGGATTCGCTCATACTCGCTGCTGATCTCTTTCTGAAGCGCTTCCACTTGTTCCTTAGCGCCAATTCGCGTATTCTCACCAAGGTTTTTAGAAGCACTATGATCAAGGAACTCTTTTTGACTGTCTCGAAGATCCCGCGTCCCGGCTCTGATAATCCCAGCAGAATTATCGTTGCGACGGACGTTAAGACGCCGCTCCCTGAGCACCGCAACAATGTTTTCAGCGGCTTGGGGCTTGGTCTCTTCAAGTATCTCTACGTAGAGCTGACCAACCGTCTTGCGGCTCGCCGCGCTGCCAGAGCCAGCCTGCATTCTCTGGCTGACCTCTGTGTTGAGCGCACGTATGTCAGTATCGGAAAGCCCAGAATGCTTGAGGATACGGTGAACAGCCGTGATAGCCTGGGGCCGAAGACCTCCAGCAAGCTCCGTATCGATGACCTCGGCAACGGCCCGCATCTGCTCAGGACCACCGGAAAGACGCCCGGTCGCTGACTGAACTGACTCCCGGACGTTTTTCGGAGTAACCGAAGCGCCGCCCGTGCGAGACATAACGCCCGCTCTGTTAACAATCGAAGTCCCGACAGGCCCCAACACATTGATTGGAACGTTCTTCAGGTACGGGGTCTCAACGCCCACATCACCCAAATTCATAGTGGCCATGTCACCCGCAAGGCTGGCACGGTCCCCCAGAGTGGGGCGCTCACCCGTATAAGCTGAATTCTCTTCCGCAAGCGTGGTTGCGCCTTGTAATGCACCCTCGCCCGTCCATGCCGCAGACCCAGCCGCGAGCCGCCCAAGATAAGAGCCCACACGGGTTTTGCCCGCTGCATCGACAACTTGCTTGATCCCCGGAACATTCTTGGCAAGAGATGCCGCGCGTTGAGCAGGCAAAAGCTGTGCGGTCATACCCGTCATCTGACCAGCGGCAGCCCCCACAGGGAAGGAGTCTGACGCCTTTACAGCGCGGTCCCCAAAGTTCTCCTGAACCGTCCCCTCATATACCTCATTCCCCGCCCGCTGAAGTCCGCCACCCGTTAAGGCATTTACGCCTTTGAACAGGAATGCGTCTGCAGGGCTTTTAATGCCCGCATCCGGCTGGGGGTTGAAGTTCTCAAAGCTGTCAACAAGGCGGTCCACACCGCCCGCGAAGCCCTGCACCGCGCCCGTCTGGTTCTCCGGCTTGGGCTGAGCGTTAAAGTCCGGCGCCGGAAGCCCATTCGCTTTGGCCCGTGCCGTAATTCGATCTTGCTCCGGCGTTGAATAGCGCTTTTGCATAGCCGCGCGCATTTCTTCCTGGGTCACGCCCTCAGGAAAAACATACTCTTGGCCATCAGGCCCTTGAACGCGGGTTTCAGGCATTACTCAAAGTCCCCCGTTGCAGGGTTATAAACCAGAGGCTTGGCACCTTGGCCCTGAGGAGCATAAGCGCCGCCAGCTTGCGCCTTAGCGCGCTCAATGCCTCTTTCAATGACCTCAATATAGTCTTTCGCGGCTCTGATAGCGGCCTCTTTTCCGATGCCCTGATTTTGTAGACGGGTAATCGCTGCCGTGGCTTTCTGGCCTTCAATCTCGGTGATCTGACCGCCACCTTTAAGGGTCTCAAAGGCTTGCAGGAAGGCTCCGCCCGTAATCTCCTCAACAAGCGCTTGAGCCTCAGCTTCAGGCGTGTCTGGAACAGCAGGCCGAAGCCCACCAAGGGACGAAACGCCATAACGCCAATCAAGGCCCTCATGATTGATAAGAGAGTTTACGCGCTCAATACTGCGCTGCGCTGAAGCAATTGTTTGTGGCAGATCCTGCTGCGCTACGCGGCGGTCCGCCTCGTTTCCAACAATCGTGTCAATCGTGGCTTTGTTGCCGCCAACCTCTTCAGGTGTAGAGATGTTGATTCCCTGACCTGTGCGGCGGTCAATCGCTGTCGGAACACCGCCAACATCAGTGATTTGATACGGGTTCTGTACACCCATCCCACTACCGCGGATGCTGCCATCTCTCATAACCATCTGCAAATTGCCATTGGCGTCCACAAAGGTAGACTGAACTCGGTCTGTCGTGTTCGCAGCAGAATCAGGTGGCGGGGCATAATCCTCTACCGGATGAATGCCGCCGCGGTTATCTGTGCGGACAAACATAGGCTTTCCATCAGGCCCAATCACCTCATGCAGCGAATTGCCGTAAGTTGCAGGGTCAGCGCTCTCAGGCTTCGCAAACATCTGCTGAGCCATTCCGCCCGCAACCGCTTGAGGGGCAATCCCAAAAAGGGCAGCTTGCTCAGGTGTCAGCCCTTGCGCAAACTTATCCATCTTGGCTTGCTGCTCAGCCTCTTTCGTCCGAGCCTGCTTGTTCGCAATGCCTTGTGAGAGGCTTTGGAGCATGTAGCCGGGACCTGAGCGCTTATCGCCTGTCAGAAGACCCAGACCGCCCATAAGTAGCGTCTGACGGTCCATTCCAAGGGCTCCGTCCTGCTGAAGCCAAGGCGTCTTTTTCTTCTCGGTCTCACCGCCCTTCATCGCTTCATTATAGCGCTTCAGGGGGTTAAAGTATGACCCGTCAAACCCGGTTCCAATGGCCATTAGTACATCCCCGCTAGCATTCCGAGCCCGCCCATCAGGCCCTGCTGTCGATTCATGCCAAACATTCCCGGCTGTTGCATCCAGGGTGTCTTCTGAGCGCCCTGAGCCATCTTCTCCTTGCGCACCATCCCCTCATCTTGAGCTGGCTGGAAAGGATTAGAGGGAGGCATAGCCTGCCCCTGATGACCCTGAGCCATCATCTGAGCAAGAAACGGGTTCTGCATCATGTGCGGGTTCATCGGCAGCCCTCCATAATGAAGCTCTTGGCATTCATCACCGTTGGCTTCAGCCCGAGCATTGAATAATTAACCTTGAAGTAGCCTGACTTATCGACGCTCACCGCTTCCGGGTTCGTCTCAAGTATGTCCTGAGCCATGACACCACCGCGGCGCACCTCCGGAGCATCCGTATTATAGCGGAACTCATACCACTTATGGCCAAGCTTCTTACCCTTGGGTTTGATGTCGAGCTTGAGGCGTCTGTCTGAGAAGATTGCCGCGCCCGTAAGGCCAAGGCCCGCAACCGTCTGAAGGGTGCTAGGACCAGAGCTAGGCTGCGTCCCTGTAGAGGAGCCGCCCATAGCAGCCAAAGGCTGAACTGCGCCATTGTAGCGGTTCAGAAGGTCCCAACCTGCATTTTGGCCGAAGTTCCAGCGGTTCATGCTGTCAGCAAGCTGCTGCTGAGCCATGCCTTCATGCATCTGACCCAGACCCATAAGACCGCGATTGTTTGACTGAGAGTAATCATTGAGCCCCGGAACCATGCCGGCCGCCGCAAGAGACTGGGAATTAGCGCCCTGCTGAACACCTGCAGCCGCCTGTTGAGCCCCGAGATTCCGGCTAAGGTCACCCGCCTGACGTGCGCCAAGGGCTTCAGCAGCGCCAAAGCGGCGGTTCTGGTCTTGATCGTAAGCCTGTCCGTAGAAGTTGGTGGCCATGTCGCCAAGGCTGTCAGAGAGCTGATCCTGGTGAGCAACAGAGCCATAACGGCCCGCCTTCGAGAACATCGCTGACGTATTGTCTCGCACCCGCTCCGCCGCATTGTTGAAGCTGGCATCCAGATAAGGGTTGCTCTGCCCATTATTGGCAAAGTCCTGCAAGACGTTTGCGCCCGCATTATTCTGCTGAGCGCCCGCGTTCTGGATGTTGTTGACAAAGGGGTTATTCTGGTTCTGGCCCGCAACGCCAGTGATCGCCCCCTGCATGGCATCATAGCCCACAGGGTTCGCCTGGCTGAATTGGTTCTCGAGTCCCTGCATCCCCGCAACCGTCTGGTTCGAGAATGGAACAACCGTAGATCCCGGATAATACTCAGCCCCTTGGTTATAAAGCGATTGAGCCCCACTGAAAATGTTTCTCAGGTGAGGCTGCGCAGCGCTCCAAGGTTCTGAATTTTGGGTTACGGTCTCTGTACCGCTACTTGTCCCCATCGGGCACCTCCAGCTCACATTCATACATTGTCGCGATTGGCTTCCAATCAACGCCCAATGCTCTCATTGAACGCTGCCATCCACGGCGTCCAATGTACTGAATGCGGCTGGCACCATTGTGCTTTGCCCATGCTTTCAGGTCTTCAAATAAAGGTAGCCACTCCTCAGACGGACCCTTACCGCCTGTCAAAATGACCTCTGCAACTAATTCATCTGTAGGATAACGGTTGAGACTGGTGCAAGCAACAGCCTTAACATGCTCCCCAAACGTTTCTGCGCTCGCATGCTCAGGGTCAAAGATGACCCATAGCTGCCAGATGTCTCTTTGATTCATACCGGCGCAACGCTCAAGCGCTGAAGACGGATCAAAGCGACCATTAGAATAAGCACACGCCTTCTCCAGCAGAGGCATGACATGCTTGCCAATCACCCCCACCATATCTGGCTTGACCTGATCAAGGCGCAGTCCGCTCATCGTTTCACTCATTACATTGCCCCTATGAATGGATTAGACATGCCCGCGCCCATGTACGGGATGAATGGATTACGGCCCGCAGAACCGCCCGCGCCACCCCCGACAGATGGAAAAGACGGCGCGGGCGTCTGCGCCTGGCCACTAGGGGGCGGGCTGGACGCAGCTTGAGAGCCCGAACCAGGGCCCATTGTGTTGTAATGCCACTGATAATACTCAGGGCGGGAAATCGAACCGTTTCTATCCAAGTCAGCACCGCGACCACCGCCACCGAGAAGGTGAGGGCTATTCGCCATGTTCTGCTGGCTGTACGCGTTCACAATGTCTGGGCGCCCATCAATGTAAGACTGCCACGCCGGAGGAGGCGGAGTCTGTGGGGTGGGCATTTGAGGCTGTGCAGGCGTCTGAGGCTGCGCAGGGTTAGCCGGGTGGCTTGGATCTGTCACAGGCGTCTCTTGCAGGCCAGGGGCACCAATCCGGAAGTTGTTACCCTCCCAGAAGTTCGCAGGTGGCTGCATGTTCGTCTTGATAGGGGGTGTTCCAGCTGCGCCCGCTTGTGCAGTCGCGCCGCCACCGGCAAGCCCTTGGGAATACAGATTGAGAATGTTGCTCAGGGGCATTATCCGCTCCAACTATAGTCAAAAGTCCGGTCTGATTGCGCATTGTTAGCATGGGTCAGCGTGAAGCTTCCCGTGGCCTTTGCGCTCACATACATTCCGCCCGCTCCCAGCTCAGCAGCCGCATTGGCTGTAGTTGGAGTGAGGCAAATGGTAGAAAAAGCATTAACCCTAGCCTCACTCACCACTGTTGTGGCAGTATTTGCGTCTAAGGTAAAGCTTCCATAGCTATCTGTGCGCCCGTCAATAATCCCATTGACCGCAACAGCTATTCGCCGCGGGTCACTCTCTCTCGGGCTTATCTTCTGAGTGCGGGTCTGGGTCATGTCACACCATCGTCAGCCATCTCAAAATTCAGGGCGCTGGCATCCGTCCACGTCGCCGCAGCAGGTATACCCATCTTGACCCTATGATAACGCCCTGTAGCCTGATGAGAGGTAAAGCCGTTACTCTCCTGGCTCATTGCGCTGCCATAGCTTGCAGTTGCCGCAAGACGGGCCTTGGGCGCTACTGAGATCGTTGCCGATGTCGTATCAACCACAGGTTCAACACCGCTCAGGAAGGTGCGCCGTCCCTTCATAAACTCGAAGTCGCCGCTCTCAATCGTCGCCTCAAGCGCTGACCCCGAGAATGGGCCTAGCTGGTCTGTCGAGCCAAAGCCGTTCAGCTGGAGTGTCCCGCCTGTCAGGGTCGGATCATCAAGAGGCACATCAAAGTTATCAATGTTCGTGGTGAGCGTATCAAGGCCATCAAGGGTGTAGCCAAGGCCGTAAATGTTCACCAAACGCTCTACCGTTGTTCTCGCATAGGCCCACTTTCCAGCGGTCCAGTTATACATGAGCAGCGTATCAGGCGTTCCATTCGAGCTGTTCGACGAGGCGTAGGACCAGTAGACTACCTTGGATTGAGGATCTACCTCTGAGGTCATCTTGGTCAGATACTCCTGGTTCACATCATTGAAGAACCACTGGTCAACCTTGTCCGCCCCGATAGGCTGCAGGGCATCGCCTGCCAGCATGTAGAAGCCATCATTGGCAAGGAAGAAGCTGATTGCGCCCTGAGAGCAGATAGAGCCGTCAACAATCGCCCCTTTCTCCTCGGAAATCACGTCAATCTGCATGATGACGGGTGGGCCAACATACTGAAGACGCCGGATCTTGTAGCGCTGGAAGATGATCAGGACATCATGCGCCGCAAAGCCCTGAATCGATCCGCCGTCTGGGAAGGTCTGTGCATCTGACTGGTCTGTGCCAGCAGTCCATCCCGTCGCGTCATTAATCGCGCTCCAGATGAGCTGCGACACGCTGTTTTCAGTGTTCCCCATGAATACGAAGTCGCTAAATGTCTCAATGTGACGGGATTTTGGAGGTGAGCCGCCAAGCGCCGCAAAGTTGGACCCTGATGTCATGTTGATCGACTGAGGCGCATCATTCCAGTTCACACCAATGCACAGATCCCCAAACTGGGTGAAGTCCCATGTCTCATTGGTTGAGGTGGTATAATCACCACCAGAGGAGCGCGTTCGATCCGTCCAGGAGCCATCATTTGCCAGCTCATACAGCTTTGTCGCCGTGCCCGCATAGATGTGGCTTCCAAGATCAGAATCCCGAAAGCTCGCAGCCCCTACAGCGGTAGCAGCAAGCGCCGTTGACCCATTCGTCAACGCCTTAAAGGGCTTGTAGCCTGCAGGGTGTGGAATCACGTTCTCAGCCTTGAGAAGCTTTGGCCCCATCACTGACGGCAGGTCAGGCGTCCAATCTCCAAGAGGTATCATACAACTCTATCCGCAAACATGGCGAGCGCATCGCCCCCAAACTCTTCAGAATCCGCATCCTCGTTCATTGACATAACCGCTGAGCGGAACTGCGTCATATACATTGCCGCCGTATCAAACTGACGAATTGCGGCATAAGCCTCTGCCAATGCCCCATAGAAGTAAGCGCGGGGCGATTTGGTCAGGTATACATCAGCGTCAACATCGGCACTCATGGCCGCAGGGACCGAGTAATAGGTAAACTTGATGTCATCGGAGCTGTAGGGCGCAACCTGGAGCGTCTTCTTGACCACCGTGTAGAAGGCAGGCGTTCCGGCTTGTGTCTTGCTACCAAGGCGATTGAACCGCGGGGCAGGCATGAAGGTGATAGGCGTCTCATCCGCATCATCGAGGAAGAGCGAATGGCGCTGCAAGTAGGTGTTGGCCAGCCCTGAGAGGTCCGCCACACCAGCGGTGAGGGCTAAGCTCTCATCCTTGGTCAGCATCTCATCAATCCGAACGGGTGGGATTTTATTACCCTCATCGCCTATAATCAATCGATCTCGGGCAAGGGTAATGAAGTCAGGGATTTGAGCTGTCATGTCAGACCGGCTCAGCCGTGTCGCAATCGCTGTCTTCAGCTCGCCATAGTTATCGAAGGCCATTATGCAGAGCGCTCCCCATGATAGAAACAAGATACTGCGGCGCTATAGGTGCCTGCTGTTCGAGTGTATTTGACAATCAAGTCACCGACTGCCGGTGTAAACGTGTTGCCGTGAGCGTCTGTCAGTGTCCCACCAGTGTTGATTGCGGTGACGTTTGTTTCAGTGAACTGCGATGCAACCTTATTTAGCGCGCCGCCGACAACGCCGCATTTGAGCTGGTTAGGGCTGAAGAGACGGTCACGGGTGATTGTACGCTGGTCCGACTTCTCAAAGCCTACCCCTTGAACGTATTCAATGTCGCAGTCTGTGCCATCAATCCGGGTGATAACGCCTAGTTGCACCTGCCCCGTGGCTGTCGAATTGCGGTCAACGTTGATGTAAACCGCGCAAAGGTCTATCCGCCCATCTCTAGTGTGCGGCATGCCCGTGGTATTCGACAGGTCAATGAAGCCTGCATAGGTGGTTGCGCTGATGTCGCCCGAAGAAACGGCAGCAAAGACGCTGCGCTCGCGCTCCGTCACTGTCGTCAGAATCTCGTTATCGTCTGACCCAGATGCCGGAAAGAGATCAGAGCCAAAGCCCGTTAGCAGGGCAAATGAGGTCTGTGCTGAGCTGTCATTGTCATAAACGATTTTGACCGCACGGCCAGGAATGTTCACAAGAGTCCGGAAGTAGCCAACATTGGCCTTGACCACCGTGGAGCCTGAGAAGGTTTCCACTACATCGCTATCAGAGATGGTCCCGCTAGGGTCTACACCGTCCTTCAGGATGCCAAATTTGACCGTTAGTGTGCCGTCCTGGTCCGCTTTGACGTTAACGCCCATGTGCGGATAGTAATTGACCCGCCATTGACCCGTGAAGCTTTCAGATGAGCCAAGCGCAGTGTTGGAGCTGTTGCCCCCATCCTTTACGCCTCGCGGTGTGGCTGGCATTGGAGTGTTAACCCCTGCGGGCACACCCCCATAGCCGTCTGCGTCCTTGAAAAATAGCCAATCAGCCATTTAGCGCCACTCCCTCTCGATCCATTCGTGATCGAGCTGATGCGCCTTTTCTTCGCCGTGAAAGTAGACGATGCGCGAACCATCCAGCCCGTAATGCTTTACGTGCCCCTTGTATGACACAATTTCCCCCGGAAACAAATCGTCTAATACGGCAACGTCACCGCGCTTTGCCAGGCTCCGGATAAAGTTCATATCCTTGGCATAGCCATCGAACTCATCACGACGCTCTAACCACTCGTCATAGACCCAATGGCAATTGCGAGGAACAAGGCCCACACCGTTGCACACCAGATCAGGGAAGAAAGGATCGCGAGGCATCGCAAGTTTACCGCCCTCAAGGCAGTAACGGGCCAGATGATCAATGTTATCGACAACTATGGTATCAAGGCCAACCAGTATCATGGGACGGCCTAGCTTATACGGTTCAAGGCAATGTTCATAGGTGGGCTTGGCCACGCTAAAAGGGTGCTGTTCAATGGGCTCCGAGAACTCACGGCGCTTCTCAGTGAAGCAGATAAACTCGAAGGGGACAGTCAGATGACGGGCAAAATTGCGATACAGCCGCTCTACCCATTCCTCCGTATACATCTCGGAGAATGGCTTGGTTTCGTCGTTCGCGTCCCAGAAGGGACAGGCAATGACAAGCTCATCATGCAATGACAAATCCTCGCGACTCCATATAGGCGATAGAGTCCTCTAACGTGCGGTCTGTCTTGGCAAAGCGAATCCGCACCTTATCCGCATCCCCCTGAATCTCTCTCAGGGCGCCATCACCAATCCATAACGTATTTTCGGGGACATCCCGAGTCACAGTAGCATTCGCTGCCACCATCGCCCCAGCGCCAATAATCACGCCGGGAAGTATTACCGCTCCCGCACCCACTGACGCGCCGTCTTCCATGACGACCGCATACCGGCCCTCTGTGTAGGCATCCGCGTTAAATCCTGTCTTGTTCGCCCTTGGCCACGCATCGTTGCAGAAGGTGACATTCGGCGCAATAAAGCAGTCATTGCCGACTTTGAAACCTGGGCCCATCGCAAGATTATGAGCAATGACAGTCCTATCGCCAATAACAGAGCCATCAATGCAAGCCCCAGAAGCAATGTTGCAATCCTTGCCGATGCGCGCGCCACGGATAACCGATGCGAACTGCCAGATCTTTGTGCCCGCACCAATTGAGCAGTCATCATGAACCTCTGCCTTTGGGTGAACGAAATACTCAGGTGTCATGCACATTTTAGAGCCCCTCTCTTAGATCCCGAGCACACTTGACCACAACTGGCATCCATGTGCTGCCCTCTTTCTTCCGGTAGGTCTTCACGTCCTGCCAGACCCATGCATCCCCTGCGGCTTCAGCAAAGCGCCAGGGCGGGTTAGGGCCTACCAAGGCTCTCAGAGGCGTTCCAACCGCTCCAGCGATGTCACACACGGTCTGGGGGACACTGACCACCACATCGAGCGCCGCAATCAGAGCCGCTGTCAGATCAAGGTCAACCCCCTTGCGCGTCGCCCACGGGAAATCAACGACTCCATTAGGTATAGGCCCGTCCTGGTACTCAAGGTTAACAATTGTCGCTTCAGGTGTTGCCAGTATCGGGCCTAATTCTTCAATCGGAATGGTCCGCTCTGCACGGTCCCAGTCCTTCGCCCCGCCAGACCATGACAGACCAATGTAAGGCCCATCACCCGTCTCAGCGAGCTTCTTCTTAAACATCTCAACAAGGTGCGGGTCAGG
>Ga0316207_10002488_pt1 | contig 18799 bp, 21 predicted proteins | sample 6weekpyrite_MG_FD_204943 | JGI IMG/M metagenome (GOLD analysis project Ga0316207, IMG submission 204943) | Microbial mat bacterial communities from mineral coupon in-situ incubated in ocean water Damariscotta River, Maine, United States -... | ecosystem: Environmental > Aquatic > Marine >...
GCGTTGCATTAACCCAATATCACGATCCACGCTGGATGTGGTTAACCGTCTTTGTCGGCGCCAATGTGCTACAAGCTGGTTTTACCCGTTTTTGCCCACTTGCCATCATTTTGAAGAAAGTCTTTGGCGCTAAACCAGGCCAAGCATTCAACTAGCCGCTATATCATGCCTTGACCCACTACGGGTCAAGGTATTCTGACTATGAAAATCATTGAAGTCATCGCCGATCACGGTCACCTCGACACCATTCTTGGTATTGCCGAGCAACAATCTGTCGTTGACCACTGGTCAAGTGCGATTGCTGAAGATGGGCGCTGTGCGGTGCGCATGCTGGTGAGCCCTGATTCACGCCAAGCCGTGCTCGATGCACTGCAATCGGTATTAAGCACGAGCGATACCGCACGTATTATTGTGACACCGGTTGAAGCCAGTCTGCCCCGCATTGAAGAAAATGGGGATGTTGAAAAGGCCAAAAAGAAAACCGCCCTCAGTCGTGAAGAACTTTATAACACCGTATCGCAAAGCAGTCAGCTGGATGGACGGTTTTTATTACTGGTTTTCTTATCAACCATCGTCGTGATGGTCGGTTTATTAGAAGACAATGTGGCCGTCGTCATTGGCGCGATGGTGATTGCCCCCTTTCTTGGCCCAAACATTGCGCTCGCACTTGGTGGCGCGCTGGGTGATAACTCACTTATTTGGCAAGCACTCAAAACTAATTTAGCGGGCATGGCCTTTGCCATGCTGTTATGCGCCCTATTAGGCTGGTGGTGGCCTTATGAAGTTAGTAGCCAAGAATTATTGTCACGCACTAACGTTGGCCTCGGCTCCATTGCCTTGGCACTAGCATCCGGTGCCGCCGCTGTGCTTTCAATGACCACCGGTTTATCCAGCGTGCTCGTCGGTGTGATGGTTGCTGTTGCCTTGCTTCCGCCCGCTGCCACACTTGGCTTTATGTTAGGCAGTGGTCACTATGATTTAGCCATAGGTGCAGCACTCTTGCTGGCGGTGAATGTAGTAAGCGTAAATCTAGCTGCAAAACTCGGCTTCTTATTCTTAGGCATTAAGCCACGTACCTGGCTTGACCAACAGGCTGCCCGCCAATCTATTACCAGTTATATTGCCTTTTGGATCATCTCCTTGGTTACTCTTGGCGTTTTAATCACCCTGCGCGGGCAAATATAATTTCTTCTGACAAATACCTACACAGCAGGTATGATTCGCTTCAAATTTATATAATATAAAAACCGGAAAATCTGTAATGAACAACCTTACTCGCTTATTGGTTAGCGCCTCGCTACTTACTATTGCCTCGATTAGCTACGCAGCAAGCGAACACCCCTGGTGGTGGAGTGATAGCTGGTGGGAACAAGGCCAACTTGAAGTACCAGCCAATCACGCTATTACAACTACATGGGTATCGGTTGATCACGATGACAATGAAATTCCCGTAATGGTTGCGCGCCCTGATGATAATAAAAACTACCCTGCTGTTTTATTTCAACATGGCCGTCGCGGTCTCGATGAACTCATTCAACTACACGTAAAACGGCTCGCGGCACGCGGATTTGTTGTTGTTGCTGGTGACGTTTATAAAGGACGTTTGGCTGATAGTTACCCGATTGGTCACGACTATGCACTAGAAGGTGATGTTAACCAGATTTTAACCTACCTACTTTCACGCAAAGATATTAGCAGTAAGAAAGCTTGTCTTTATTCGCACACTCGCGGTGGCTATTACACGCTTAAGGTAGCCGTAAAATTCAATCGCCAAGAAAATGATTTGGCCTGCTACGTTTCTTACTATCCACATATGCAAGATCCTAACCTGCCGGAGCCCGCACAGGTTTATCAGTATGCTGTCGAAGCGAATGATATGAAGCTTCCTACATTGATCTTCATTGGTGAAAAAGAACAGTACCAACGCCGCCGCCCTATTGAAGCGGCGATTAAAGTCATGCAAGAAAATAAAGTTGATGCGCGTTTAATTATTTACCCAGGTGTTGGGCGTGGCTTTGATTTTCGCCCTGATAATGTGCGTAACTTCGCCGATGACCTCGCATCAAAAGATGCCATTCAACGCGCTACGCATTTTATAAATAAGCACTTAGGAAAATAAAAGGCGTCATTTCTGACGCCCAAAATACACAACCAACTAGAGTTACAACACGGATAAATCTGTTTTATTAATTTTGCTGAGCGATCACACGTTCAAGCTGGCGTTGTCGATGCGCTAACAAACTTTCATAAATTGGGGCGAGTGCTTTGTATTCACCATTATCACTAAGACGAATCTCATCAAGACAACAACTAAAGTAATTAATCTCATTACGAATGGATTCTTCGAAACGTTGTGACGCACTCATTTCATTAAAAAGTTGTTCAACTGCTTGCGACATGTTCCTTCTCCTCGCTGCATCTATGCAAAATAGAGAAGAACCATAGCAATCAAAATGATGGGAAAACATGAACTCGGTCACAGGAGCATTTTCACACTGTGAACTGAGTCACAAAAACGATAAAACCTTATGCTTGTTTGCGTGTTTCCTTGGTTGGGGGACGTTCAGATAATTTCTCTTGGAATAGGCGTTGCTGATGTAAATAAATTTGTACATCATCACGTTTCATTAGCTCGGCAAGACTAATCGTCAATAAAAATTCCTGAATGGTCTCACTAAGATCCCACCACATATCGTTGTAAATACTCACGTCGTAACCAGACTGTGGTGGCCGTTTAAGATGCGTAGGGTGAACGGCCATAATAATGTCACCGATACTAATATCAGCAATATCCATCGCTAAACAGTAGCCACCGCCTGGCCCTCGTACACCTTCAACAAAACCCGCTTCACGCAAACTTGCAAAAAGCTGTTCCAGGTAAGATGAAGAAATACCTTGCTGCTCTGTGAGCCCAGCTAAGGTAAGCGGTTTGTTATTAACTTGCATCGCCAGCTGCAACATTGACTCAATTGCGTGACGTGCCTTTGATGAAATTTTCATCATGAACTCCGACTTCAATACCCTTTAAGTAAGTATCAGATTACAATTCCCGACAAAGTCAGTCAAGAATAGCCTAATTCTATGATAAATTTCATAAAACAAACCCCCACTTCCTGTTCGCTTAACAACGCGATAGACTCAAATAACCTGAAATAACAACAAATAAGTCAGCCTATGCAAAATAATCATGATCTTGAGTTAATCTTAAAATCCCATATTCCAATTGTTGTTATTGAGTCCCATGAAGAGCGCCGCGTGCTCGATATCCTGACTCAGCAGACACTAAAACTCGCTAAGCCGCTCTTCAAATGGACGGTGACGGAGGGGCTGGAACGCGTTGACATTGATCTCGATCCGCAGCGACATAACTCGCAACCCGATGAGGTGTTGCGGCATATAAAGGCATCACAAAAAGATGCCATTTATGTACTTGCTGATTTTCACCCCTACCTTGATGAGCCAGTGCATGTAAGGCTATTGAAAGACATTGCCCTTATGCACCAAGAAACCGGATCGCATGTTGTTTTAATTAGCCACGAGGTTGAAGTGCCCGATGAATTGCAAAAATTTACGGCACAGTTTTCATTGTCGATGCCGAGCAATGATGAACTTGAAAAACTTATTCGTGATACCGCCGATGAATGGGCAAAGAAAAATACCGGCAAACAAGTTCATACCGATCGTAAAACGCTTGATGCCATGATCAATAATCTTGCTGGTTTAACGCTCCGAGATGCGCGTCGTTTAATCCGCAATGCCATTTATGATGATGGCGCATTAACACAAAGCGACCTGCCCAGTGTGATGCAAGCTAAATATGATTTACTCAATAGTAATGGTGTATTAGCTTTTGAATATGAAACAGCGAGTTTCTCTGATGTGGGTGGTTTAAGTAAATTAACCGCATGGTTAAAGCAACGCCGTAATGTATTTCATGGCGAAGTTGAGAATAAAGGTCTTGATACCCCCAAAGGTACCTTACTACTCGGTGTGCAAGGTTGTGGTAAAAGTCTTGCTGCAAGAGCGGTTGCCGGTATTTGGAATGTGCCTTTGTTACGGCTCGATTTTGGTGCGCTATATAATAAGTTTCATGGTGAAAGTGAACGTAACCTGCGCGAGTCATTAAAGACCGCGGAAGTCATGGCACCCTGTGTACTATGGATGGATGAATTAGAGAAAGGCATGTCTGTCGGTGATAACGACGGTGGTACTTCTCGGCGTATGTTAGGAACGCTATTAACGTGGATGTCTGAAAAGAAAGCCGCTGTTTTTGTTGTCGCAACCGCAAATGATATTGAACGCCTACCACCCGAGCTTATTCGTAAAGGTCGCTTTGATGAGATATTTTTTGTCGATCTACCTCAATCAGACGTCCGCTGGACAATCTTCAATATTCATTTAGAAAAACGCGAATTAAAATCGAGTGAATTTGATCTGGGTGTTTTAGTCAAGGCAAGTGAAGGCTTTTCTGGTGCTGAAATAGAACAGGCTATCGTTTCTGCTTTATATTCTGCGCACGCACTTAATGAAAATATGCAGACTCAACATCTATTAACCGAGTTGCAATCAACTCGACCACTTTCCATTGTCATGGCCGAGAAGATAAATGAACTACGTGACTGGGCTAAAGATCGTACTGTACCCGCTGACTAAATTAATTCAGCGAGTGGTAATCACGCAAGGCAACAATCGCTTGTTCAAAACCTTGTGCTGCCGCCAATGTCCACAAACTGATCGCCGTTTTCACATCACGTGATACACCTTGTCCATTCGCATATAAGGCACCGAGATTATATTGTGCCGCAGGATCACCTTGCTCAGCTGCCTTACCCCACCAGCGCACAGCTTCAACCGGATCTTGGCGAATACCTTCTCCACGTAAATACATAATGCCAAGATTAAATTGTGCATTCACACTGCCAGAGATAGCCGCCACTCGCCACCACCGCACTGCATCAATAATACTACGTGGCACCCCATCACCATTCGCATGCGCAACACCAATATTATATTGCGCACTGACATGGCCAAGCTTCGCTGCACGCCGATACCAATATGCCGCCATTGATGAACTGATTTCTACACCGCGACCATCATCATATAAAGTGCCTAGGTAATATTGCGCATCGGCAATATCTTGCTGTGCCAACGGTAATAAACTTTGATGCGCTTTTTCAAAACGACCATACGCATAATCAACCAAGGCATGCTTGAGCATTTGCTCTAGTAATGGATCAACATGCTGTTGAACCGATGTTTGTTGCTGGCCTGCCTTTTGGTGCAATGCCGCAGCAGCGCTGCCGGCCACAATGAGGCAGGTGACTAGAATTAAAAAGGAAAAAATCGATCGACCGTACTTCCGATCGCCACGACGCGATATTGCCAATAACTTAATCTTCTGGTTACGCATATCAAACCTCCTACCCCTGCAATACGGTTTTCCTGCAGGCTTACTAACTGTATCGACGTTAAATATGAGTTCTTTAATGATATTTATTCGTAACCTATTGATTTTTATGTGTGATTTGTCACGGATTGTAAAAAAACAGCTGTTTTTAGCTAAAACTTATCAATTTTTGCTAATAAATAAGGTGAACAAACGTCGTCAACTAGCTTTAATTAAAGCTATAATCACGCCAAATAAGGAGTAACACGTGAGTAAAACACCACAACACCAGCAATTTGTTAACTGGTTCAGACAATCATCACCCTACATCCACGCCTTTCGTGGACGTTTGTTTGTGGTCGCCTTTGACGGCGATGTGGTTGCTGGTGAAAATTTTGCTCACTTAGTCCACGACTTAGCCCTACTCAATAGCCTTGGTGTGAAACTGGTGTTAGTGCATGGCGCTCGCCCGCAAATTGAGCAACGGCTCAAAGAAGCCGGCGCATCGATCGACTATATTAATAATCTGCGTGTGACCAACGACAAAGCCCTGCCCTGCGTAAAACAGGCCAGCGCCAGTGTGCGTGTTGAAATAGAGGCCTTGCTCTCAATGGGGCTGGCTAACTCACCAATGGCGGGGGCAAAAATACGTGTTGCATCCGGTAATTTTGTTACCGCACAACCACTCGGTATTCATGATGGTGTTGATTATCAGCACACCGGTGTCGTACGGCGTATCGATGTCAACGGCATCGAACAACAGCATGCGCATAACTCGATTGTTTTATTATCTCCGCTTGGTTATTCACCCACTGGCGAAATTTTTAATCTCGCCTTAAATGAACTTGCCAGTAGCACAGCGATTCAACTACAAGCAGATAAACTCATTACCTTAACCGGTGCTTATGGCACGAAGGCTGCGCGCAAAAAATTATTACGGCAATTCTCTGTCAGTGAAGCCGAACAGTTTTTGAACAAACAAAAAAATCTTAATGAAACCTATACACGAGATATGCAGAGCGCCATTCATGCCTGTCGGCATGGCGTGCAACGTGCGCATTTAATTGATCAACACATTGATGGTGGCTTACTACTCGAACTATTTACTCGCGATGGTGTAGGTACCTTGATCACTGATGATATTTACGAGGGTATTCGCCAAGCAGAGATTAATGATGTCGGTGGCATTATTGAGTTACTTGCCCCCTTGGAAGAAAATGGCACCCTGGTAAGGCGTTCACGTGAACGTTTAGAAACTGAAATCTCTCAGTTTACCGTGGTCGAGCGCGACGGCATGGTGATTGCCTGTGCGGCATTATATCCAACGGCTAAAAAAGGGCTGGTGGAATTGGCGTGTTTAGCCGTGCACCCTGACTACCAAAATGAAGGAAGAGGCGATCACTTGCTTACATGGATTGAACAACAGGCCTTAGCAGATAATGCTGAACTGCTGTTTGTGCTTACCACACATACGGCACATTGGTTCCGTGAACGGGGATTTAAGGCGACGGATATAAAGGCACTTCCTAGTAAGCGGCGCTCTTTATATAACTACCAGCGCAACTCAAAGATATTTATTAAAAATATTAGTAATTAATATTTAGCGCGGGAATAGAACTGGCTCAAATTCCTTCATTGCCATTTCATACACATCACGTTTGAAGTAAATAACCTCCTCAAGCGGGTGCCAGTAATCAACCCAGCGCCAATGGTCAAATTCTGGGCGTGCATCAGTATCCAAACAAACATCATCATCGGCACCGATCAGGCGCAGCAAAAACCAACGTTGCTTTTGGCCGATACAAAGCGGCTTACAATCATGGCGGATCAGTTGTTTAGGTAGGTGATAACGCAACCAATCACGGCTACTGGAGAGCAATTCAACATGTTCTGGCTGTAAGCCAACTTCCTCATCCAGCTCTCGATATAGTGCCTGTTCAGCAGTTTCATTCTCACGAATACCGCCTTGAGGAAATTGCCACGCATTTTGGCCAATACGCCGCGCCCACAATAAGCGGTTTTCTTGGTTACACAGGATAATACCTACATTAGCCCTGAAACCTTCTTCATCTATCACAAGTACTGCCTCACCAAGTCATCTTGCTTTGATTGTCACATGATTACCTCTCACCATCAATTATGAATATTCGGTAAGATAGTGATTGTTCTTTCTCGCAAGGTTTCCTATGCTACCGCCCTATATTTTAGGAGAAACATCTTGAGCTTAGCGATCTTTGATTTAGACAATACCTTACTAGCTGATGATAGCGATTACCTCTGGGGGCGCTTCCTCGTCAAACTCGGTGTTGTCGATGCCGATTGGTATGAAAGCGAAAATCAGCGCTTTTATGATGAGTATAAAGCCGGTCAACTCGATATTTTTGAGTTCTTGGCCTTTTCTCTCGCACCCTTAGCCGAGCATGACATGCCAACCTTACAGGCATGGCGTGCGCAATTTATGGATGAAGTGATTTCTCCACTGATACTACCCAAGGCAAAGCAACTACTTGATAAACACCGTGACAAAGGCGATACCCTGTTAATCATCACTGCAACTAACCGTTTTGTTACCGAACTGATTGCAGCTACCTACGGCATTGATAACTTGCTTGCCACTGAGCCAGAAATGATTAACGGTCAGTATACGGGTAAAGTTGCTGGCACCCCTTGTTTTCAAGAAGGCAAAGTCGAACGCCTACATGAATGGCTACAAAGCAACCAACATGATCTCGATGGCAGCTATTTCTATTCTGACTCCCGCAACGATCTGCCACTATTGAAACTCGTCAGTCACCCCGTTGCTGTCGATGCTGACGATACTCTGAGCGCCCACGCGAAACAGGCCGGTTGGCAGCAGATTAGCTTACGCTAGACTACAAAATCGTCTTTATTACTATTTAATTCAATGAGTTAAATCCATAACAGTGACAGAATGGCCTATAGCGTCCATAATATAAGGCATGGGGGCTGCCGCATACCATGTGGTAAACAGCAAAAAGACATTTAATAGGGATTTCTGTGAAACTCAAATTGCCAAGTACACTTCGTGGACGCCTTGTGCTTGCTTTCACCCTGATGCAAGTATTGGGTATTACCCTACTTGGTTTCTTTCTCGTCACACAAGCAGCACGCACTGAAATTGATTCACAGCGCAATCTCGCACGAAATCTAATGACCTTGGCTGAACCCAATGTGCTACGTATGCTTGCAGCGCGCGATGCGAATAATCTGAAAAAATACCTCGACAACCTCATTGAGAATACAGCTATTGCTGGCGTCTTTGTCAGTAACCGTACTGGCACACTTATCTATTCACTCGACCAAAATGAACCGCCACCCAATTTATTTGTAAAGCTCTTCATCACAGAAGATGAAGCCAATATCATGCTTGAGTCTGCTTTATATGAAAACAACATCAGCAAAGGCTCGCTTGAAATAAAACTATCAAATGCGCCTATCGGTCAACGCCTCACCGGCATACTCATTAACAACCTACTTATTTTAGTTGGGCTGCTAATTATTGGTTTAGCAATAACCTACTGGGTTATTTCAGGGTTTACCGCGCCACTCAAACGCCTGGTAAAGATCGCTGCGCACATTGGTCGTGGTGATTGGCAACAACATATTGTGACCCCACGTACCAGCTACAATGAAATTCAGGATTTAGGCAATGCACTCACAGAAAGTGCGCGGCTTATGTCAGAACAAATTACTAATCTCCAGCGCACTCAAGACAAACTACTCACCAATGAACAGCAATTACGTTCGCTGGTGAACAATATGCGTGAAGCCATGTTTGAGCTTGATAACCGCGGTGCTATTTCCTTTCTTAATCCTGCCTGGCAACAACTTACGGGTTACAATGCCACAGATTCTTTTGGTAAATTCTTTTCCGACTTTTTACCCGAGCTAGAAGACCGCAAACTTTTTAAAAAAGAAGCCCTAACCGGCCTTGATATCAGCGGCGCAGAAATAGAAATACGCTCATCGGGCAGTAAGCCAATTCGTGTTGAACTGGATGCACATGCCACTTTTAATAATCATGGCAAGTTACTCGGTGTAGTCGGTCGTTTCCATGACATCAGTGAACGTTACGAACTCACTCAAACATTAGAAAGACATCGCCGACAACTTTATAAGATCTCCATCACCGATGAATTAACCGGTATTTATAACCGTCGTCATTTTGAGAAAATTCTTTCCCAAAAATTGCCGCAAAATTTAGACAAAGGTAAGTCACTTTGTTTAGCCTTGGTTGATATTGATGGGTTTAAATTTATCAACGATACCTATGGCCACCCTGTCGGCGATCAAGTATTAAAAACAACCGCAAAAATGCTACGCAAATTACTGCGTCCTCACGATATTGTTGCGCGGTTGGCTGGCGATGAATTCGCACTTCTATTTACTGACACAGAAATAGATGAAGCACGTGAGCTCTGCCAAAATGTACTCGATGCGCTGAACCAATCACGTGTACGTCTCCCCGTGGGGCATTTACAATTACGCGCGAGTATTGGTATGTCTATCGCGCCTTTCCACGGCAATTCCGTACAAGAGCTCATTGGCGCAGCCGATGTTGCCTTGTATCAGGCCAAACGTCGTCACCGCGGTAATATTGAAGTGCTTTCTATCGATATTAGTCAAGGTATTATGGAAGTATTCAGCCGAGGCTTTGAACTGCGTAATGCGATTGAAGAAGGCGATATTATTCCTACCTTCCAACCTATCACTGATTTACGCACGGGCGACCCCATTGCCTATGAAGTACTAGCCACCATGAAACGCGGTGATGTGCATCTTTCTGCCGCTGAATTTATTATGGTGGCAGAAGACCTTGGCTTGGTACGAGAAATTGATCTCTGTGTTATCGGTAAAGCACTGGAACTTGCGCCACCTGATGTTGAGTTATTCATGAACATCAGTCTTACCTCGTTCAACGACAGTAACTTTGGTAATGAGCTATTAAAACTAATTAAACCGGCCTGTGAAGCAGGTCGCCCTGTCACTATCGAAATTACAGAACGCGAAACTATCAAATTAACCAAGTCTCTGCTTAATGATATTCAAGCGTTACGTGATGCCGGCTGTAAACTCGCCTTAGATGATTTCGGGCAAGGTTACTCAACCTATAACTACCTGCGTTTATTCCGTCCTGAGTATTTAAAAATCGATGGTGACTTTGTTAGCAAAATGCTCGACAGCCATGCAGACCATACGATTATCGAACATATTCACGCCCTTGCCCTTTCCTTTGGTGCGGTGAGTATTGCTGAAAGTATTGAAAACGAAACCTTGCGTGAAGCCGTATTACACATGGGTGTGAAGTGTGGACAGGGCTACCATTATGCGCGTCCTGCTGTTGCGGAAAAGGCTTTCGATAACACCGGCACAGCGGCCTAATTCTTTATAGTACAATCAACTCAATATCATTCACGGCAACGAGAACAGCATGGGACACCGTCTATCAAAGATTTATACCCGTACCGGTGACAAAGGCGATACCGGCCTTGGTGATGGTTCCCGTACTGCGAAAGATAGCCTACGCGTTGAGGCCTATGGCACGACCGATGAACTCAATAGTATTATTGGTATGGTGCTGGCTTACTCTCTACCTGATGAGGTAAAGACATGTTTAGACGGCGTACAACATGATTTATTTGATCTTGGCAGCGAACTCTCTGTCCCCAATTACAATAAAATCAATAGTGGTTATGTAACGCGCCTTGAAGAAGTGCTTGATGAATTCAATGCTGAGCTTCCCATGCTCAAAGAATTCATCTTGCCCGCAGGCGGTCATGCCACATCGACCTGTCATCTTGCCCGCACAGTCTGCCGTCGTGCCGAACGACGTGCGGTATCACTGAGCCGGGAAGAACCGCTTTCGCCTCATGTACTTAGCTATCTTAATCGACTCTCCGATCTATTGTTTGTCATCGCACGCGTTTTAGCACGCCACGAAAATGGCAGTGAAGTACTTTGGCAACCAGGGCGACACAGCGAAGAATAACGATTTCACTGCTTCTGCTTCAGATTATGCAGCTTGTACTATCAAATCATTAAGATAATTCGATATACTCCAGACAACATTTTTTAAGAAGGCAGGCATTATGAAAGATCCTATTGTCATTATTGGTATGGGCGAAATGGCCGGTGTATTTGCACGTGGTTTTTTACGTCTTGGACACCCTGTTTATCCTGTGACACGTGACATGTCGATTAAAAATATCGCTGACGAACTACCGACACCTGCCTTAGTTTTGGTTGCCGTTGGTGAAGCTGATTTGCACCCAACACTGGAACAAATTCCTACTCTTTGGATGGATCGCTTAGGCTTATTACAAAATGAATTATTACCACGTGACTGGCATGCCCATGACCTCAGCGACCCAACCGTTATTTCTGTTTGGTTTGAAAAGAAAAAAGGCATGGATTATAAGGTGCTCATTCCTTCACCAGTGTTTGGCCCTAATGCTGAACTGATTGCTGCAGCACTCGGTTCAATTGATATTCCAACCACTATTCCAGCCGATCTTGATGAGCTCCGTTATGAGCTGGTCAGAAAAAATGTCTATATTCTCACTACCAATATTGCGGGGCTTGAAGCAGGCGGCAATGTCAGTGAACTATGGAAAAACCACGAACAACTTGCACGTGATGTCGCCAATGATGTGATGCAACTGCAAGCCTGGTTAACCAATGTGAATGATGTCGATCGTGAGCGTTTGATCGCGGGTATGTTAGAAGCCTTCGATGGCGATCCCGAACACGGTTGCATGGGACGCAGTGCCCCTGGTCGTTTAGCGCGTGCCTTAGAGTTAGCAGAAAAAGCGGGCATTGAAGTGCCTACCTTACAAAGAATTAGTAACGAAACAGCGTAATTAAACGCTGCCAGCAATTACCTGCCGCCTCAACAATTTCCCTACGAGAAATTGCGTCATTAGGGACAGCATGTCGCCGCCTTGAGAACTCACGAATTGAGATCGTGAAGGAGACAGGATGTCCCTACTGGCGTTAATAACATATATCTCAAACAATACTTCCAGAACTTATCTACCGCTGTTCTGAACTTATTATTTAACCACGAAAGATGGTTAAGGTAATCACGGCAATTAATACAACAAGAATGACAATGCTGCGTAAAATTAATCCCAACGCCGCACGTACATGTTGAGGAACTTCGTCACCAGAAACATCGTCTGCCGTTATTTGTAAAGCACCGAAACCACCTGTAATAACCGCATGTGATGCTGCTTGCTGCCAATCATCTCGCCATGTGGCACTGCGCTCGCGCCAAAGTTGAATGGCATCAACAAAACTACCCGCCATTGCAAACAACAAGGCAACAAGATGTGCAGGCACCCAACCAAGAATCGCATACAAACGATTCACAGCAACTGCAAAGGCATCAGTCTGCCCTGCAACACGTTGTTGTAGATGACAACTCAAACGATATAGCACCGCACCGAGTGGCCCTGAACCTAACATTGCAAAAACAGTAAACCAAATAATCGGCGACAAAATACGCTCGTTCGCAGTAATTAAAATGCGTTCCATTAATTGCTGCTGTAACTCACTCAGGGATTCAGGTGGTGTTTCGCCGAGTAACTCTTTAGCCGCTGCACGTGCGGTCTCTTCATCTTCATCATCCCATGCGGTTAGAAAATCCTGCACTTGCTTATCAAGATCCTGAGGGCCAAGACAAAGAAATAATACCGCCGTGCTAAATAGTAAGGAGAGTAAACCCAACATCACGCCATCGAGAAGGCTATTGATGAGAATAACTGCCAACAGCGGCACAGCCAGAATTAACAAGATCACCGTTGGCCCCTGCCAACTTCGTTTATCACACCACTTCTTAATGCGATCTGTTAACGTATCAAACCACGTAAACTGCCTATAGTCCTGAAATGACTGGAACGAACGCTCCAAAATCAGGCTAATTAATATCGCAATCAAACTCATAACAACTCACCGTACCGAAGATAAGTGTATTATCGCCACAAATGCCTTCGGATGCCAATTTGCTTCATTTCCAAGACAATAAGCTACGTAGTCGAGACCAATCAAAGGCCTCACCAGGGTCTGTTTTTCTACCGGGGGCAATATCAGAGTGACCAACTATATTTTCAGCCGTGATAGCTGGATAGTTCTGCTGCAAATCGGAAATAACACGCGCCAATTGTTCATACTGTTCATCGGTGTAAGGAATATCATCGGTTCCTTCGAGCTCAATACCGATCGCGAAATCATTACATGCAACCTTATCTTTAAACCTCGATTCACCTGCATGCCACGCGCGTTTGTGAAACGGTACATATTGCACAAGTTCGCCATCACGACGAATTAAGAGGTGACTGGAAACCTGTAAGGTATGTATTTGCTGAAAGTATTCGTGCTCGGCTGGGTCAAGCGTATTTGTAAATAGCGCATCTATCCATGGCCCACCAAATTCTCCCGGTGGCAAACTAATACCATGCACAACAAGCAATGAAATATCATCACAACGTTCGTCACAGTTCGGAGAAGGCTGTTGCCGTGCCTCGGTCAAAATGCCTTGTTCTATTTGCATAACTTACTTTAAGCGGATGGTGTCGCAAGTACCAGTGAAAAATAATTATTATCAGGAGAGAAATGTTTGCTTAATACAAAACCCGCTTCTTTCAACATCTCACTCAATGATGAATGAGTAAATTTACGGCTGATTTCCGTCAAGATACTATCACCTTCTGCAAACTCGATTTCTTCCTCTAAATCGTGAAACTTAACTGTTTGCGATTCTGTTGCAATCAGATGCATTTCAATCTGAGACTTATCTTGATTAAAAAAAGCATGATGCTTAAATTTATCTGAATCAAAATCTGCTGAAACCTCTCGGTTTAATACATTTAACAGATTCAAATTAAATGCAGCCGTCACACCTTCTTTGTCATTATATGCGGCATTCAATACTTCGATATCTTTAATACGGTCAGCACCGATTAACAAGGTATCGTCATCCGACATAGATTTTCGTAATTCAGATAGAAAAGCAACACCCTCGTCATGTTCAAAGTTACCAATGGTGCCTCCTAAGAAGACATATAAACTTGAACCAGGTAATTCGGGCAAATTATCTAAGCCCGCATTGTAGTCTCCCACCAAGCCATTTACGTTTAACCAATGATATTCATCAACCAGACTTTCCGATGCACCTTTGACTATTTCTTCACAAACATCAAAAGGCCAATACTCCACTTCACATTTATGTTCTTCACAGGCATCAAACAGGCGACGTGTTTTACGTGAGGTGCCACTGCCTAACTCAACCAGATGTTCTGGTTGGCAATGGCGAATAATATCTTTGGCAACAGATTCCAATAAGGCATCTTCTGTTCGTGTTGGATAATATTCTTGTGTGTCACAAATTCTGTCAAACAACTGTGAACCGTGATCATCATAAAAATATTTGGCGGGTAGGCGTCGCGGTTCTTGTAATAAACCTTTTTTAACATCGTCTAATAACGATGGCACGCTTCGCGCAGGTAGCACTTTCTGACAATTTAAGCGTTGCTCAACTTGAATTTTATTTTCTCCCAACTCCATTTCTCACTCCTGCTGTTTATCATTATTCTGACAGGGCTTACTCCACTGTTTAAGCATGTTGGTTATGATGCTAGGATTAGGCTAACATCTACTCCATACGCTGTCGAACTAGCTAATTTCAAGGACAATAGAAAATGTGTCGAATGGCGGCCTACCTAGGCTCTACTATTAACCTTAATCAGTTTCTAACTAGACCGGCTCATAGCCTAGTAGTTCAATCCTACGCGCCACAAGAATTAGTCTACGCCAAAGTAAATGCCGATGGTTACGGATTTGGCTGGTACAACATGGACAATCAGCCTGTTAATTATCGCAGTACCATGCCGATTTGGTCAGATCCCAACCTTGATAGTTTAAGCAGCAGCCTCGAGTCTGATTTATGGATGGCCTATATTCGTAGTGCAACAGAAGGCTCTTCCGTTAATCATGAAAATACCCAACCATTTTACGATGATGATTTATTGTTGATGCATAATGGTTATATTGAGGGTTTTGCTGAGAATATTAGGCATAAAATATCTGAATATTTAAGCAACGATATTCAAGCAGGCATACAGGGCAATACCGATTCTGAATATATTTTTGCCATATTACGTGAGCTACTCAGTCATGATGATGACTTATCCATAGAAGATGCCTGCTCAGAAATGTTTGGGATACTTGAAGGTTGGCTGAATGATACCAAAGCATTACTCAACCTTATTATTACCGATGGCGATGTAATTTATGCCGTTCGTCATGGCTACAATCACGATAGTCCATCCCTATATTACACCGCCGATGATGATTTTTTTCCTGATGCACAACTAATCGCATCAGAGCGGCTTACCCAAAGCGATTCATGGCAAGCCGTTCCTGAACATCACATTCTTATTTTATCTAACAACGAACCTGCTGAATTACTCGCTCTTTAAAATGACAACATCATTAGCAAACAAATTGCGTGAAACCCATGTTGCTATGCATGAGATGGCAAGAATACTTAATGATACCGAGTATCGAACGCAATACCATACTGATCTTAGCCCTCTTGGTTGGCATGTTGGTCATTGTGTCTTTATTGAATCATATTGGTTGCGGGAAGTTATCCTTGGTGATGACTCATTAACCGCCGACTTAGCATGGCTCTACATACCTGAGAATATTGTAAAACCTAAACGTGGCCCCGCTCTACCACCAATAGATGAGCACTTGCAGTGGTGTAAAAAGATCATTAACGAAAACCAACTTATTTTAAGTGAACCTACCAATCAATTTACGCAACATAAGTTAAACCAACACGATTATATACTGCAATTTCTTATTCAACATCATTGCCAACATATAGAAACAATGGCCATGGTATTGGCGCAACGCCAATTGCAAATACGGCCTGCACTATTAGAAAAAAATTCATTTTCTGAAAGCGACACCATCAAATATAAATTTAATGAATACTCTGGTGGAGATTTTATTGTTGGCAGCCCTTCTCACCCTGAAGCATTTGACAACGAAGTACCTCCAAAAAAAATCAGTATTGATTCATTCCTGCTTGCCGAACACCCTGTCACTAATGCCGACTGGCTATGCTTTGTTCAAGACGACGGCTATAAGAATAAATCCTGGTGGATGCCAGAAGGATGGCAGTGGCGTACGGAAAATAATATATGCCAACCTGAAACATGGCTGACTGATGAAGAAAAAGAATTTTATGAGGTAACGACAAAAGGGGCTGAAAATATAAAAACTGATGCAGCAGTATCAGGAATAAATTACTTTGAGGCGAATGCCTTTATTAAATGGTTAAGTGCAAACTCAAATGAATTTGCCAATATTCGTTTACCGCATGAATATGAATGGGAAGTCGCAAAACAATCTGGCATATTAAATAATACAGGGCATGTTTGGGAATGGTGTCAAAATACCTTTCACCCCTACCCTGGGTTCACTCCCTTCCCCTACGATAACTATTCAAAACCGTGGTTCGATGATAATCATTACAGCCTACGCGGTGGTAGTCAACACACCCGGACCAGTATTCAACGGAGTAGTTTTCGGAATTTCTACAACCCTGATAAGCGCCATATATTTTCAGGGTTACGTTTAGCAAAATCCCCTGATTAATCTCGACGACCAGCCATTCCTTTCAATACCATATCCGTATAACTGACCATGCCGACTATTGTCCCTGCATCAACTACTGGCGCACGTGTCAGACCAAATTTATCGAATAACCTTGCACAATAACGAATATCCATATCAGCATGAACAGTAATAACAGGCTTCGACATAACTTCGTAAATGTTAATACGTTCTGGTGCACGGTCTTTTGCCAAAACATGGCGCGCGATATCAGCCAACAAAACAATACCGTATTCATCATCATCATGACGTTTATCAACAACAAGTGATTTATTTTCTATATGCTGCATTTTATCAAGTGCTTCACTGACTGTTGTAATACCATCAATCAGGTCAAATTTCTTCTTCATTACCTCACGCACACGAATTATATTTTTCTCACTCATAGCTTTTCCTCCACTGCCTCTGTTAATTCCTCAATTTGATGCCCCACACCGACCGCATCTTCAACATCAATTTGAAATGCGATGCCTGTACCTGGCCTATCATCAAACTGCCCAATTTCCGCAATCTTTTCTAAAATATGTCGACTCATGTGTTCTTCCACAAGAAACAACAACATGTCGCGTTGTGTTTCAAGCTCAAGGCCAAAGAAGGTTTTTGCCTTCTTAATCCCTTCGCCTCTCGCTTGGCTGATAACCGTTGAGCCTGTTGCGCCCGCCATACGAGCTGCATCAAGCACGGCATTGGTTTTTTCATCTTCGACTAGAGCAATCAGTAATTTAAAATGCATAGCCCGCCCTCCTTTTTAAAAACATAATATTTGTTATTTGTTTTCTTTTTCATTTGTTATTTTTTGACTTTTTATATCGCCATTCACTTAATTGTGCATAAGCCATGACAGTAATAATTGGAAATAAACAAGTAAAAGCAATCAAACCAAAACCATCAATAATTACACTTCGCCCGGGCACTGTACTGGCAAGTCCTAAACCCAGGGCGGCAACCAATGGCACAGTAACCGTCGAGGTGGTCACGCCGCCCGAATCATACGCTAGCGGAATAATCATCTTCGGTGCGAACATGGTTTGAATAATGACAACAACATATCCAGCAATAATATAATAGTGCAACGGCGTACCGGTGACGATTCGGAACGTGCCTAGCGAAACACCAACCGCTGCACCAATAGCAACGGCAATACGTAAGCCCCAAACACCAATCGCACCCGCTGATACAGCGTTTGCTTTAATCGCAACGGCCATTAATGCCGGCTCAGCAATGGTTGTAGCGAAACCCACAGCTGCTGCGAATATATATACCCAAGCATAATCAGACCAATGAGAAACAAGTGGTACAGTATCAAGACCTGCATAAATGAATTCAGGGTTTGTTAATTGCGTAGCCATTAATTTACCGAGTGGGAAAAGCGCTTTATCTAAACCAACAAGGAAAAAACCTAGGCCAACTAATACATAAAACAACCCAATCAACATTTTTTTCAAATGTGGAATACGTTGCCGCAGCACAATAAGTTGGAAACCAAAAATAATGGCAATAATCGGCGCAAGGTCGAACAAGGTTTGCAGCAAAGTATCTAAAAGTTGTGTTAACAATGCCATTAGTGCACCACCATGCCATAGGCCATGACGAATATCATCGGCGTTAATGATGCTAAGGCAATGAGTCCAAAACCGTCAACCATTGGATTACGCCCTCGAATACTTGATGCAAGACCAACACCCAATGCAGTTACCAAAGGAACGG
>Ga0316207_10002489_pt1 | contig 18779 bp, 12 predicted proteins | sample 6weekpyrite_MG_FD_204943 | JGI IMG/M metagenome (GOLD analysis project Ga0316207, IMG submission 204943) | Microbial mat bacterial communities from mineral coupon in-situ incubated in ocean water Damariscotta River, Maine, United States -... | ecosystem: Environmental > Aquatic > Marine >...
AAATGAAACCATAGCCTTTTGCATTGTTAAACCACTTTACAGTCCCTGATGCCATGACTGTCGTCCTCCTTCATTATTTGTACTTCCTTCCTTAACACTGGTTTGCTATAAAACGATTATGTAACAAGTCGACTATTTTCACTTTCACCTAAAATTACCTTAAATTTATTAAGTAAATGCGTTTATTTATTTTTTCATTTACCTTAATGAAATGGCCTTACTTTTGTGTATAGTTTAAATGAGTTGATTATTACTTTATTGTTATCCCCACAAATCAGAGTTTTAATACACGATTTATGTCTCTTGCATTTGTTATAGTTATTATGCTGAGACAAAAACGCACCCCATCATAGAAAAACTTATTAGGCTTCATAAGGTTCGTCAAGGTTTTTTAGAATTAATCTTAATATTTCTTTAATTTGCGTAAAATAAATGCAAAAAATGAATGAATTAAAAGATGTATAATTTTAGTAACTATTGGAAAGCATACAGATTGTACATTTAGGACAGCCATATTCTTGTGCTGTTTTCAGTTAATAATTGAATCCTTGAATTTACATCATATATTCCATTTATGACTGTTAGTGTTGAATTAACGGCGATTGACCCAATATTAGTCTTTACATCAGCTTAGCTATTCAACAAAGTCTGTGTTACTTATAATGAGTAGAAGGTATGGCTTTATAAGAACGATTATTGATAAATATTGCTTATTGATGGTCAAAGGAATTGTTGAGTTTGATTTTTTTATGTTCTTGAAGTCAGAATAAGCCATTTTGAGCGGTAAATGAGCGGTTATTGTTGAGTGTAGTATTAATAATAACCAAACAGTATAAACATAGAGATATAACACTAAACAAATGCCCATGAGTGACGATCAATATAGTAATAGTGACACAGGTCTAGAGGTACAAGAAGCGAAGCCAAAATTAAAGCGGCCGCGCTTATATAAAGTAGTTTTAGTAAATGATGACTACACACCGATGGAGTTTGTGGTGCTAATTTTGGAAAAGTTTTTCCAAATGGATTCAGAAAAAGCAACGCAAGTTATGTTGCAGGTGCATACCCAAGGAAAGGGGATATGTGGCGTTTTTACCAGGGAAATTGCGGAGACCAGAGTAGCGTTGGTCGATGGATATGCAAAGCAAAATGAACAACCCTTGCTTTGTGTCATGGAAGCAGAATAACCTTGGATAATAATGGTTAAGAGTGATGATAAGTAAAGAACTGGAACAAACATTAAATTCTGCATTTAAAGGAGCACGTGATAAAAATCACGAGTTCGTTACTGTAGAACATTTATTACTGGCGTTATTAGATAATCCCGCAGCGTCATCTGTATTACGTGCTTGCGGTGCTGATATCGAACAACTTAAAACTGATCTCGGACAGTTTGTCGATGAGACAACACCACAATTAATTAGTGATGATGAGAGAGAAACGCAACCGACGTTAGGATTCCAGCGTGTATTACAACGTGCGGTTTTTCAAGTTCAGTCTTCGGGCAAAAAAGAAGTTACTGGTGCCAATGTATTAGTTGCCATTTTTAGTGAGCAAGAATCACAAGCTGTTTACTTTCTTAATAAACAAAACGTCACACGTTTGGATGTTGTGAATTATATATCTCACGGTATTTCAAAAATTCATGGTGAAGAAGATATGAGTAATCCTTCACCTGCGGCCGAAGATGATTTATCAGGTGAACAACCTTCTAAAAGTCCTTTGGAAAGTTACACAGTTAACCTTAATGAATTAGCTCGCGAAGGCAAAATAGATCCACTGATTGGTCGAAAAGGTGAAGTCGAACGTACCGTACAAATTTTATGTCGTCGTCGTAAAAACAATCCTTTGCTCGTTGGCGAAGCAGGTGTCGGTAAAACTGCAATCGCTGAAGGTTTGGCAAAGAAAATTGTTGATGGCGAAGTGCCAGAGGTGCTTAGTGAGTCAACAGTATATTCTTTAGACCTTGGTGCTTTATTAGCAGGTACTAAATATCGCGGTGATTTTGAGAAACGTCTAAAAGCATTACTCAATCAATTGCAGAAAGAACCTGGTGCGGTTTTGTTTATCGATGAGATACATACTATCATCGGTGCTGGTTCAGCTTCTGGTGGCGTTATGGATGCTTCTAACCTGATTAAACCCATGTTAGCTTCTGGTCAGCTAAAATGCTTGGGTTCAACGACTTATCAGGAATATCGCGGAATATTTGAAAAAGACCGTGCTTTGGCTAGACGTTTCCAAAAAATTGATGTTAACGAGCCAACGGTTCCTGAGACAGTACAAATACTTAACGGTTTGAAATCACGATTTGAAGAACATCATGATGTGAAATATACCCGTCAAGCATTGCAAACAGCCGCTGAGTTAGCAGCACGATATATCACTGATCGTCAACTGCCCGATAAGGCGATAGACGTAATCGATGAAGCTGGTGCTAGTCAACGTATTCTGCCTGCAAGCAAGCGCAAGAAAACGATTAGTGTTGGCGATATTGAAAATATCATTTCTAAGATTGCACGCATACCTCCTAAGTCGGTTTCACGCTCAGATACCCAATTGCTAAAGAACCTAGATCGCAATTTAAAAATGGTGGTATTTGGTCAAGATGAAGCAATCTCCACCTTATCTACAGCGATAAAGATGTCCCGTTCTGGTTTGCGTGATGAAAACAAACCTATTGGTTCTTTCTTGTTTGCTGGGCCGACAGGTGTTGGTAAAACAGAAGTTACCAAGCAACTGGCGAGTGCCATGGGTATTGAATTAATTCGTTTTGACATGTCTGAATACATGGAACGTCATACCGTGTCACGTTTGATTGGCGCACCTCCAGGTTATGTGGGTTATGACCAAGGCGGGTTATTAACAGAGGCAATACATAAAAACCCTCATGCTGTATTATTGTTGGATGAAATAGAAAAAGCGCATCCAGATGTTTTTAACTTGTTATTGCAGGTAATGGATCATGGTACACTGACTGATACCAATGGTCGTAAGACAGATTTCCGAAATGTTATCTTGGTTATGACAACGAATTCTGGTGCAGAACAAATGAGCAGACGTTCAATGGGCTTTGCGGAACAGGATCATTCTACCGATAGTGGGGATGTTATTAATCGAACGTTCACACCTGAGTTTCGAAATCGATTAGATGATACTATCAATTTCGCGCCATTGAGTACTGAAACAATTGGTCATGTGGTTGATAAATTATTGATTGAACTTGAGGTTCAATTAGAATCTAAAAATGTCACGATGGAAGTGACTCCGAAAGCGAAAACCTGGCTTGCCATACATGGTTATGATAAGCAAATGGGCGCAAGACCAATGGCTCGCTTAATTCAAGAAAATGTCAAAAAGTCTTTGGCCAATGAATTATTGTTCGGTGAATTGGCAGATGGTGGTAGAGTGATAATTGATGAAAATAATGATGAACTAACTTATGATTTTGAGTCAGATAAAGTTACATCATAAGTGTAGTTTTTAAATAGTAATAAAAAAGCCGGATTACAATCCGGCTTTTTTATTGGGCTAAATTTATTCTGTTACTGTGTTTTTACGTAAATCATAAGACTCAACCAGATGCGTGATTTTATCTTCTTCAAAATCTCGTAAGCTGCTAAGCACCATGTTTTTTTCACCTGTACCAACAATATTGCCATTTTCGATAAAATTAAATTTCAAGCAAACATTGCCACGCTTTCCATCGATATCCATTGTTGAATTGACTAACTCAAGCGTAGGATTAGTGATATCCAGATCACTAATGTCAATCAACATACTATTGTAGATCACTAGCGGGCGATCTGGATTAATCATCATATTATGTTGTTTCATTAGCGGAACAAGAATATGAGGAAAAGTTTGACCAGAAAACCCCACATAAGCTTGAGTCAAATTATTGATTAGTTCGGTGCATTTTGAGGTATTACCTGTACGTTGCACGGTCAAGTAGATTTTTTCTTTATCATCGCGCAGTTGAATTTGTTGGCTGTCAGACTCTACAAACCGCAATGCGACCTGATCAGCTACCATGCCGCCAAATTCAACGCTCATTTTTTCACTAATACCATAGTGGTGAAGCACCAATGAAAATAACAAGTCACCTGGTACACAAAAGCGTTTATGATCTTGATCGTGGATTGGATTAAAATCACCGGCAATGTTTTTTGCAAACTTGCTGGCTTGTTGACGCGTGAATTGAAATTTAGAATCAGATGTAGAGTAAAAGTTATTTAATTCCATTGCTATTACCAGTTATTAATGGAGAATTTTGGTTCATCTAATAAAATCAGAGGGTGGCAGAAACTGAGAAGTTCAAATAAAAAACAGCTGGTTAATGCCAGCTGTTTCGTAGTATGTTCTAAGCTGCGAAGTTTTTACGCCATCTATTTGGCGCGATAAACTATACGACCTTTGGTGAGATCATAAGGTGTTAATTGAACGGTTACTTTATCACCAGTTAAGATGCGGATATAGTTTTTACGCATTTTTCCAGATATATGAGCAGTAACAACGTGTCCATTTTCCAACTCAACGCGAAACATGGTATTTGGTAGGGTGTCAATCACCGTACCTTCCATTTCAATATTATCTTCTTTTGCCATTCTTTCTCTCTTTGAACCGCATTTTTACGTTAAACCACGTAGATGCAGAATTTTTAGGTGCGGCATTATACCTAGCTCTAGATTATATCGCTAGCCCTACCTATAAATAATTAAAAGGATTTGTTTATCAGATACTTATCTTTAGGTTTTGGTCTAGAAAACAAGCAATGCTATCGCAGAATAGCATTGCAGCCCGATACTTGCATCGCTTGCATAAATAAGCAAAATACAAAGGGGCACAGCTAGATCAATGAATAATCTTCCACAATCAAACACTGAAATTTTACACATCACCACTGATGCAATTACTGCAGAACATTTAGATGCTGCGTTGACTTCAGGTGTATTTCTCGCGTGGCAAGATGCATTGTATGAAGGGCCAATCGATGCTCAGGCGAATTTGACACATTTATCCCGTCGGCGAGCACAATATTTCGTTGAAGCAGGTTGGGTTGCTAAAGGCGATATTGAAGCGCGTTACCAAGCGCGTAATAAGCTTTTATTCTCCTATCAAAAATTTAAAGAGGTTGTGCTTTGGTTTGACCATGATTTAAATGGTCAATTACAAATGGTTCAGATAATCGAGTGGTTTTCTCGGCATAAATTAGATAAAACTATATTAAGTTTAGTGTCTATTGAGCGCCATCCAGGCGCGAGTACTTATCATAGCTTGAGTTCTATGAGCACGAAAAACATACAGCGATTAATGAGCAATCGTTGGGAAGTGACCTTAGGGCAGATGAATATTTGTCAACAAGCTTGGAAAGCTTTAGGTTCAAATAATCCCAATTCCTTACTCCGCTTTTATAACACGAACTCTTCAACCATGCCCCATTTAAAAAACGCAATACTAAGATTTCTTAAGCAATACCCATCTCAAGTTAATGGGCTCTCTCATTCAGAATCGCTTATTGCGAATGCTTTACTTATTAATAAATCTGATGCAAACGAAATATACGAAATCATGCAGAGTAAAGAAGGTATTGCATTTATGAATCGAGCTATTTTTGCGAATTGTTTACAAAATATGTGCGAAGGCAGCATGCCATTAGTTGAGCAACAGCAAATAAACATAGAGAGCGAAAATTCAGAAGAATATGATTTAATCGACGATACGATGATCGAACAAAAAGTTGTTCTCAAGTTAACGAACTTGGGTCGACAAGTGTTACATAATTGGGTGGATTGGGTTCAAGTCAATGGAATAAATCGCTGGCTCGGTGGGGTTCATTTAAAAGACGGAAGTTTGTGGCGTTATGATGAAACTCGCCGAAAAGTTGTTAAAACCTATGTTTAAAAAAAGCTAATACCACTAAAAGCTGTTGAAAAGATATAAATTAAATCTATGCATAGATAAGAATTATTCTAAGCTTTTCACGTGAATATTTTCATTCAAGATTAAATAATTTATGCCACTGAGTTTCCTTCGTGCTAAATGCTAATAGATTTATTTAAATAACTAGCACTAGATTAAATATCCGTCAGTATTAATTTTATTTATCAATACAACATTAATTACTGCTTTTTTTAGTTTTTAAAATGGGCTATGGTATTGGATATAAATTAATAAAATTCATGATAAATCACCAAAAAAACAATTCGTTATGAATTTTATCAGATTAAATATTCGAAAGAGTTAAATAATGACAACATTGGTTTCACCTCATGGCAGCAAACACTTAAAGCCGCTACTTCTTGTAGATGGCCAACTCGAAGAAGAAATAAAACGAGCACAAGGTTTACCTCAAATAAGCATTTCTTCGCGAGAGGTTGGTGATCTTATTATGATGGGCATCGGTGGTTTTACACCGCTTGAAGGTTTCATGACGCATGCTGATTGGCAGGGTGTTTGCGGTGGAATGAAAATGGCGAACGGTCTTTTTTGGCCGATTCCTATCACACTTTCTACAGACCAAGCGTCGGCGGATGGATTTTCTGTGGGTCAAGATATTGCGTTACGGGATGAAGAACGTGATGAAATCATTGCGACAATGACTGTTACAGAAAAATACACGATTGATAAAAGACATGAGTGTATGCAGGTTTATAAAACCACTGAATTGGATCATCCTGGTGTACAGATGGTAATGGATCAAGGAGAAATAAATCTCGCAGGTCCTGTGAAAGTACTTTCTCAAGGTGGTTTTCCTGAACAGTACGGTGATCAATTCCTGACACCTCAACAAACACGTGATATCTTCATCAAAAAAGGCTGGAATGTTATCTCAGCTTTCCAGACACGTAATCCCATGCACCGCTCTCACGAGTATTTAGCAAAAATTGCTATCGAAGTGGGTGACGGTGTGCTAATACATTCTTTGTTGGGTAAATTAAAACCCGGTGATATTCCTGCTGATGTGCGAGCCAATGCCATAGGAACGTTAATAGATAATTATTTTGTTGATGACACCGTGATCCAAGCTGGGTATCCACTGGATATGCGTTATGCTGGTCCTCGAGAGGCTTTGTTACATGCTTTATTTCGTCAGAATTACGGATGTTCGCATTTAATTGTTGGTCGAGATCATGCTGGCGTAGGTGACTATTATGGTCCATTTGATGCGCATGATATTTTTGACGAATTACCTGAAGGTTCTTTAAAGACTTTGCCTTTAAAAATTGATTGGACATTTTGGTGTGATCGCTGTGGTGGTATGGCATCCATGAAAACCTGTCCGCACGAAGCTAAAGATAGATTATTATTATCCGGTACAAAATTACGTAAAGCTCTATCTGAGAATACCGAAGTGCCTGACAATTTTAGTCGACCTGAAGTGCTAACTATTCTCCGTGAATATTATGCTAGTCTGGCTGATGATGAAAGAGTTGAAGTCAAACTCAGTGGAGCTTCTGCTAAATAGTCGTTAAAAACTAAAGATAGTCAATTAGATTGGTTTTGATTCAAGGGTGATCATGTGAGTGATTGCCAATCTGGGAAGGGAAGTCCGGATACCTATGTCAGGTATCCGGACTTTTCTTCTTAGGGATGAGCATAACCTGCATGTCTAATTTGAAAAAATGATGTGATGAAACATCTTAGGTGTTAATTTCAATTAAACTCTAGACCGTTTAATTTTTATAGTAACGATTTATAAAATGATAAAATTCCTCATCATAACCTCCCTTAGTGCAATAACATCTTTTTTAATAATCAGAGCATTAAAAACCAGTATGTTTCATCGTAACTGGTCTTATCCTTTACTACTCGCTTCATTTCCTCTGTTCTATATGTTTTTTGCATTATGGATAAACGATAAAACGGTATTAAAAAATGAATTTTTTGCAGGAATATTATTTTTTGGGATTGCGATAATCTATGTACGTTATCGAAAGCCTTGGGTAGAGTATATGTTAATTGCGGGGTTTTTCCTCCATGCGCTTTATGATGTGACCCATGAGCTATTTTTTATCAATATGGGTGTACCGATATGGTGGCCAGAATTTTGTGGTACGGTGGATCTTTTTATAGGCTTATATCTATTGTTTTTATATCGTCAAAACAATCGTAGTTTGATTAATTGATAACTCAATGGACTATGGCTAAATCATCGTGGTTGAGTTTATCAGCCACGATGAATATTAGCAGGAAAAATTATGGTATTGAAATGGGTGTAGCTTCAATTTCAGCTTGAGCCGTTACTAAATTTTGCCCTGACAGCGTTAGTGATAATTTCCCACTTGCACCATTAAGATCAAAAATTAACTCTTTGCCTTCTAATAAGTTTCGTCCGACAATTTCGCCTTTTTCATTCTGTAGCACAGCAAATATCTGTTCGAACTCAAATGGTGGGCAGTTCAAGCAAGGTTCTGGAATAATTGGAATGATAATCCGTTCACGTTCTAGAACATACTCACCAATTTCAATAGTAAATGGCGGTCTGGATTTTATTTCGACTGTTGGATCGCCGAGTAAATTATAAATTTTTAATTCTTGACGCTCGTTAGCTGCATCCCAAGCTTGTGCTTTGACATACGCTTTTGCATGGTTTAAAACATCGCCTAACTTGCGGATTGAGGCTGTACTACCAAAACTATTTTTGTAGTCTGGCCAAGTGGCATCAAATAAACCCATCGCCATATCATTGTTTACCCAGGTTTGGCTCGATCGAGTATCACCAATAACACCAATCGCTCCATTTGCTTTACGAACGAAAGTTTCAGCCCAATAAACGCTTGATACGTTGGGGCCATAGCCACTATTCACAATATTTGCGGGTAGATCAACAGTTTCATTGTCAAAAATACCACTTGCGCAATTAATGCTGTATACCACCGGAAACATATTATTCATCACGCTGATACTGCTTAGATTACTGGTTGAAAATGACGGTGTACCCCAGCCTGTCCACCAGCCATGATCACGATGATACAAAATAGATGTGCCATTATTCGCTGCATTAATTACATCAGTTGAATTACCTGTCCATGGAAATGTGGGCTTATGTAGTTCTGAAGGAACTGGGCTGTTATCTACATAGAGAGTGGGGCTACTTGAAAAGGGTTTAGTTCGATATATCCGTTCAACAGCGAAATTATTGACTTTCATATAATCTCGAATATCTTCTGAAGTTTGAGCAAATCCACGTTCTGCTTTACCGTCAAGGTCATCATCTTGAAATTGAGTAGCAAAAGTTAAACGTGAATAGTAGCTATGACCAAAGAATGGGGCGAGAGGCGGGCTATTTTCATAGGCAATAACGTTGTCGACCATTTGTTGTGCTTGTACTAAAGTGTCAACTGGGAAGCGCCCCATGCCAAATACTGGAATTGACCGGTCATCTCCTGTGAGTTGTCCAAAATATATATCTCCAGCATTTTTCGCATTTTCCCCCCAAGGTTGAAAAATGTTAACTTGACCATAATGGGTTGGAATGAGTTCGGCGTCACCCATAAATAAAACCCATTTTGGTCTGACAAACCAAGTGTTATAAGCATTCGTCAAATAGGCTTTTATGTCTGCGGCGCTACTGCCTGTAATATCAGTTGATACAACACGGGTACTGATGCCGCGACTCACTTTATGTGTTTTTAGTGAATTTGCTGCTGGTAGAAGATCCGGTGCGGACACTATTACTAAGCGAGCGCCAAATAAGATGGGTTTGATGTTTGTAATGCAAGTTGCTTTTGCATATAGGTCTCGATTTAAGGCGAGGTTTGCGACAATATCGGATTCCATTTCTTGTATATTATCGATAGAATCCATGGTGAAATTGTCTGCGACCCGTTTTCGCATAAAACATCGACTACCTGGAAACTTTACATTAACGCGTAGTGTTTCATAACTCGATAGCTTCCCAGCGGCGGCATCATAATCAATTATAGGTATTTTAATTTCATAGATATTTACATCACTATTACCACCCATTTGACGAAATGAAACAAGCCTATCCACGGAGCTGGAGCTTTTTGCATAGATCTCCTCTGAGAATTGAAAAGATTCATCATCTTTGACAACTGGTTCATCGTCAGGTCCACCAACATCACGAGCGGGGCGTTGAATAGGGTATAGTCTAGCTTGAGTAACCGCTGCCTCACCTACACGCTCAATGACAATTGATTGAGGATCTATTTCCTGGGCATCTATTGGAAATGCAACATGCATTGTTAATAGTGGTATTTCTGCTTGAGAAAAATTATTTACGCCTCCTCCCATCAGTGAAAGGCTATGTTTTGCATGATTAATTCGTTGAAATTGCCCATTTGGTGTGTCCACCGCTTGTAATTCCAAACTTGGCAATTTAGCTTCTACAATGAGCAATTCCGGATTGGACTCCAAAACGGATAAGCTCACACCGCGTTTCATTACAACCGTGGCAACAAAAGTTGTGGCGGTAGGATCATTAGGATCGATGATGCGTTCAGCAATTTTGTGCGTATTTTGAAAACCCGGTTTTTGGCATTGTAAGATTACTTGATTACTATTAGCATTGACGGTGACGTCGGTATCAATTACGCCAAGATTATTTGTTGTATTGCCACTGATTACGGATCCAATGACATTAACTCCTTCGAATATTCGGCATCCTGCGTTTGCTATAGGTTGAACATCATCTGTTATTATTTCACCATGCAAACGAACTATCTGATTTGATCTATCGCCACGTATTAATACAGAGCCTATTCCATCTTTTTTGGAGTTGAGAAGCCCCAGTTCGACAATAGTTATCTCGCTATCTAATATTTCTACTCCGGAAGTGCTGGCATACCACTGAGCATCAATTGGGGAGCTACATTTAGCTGTTTCAAAAATTCCCATTTCCACCGTTCGATCACTTCCGACAGGAATGTTTGCGACTACTGCTTCGATTATGTTTGTTGAAGGAGGATAGACAGTTTCATTTACGATGGGGGAAAAATCTTCCCCTGTAATATGAATACTTACGCAAAATGCATTTTTGAAAGTTATCGGTGCTTTAACGGCAAATCGAATACTGGTATTTGTTTCTTCTAGACTTACGTCTAATTCGTCGGGAGCTTGATTCCCTGTTTTGCCGCCACCGCAACTGATAATTAGTATGCTAACGATTAGCGTAACAATAAGTCTCCAGTATTGAGTTAAGCGTCTTTGATCGTTCATCGTAAAATCCTCCTTGATTATGTCATTGATGAATTTATATTAGATGCCGTAAATGTTCTCCTGTAAAAATAAATAGAAAATATTGTGTGCTGTTTGCAGCAAACTATTTTAAGGGTTTGTTAATTGCAACCCTTAAATCACTTAACTTGTTGGTTAAACAATATTCCAAAAAACTAAAATCATAAGTAGTACAATCAAGAATTTTAAAAATATTGATTTTATTGAAAAATACATAGAAAGGAAATTAATAAACATCACCCATGTCGCATAGTAACGACATATCCCAACCCAATTTATTAATTATTTTTTGATAACTATTAGTTTAATGTGGAAATATAATTATAGCAAGTGCTAATTAAATAAAATGAAAATAATCGTGATGTAATCATTTTAATAACTTTTGAGAACGGTAGATAAACAATATTTTAATATTTGTAAAAAAAATTATAGAGCATTTGTTTTGTATATCGTTAGAATCATAGAATGATTTCTTGTGGGCGAAAATTAAATAATTATTTTGTTCTGAAAGTTATTTCGAAAAAACGAATAAATATATTTATCCGTTTTTTGTGCCTGAATAATTAATTATCCGCCAGGTGGTGTATCGCCATTATCGTTTCCTCCTGGTGCCATGACCGTCACTACTATTTCTGCAGGTGTGGGATCAAATTCAACACCATCATGATTAACGCTTAAAGTAACAATAAAACTCCCAACCTGGTTAAAAGAAACCGAACCAGGAACTTGTGCGGTAGAACTTGTGCCATCACCAAAGTCCCAGGCGTAATTTAAAGGATCGCTATCCACAGGATTAATACCTTCGCCACTAAAGAAAATAGTGCTACCCACCATGATTCTTTGGTTGCCTGCGGGTTCAACAATAATGCCTTGGGGAAGATTAGCTTCCTGAGGAGGTGGGGATCCATTTCCTCCTGTCATGGGCATTACTGTTATGGTTACAGTTGATTCCGTACTTGTCATGCCAGTAAGGTCCCTTGTATCAATAACCGTAAATGTTATGTCATATTCCCCAGCGGCTTCAAATAAAATACTTCCGGGAGATAATACATTACTATCTGGAGCTGCCCCGTTAAATGTCCAAATGTAAATTAACATGCCGTTACCAGAAGTATCAATTGCATTGCCTTCAAAGTTAACGCTATCGCCCACAGTGATTGTTAGATCTTGTGCCGGATTTATAATTTCCGCAATCGGTAATGCAGGGTTCATGGGCATTGGATCATTAACAGTCACTAAGATGGAAGCGGGTTGCACACTGCCAAGCATCGTTGTGGTGTCCAATGCTGAAAAAGTGATTTCATAAACCCCTGGCATAGAGAAGGTGACGGGTGTAGGAATTAAATTTGTATCTTCTACAGCAGCACCACCGAAGGTCCATAAATATTCCAGCGTGTTATTACCTGATACATCAACAACGCCACCCTCAAATGCTAAAGTATCCCCGACACTGATACTGATATCGTCTGTGGGATTAATAATACGGGTTATTGGATTTAAATTGGGTGTTGTTGTTGAATCCGATACGGTAATCGTGCGCATCGCAGGTCGCACGTCAAAAAATCCATCTTGATCAATGGCGAAAAACATCACGCTATATGTGCCGGAGCTAGAAAACACTACATCGCCTGGTGTAAGACTGTTAGCATTTGGCGCTGCACCGTCAAATAACCATAGGTAGGTGTAAGGTGGATTTACTTCGGGATCAACCATGCCTGAAAAATTTACCGCCTCCCCAGGTAAAATAGTGACATCAGTTGCTGGAGTGAGGATATGATTAATCATTGATGGCATGCTGGGTGGTGTCCCACCGGCATTGGGATCTTGCACGGTAATAACACGAACTGCAGGTGTCGGATCCATTTGGTTAAGCGCATCTAAAACCAGTAAGGTAACGGTATAAACACCGGGATTCGGAAAAGTCACAGAACCTGCATCCATGTCAGCTGAATTTGGTGCAACACCATCAAAGGACCACACGTACATTAAAGGCTCATTACCTGGGGCGGCAGTGCCGGTTGCTGTAAAGACTACACTTTCACCTGCCAATATTGTTGTGTCCATGGTTGGTGTGAGAATTTCCCCATTGGGTAAATCACTGGAAATGGGTGCAGCAGTTTGCACGGTGATGACTCTCGTCGGTGGGTTGGGGTCGGCAAGTCCTAAATTGTCCGTAGTTGTTAGGCGAATCGTATAGGTGCCCGGCATAGGGTAAGTGATTTCACCAGGATTCTGCATCGTAGAATTTGGTGCAACGCCGTCAAAATCCCAGAGGTAAGTAATTGGATCATTGGCATCGGGGTCTGCTGCGGATCCTTCAACAATTATAGTGTCTCCTGGATTGATAATGAGATCACCTGGGGGTGAAATGATGGAGCCTACTGGTGCTTGATTAGCCATTGGATCATTGACGGTAACCACGATTTGTGAGGTGCCAATATTTCCTAATGAATCACTGACAGATAAAACAATCGTAAATAATCCCGGATCATTGAAGACAATATCACCGGGACTTTGCATTGTGCTATTAGGAGCAACGCCAGCAAAGTTCCATAAAAAAGTGACTACTTCAGTACTGGCAGGATCATTGCCCGATCCACTGAAATTAAGTGTATCACCAACCATGATCGTTTGATCGCCCATGGGTGTATCAATGTTTGCAATGGGTTGCGCAGTTAGTATGGACAGGGGATCACGCACAGTAATCATGCGCATAGCTGGTGTTGGGTCAGATAGTCCATTTGAGTCAGCGACTCCCAGACTAATATGGTAGACGCCGGGTTTGGAAAAAAGTATTTTTCCAGGATTTTGAATCGCGCTATTTGGAGTGACACCGCTAAATTGCCATTTGAAATTAGGATCGCCAGATACATTGTTTGCTACGGCTTCAAAATTAACTGAATCATTGATACTTATACTAAGATCAGTTTGTGGTGAGGTAATGATGGCGTTAGGCGTTGTATCCGATAAGGTAGAAATACCTGTACTTGAATCACATTTAATTGGTGCATTCGCTACTTCAGTTTGTAGGCTGCCTGATTCTGACACCACATCAATTCGGCAAGGCACATCAATCGGTAATTTTACTGATACTGTCCAATCAAGCGAACTGACGGTTATTGTGGATGCGATAATTTCGTCATTACTTGCATTTTTTATACTGATACGTTCGCTGTTATTATTTGCCGTTCCTGAAATATTAAGCGTATTGGTGGCTGAGTCCCAGTCTGCTCGAAGCAATTGAAAATTTCTTTGCGTTAAACTACTTTGAGGTGCAATCCATTGTACTGTTTGCTCTGGAGAGGTTTTTTGTTGTGTACCTGGGATTTGTTCTGCGCAGGCACTTAGCAGAAAAATTAACAAAATGGAAATTATTACTAAATAAAAACTAAAACAGCCTTGATTAGGTTTCATAAAATGCTTCCTGCAAATAGGTAATAAAGTAATGGTGAAAAATTAATATGTTCGGTATTACTTTGCTGCTTTTTTGTGGGGAAACATTGAGAAATACGTTTGTTTTTATAGTAATTTAATATAGGCGATCAATCGGTGGAAAATTCACATGATTGAACTTCTTGTTAAAACAATATAGATGTGTAGCATGAAGCAACCCCCACGGTATACGACAATTATTATTTTGTTGGTCATTTATTAACGTGTATAAGAAATGTAATTATTATTGAATTTTAAGTTATACATGTTCGCTATAGCATGCATTAAGCACAATGAATTCCCGCTTAATTCCTATGTGTGTGTAAAATGCTCAATGATAGGATTTTTAAAGTATCTTGTTAACTGCAACGAATCCTTCCTATCTCTAGAAATAGGCCAATAATCAGTATAAATGTGATCATTTGTTATCCTAATAGCTTAATTACTGAAAGAATATTTTTGTTAAATGACATGCTTCTTTAAAACTACCAATAATCTAATTTTCATAAGTAAACTTGTTGGGCAAAAAAATTGCGAAAAACGATTAATTCATTGATAATTAATTATTTGCAGAGAAATATTTTTATCTATCGACAAAGAAAAAACTGAAATAGATGATGGATTACAATAATTGAATCGTTTGATAAACGATCGATAAGTAAAGGAGATCATAAGATTGCGCTTACTTCGTGCCATTTTGATTAAAAAATGATAACTAATATCTTGGGTGTAGAAAAATTTTATAGGGGAATATATTTTTCTATGTTCGACAGCTAATCAATTTAAGAATATTCTAACGACTTAAAATTTTTGAGGATAAAATTATGGGCAATCCCTTTGCTGAGCTATCGGCGACTATTTCACCTGGTTTAATGCAGTTTTATGTTGTCTTGATGATCCTGGCAGTAATAGTCGGGGTAATACTCGATATGAAACATAAGCAAAGCGCCAAGTATTTTTTTGCAAATGCCAAAAAAGCAGAAAAGAATGCAAAACGTACACTCGACAGTGGAGAAAAAACATCACTAGCTATAAAAACACTGACAAGCGAAGTGCTAACTTCGTCGGAATTTTGTAACGAGGATCGTCGAAAATCTCATCTTATGATGATGTATGGTTTTATTTTCTTTGTGCTGAGTAGCATTATCCTCATTTTTTCTGGTCCTGAGTCTTCGACGGGATTATGGACATTTCTCTGGCATGTAGGCGCATTGAGTCTTTGTGCTGGTGGTTATTGGTTCTGGTTTAAGATAAGAGTGGATGTGTCAGCGGAAGGCTTACCTTGGAATCGTGTTGAGCGAGCGGACTTATTTATCCTTTCATTATTATCAACTGCAACATTTGCTTTACTTTGGTCAATAACAGGCGCCTGGTTGTTTTTTGGTTTATTTCTTATTTCAAGCACTGTGCTTTTTGGTGGAGTGTATTGGTCAAAGTTTGCGCATATGTTTTTCAAGCCAGCAGCAGCCCATCAGAAGAAAATTACCGTTGCAGATGGCTCACGTGAGAATTTGCCTGCTGAGTATGATTTGACAGATCCCGAGGTGCAGAAAAAGTTTCCGGATATCCCTATGTATATGGGTGATAATCCTCCTAACATGGGGCTTGGTATCAAGCGTGAAGAACCAAAACATTACTAATAATTATTGAGAAAGATAGAGGATTAGAAATGCCAACTTTTGTATATATGACTCGATGTGATGGTTGTGGACATTGTGTAGATATCTGTCCATCAGATATTATGCACATTGATAAGACACTGAGACGTGCCTACAACATTGAACCGAATATGTGTTGGGAGTGTTATTCCTGTGTTAAAGCTTGCCCCCATCATGCGATTGATGTGCGAGGTTATGCCGATTTTGCACCGCTAGGCCACTCGGTACGAGTGCATCGTGATGAAGAAAAAGGCACGATTGCCTGGCGCATTAAATTCCGAAACGGGAAAAAAGATATGGAGCTTTTAGCGCCTATCACGACAAAGCCGTGGGGTACAGGGTATCCTAATCTAGCTGAGGAGCCAGCACCTAGCCAGGAGATGCGAGACGGTGAGTTATTATTTAATGAACCGAAATATGTTCGCATGGATGACGGTGGTTTACCTACACTGGAATCAAATGGTTTAAAACTTAAAGCAGGGGTGGCCTACTAATGGCTTATGAAACGATTATAGAAGATGAAATCGATATCCTTGTAGCAGGTGCTGGTCTTGGTGGTACAGGTGCGGCGTTTGAGGCAAGATATTGGGGTCAAGACAAAAAAATTGTCGTAGCGGAAAAAGCCAATATTATGCGTTCTGGCGCAGTAGCTCAGGGTTTGTATGCGATCAATTGTTACATGGGAACACGTTTTGGTGAGAACAACCCTGAAGATCACGTACGTTATGCGCGTATAGACTTAATGGGAATGGTGCGTGAAGATTTAGCATTTGATATGGCGCGTCATGTTGACTCAACAGTACACCAATTTGAAGATTGGGGTCTGCCAATAATGCGCGATGAGAAGAAGGGTAATTATCTACGCGAAGGACGTTGGCAGATTATGATTCATGGTGAATCCTACAAGCCAATTGTTGCGGAAGCGGCTAAGAAGTCTGCTGATAAGGTATTCAACCGTATTTGTGTGACTCATCTGTTAATGGATGAATCCAAGGAAAATCGGGTAGCCGGTGCTGTTGGCTTTAATGTGCGCACAGGCAACTACCACGTATTCAAATCTAAAACTGTTATTTGTGGTGCTGGTGGTGCTTCTAACATCTTTAAGCCGCGTTCTGTTGGTGAGGGTGCTGGTCGTGTCTGGTATGCACCATGGTCTTCAGGTTCTGCATATGGTCTTATGATCGAAGCAGGTGCGAAGATGACGCAAATGGAAAATCGAATTGTATTAGCGCGATTCAAAGATGGATACGGTCCTGTTGGCGCATACTTTCTCCATCTTAAAACCTATACCCAAAATGCTTACGGTGAAGAGTACGAATCAAAATGGTTCCCTGAATTGCAGAAAATGGTTGGTAAGGAATACCTGGATCCAGAAGTGTCGCACAGAACACATCGTCCAATTCCAACCTGTCTGCGTAACCATGCATTAATCAACGAGGTTAATGCAGGTCGTGGTCCTATCCACATGGTCACTATGGAAGCTTTCCAGGATCCTCATCTTGAGGAAATTGGTTGGCATAACTTCTTAGGCATGACGGTTGGTCAGGCTGTACTTTGGGCTGCAACGGATGTTGATCCAAAATATGAGAATCCTGAACTAACGACTTCTGAGCCATACGTTATGGGCTCACATGCCACCGGTTGTGGTGCGTGGTGTTCTGGTCCTGAGGATGTGTCACCCGATGAGTATTTCTGGGGATATAACCGTATGACCACAATTGAGGGCTTATTTGGAGCGGGTGATGCGGTGGGTGGTACACCTCACGCATTTTCATCCGGTTCTTTCACAGAAGGTCGTTTAGCAGCTAAGGCAGCTTGTAAATATATCGACGATGGCAAAGCTGAAGGCATCCGTGTTACCGATGATCAGATTAATCGCCGTAAGGAAGAGATTTACAAGCCACTGGAAACCTACAAAGTTTATAGTAACGAAGTGGTTGCCGGTACTGTTAATCCTAATTTCATCAATCCAAGACAAGGTCTTGATCGTTTGCAGAAAATGATGGATGAGTACTGTGGTGGATTTGGTGTAAACTACATGACCAACGACAAGCTACTAAATATCGGTCTTAAGAAGATGGCAATTTTTGGAGAAGATCTGGAAAATGTTGCTGCATCCGATATTCATGAGTTATTGCGTGCATGGGAATTGAAGCATCGTTATCTTGCTTCTGAAAGTGTATTCCATCATACCTTGTTCCGCAAGGAGACTCGTTGGCCGGGTTATTACTACCGCGGTGACGCGTTACATTTGGATGATGAGAATTGGCATGTGTTGACAGTTTCTCGTCGTGATCCTAAGACAGGTGATTACACCATGGAAAAAGCGCCACTTTACCACCTTGTAGGTGATGAAGAAGGCTAAGCAAATAATTGCTTGACGGGTTTTAGTTAAGTGAAAATTATTTGCGTTTAAAAAGGACTGGCATTTTTAGTGTTAGTCCTTTTTTTATGACGTGCATGGAAGTACTAATGCAGTGGTTACAG
>Ga0316207_10002490_pt1 | contig 18778 bp, 13 predicted proteins | sample 6weekpyrite_MG_FD_204943 | JGI IMG/M metagenome (GOLD analysis project Ga0316207, IMG submission 204943) | Microbial mat bacterial communities from mineral coupon in-situ incubated in ocean water Damariscotta River, Maine, United States -... | ecosystem: Environmental > Aquatic > Marine >...
ATCATTTCTATCCCCAGTGTGTAACAAGGGTAGTAGAAATCAGGCAAGTGGTGATTGATGTTGCCTATAGCTGGTTTAATTTGCCACGTAAAGCAAATTTAAAAGTGATATGCAGTGATGCCAACGAGTATATAAAACAGGCAAAATCCACAAGCATTAATTTATTATTATGCGACCTTTACGAAGCCAATGGCATGAGTGAAATGCAACAACAGGCTGAATTTATAGAACACTGTTATCAAACACTGAATGATGATAGCTGCCTGGTTATTAATTTCCATAACATGCCAGAAGAAGATTCAGACGTGATGCAGAAAATAAAGCAGCGGTTTACAGAAGTGTTTGTATGTGATGTGTTTATTGGGAACTGGGTTTTGTTTTGCCTTAAAACTAATTCGGGTTTTGAGCAGAGTGAGTTAGAAGAGCGGGCCAGGCTGTTAGCTAAAAAAGTTGGTATGCCATTGATGTATTATTTTAAACAATTAAGAAAAATACAAAATATGTGATTTCACTACTGTCTTGTTAACTTGTTAACTTATAAAGTGTCGTCATCCCCGAATGCTTCTATCGGGGATCCAGCGACTTTAGGTACTGTAAAGTCACTGGATCCCAGCCACAAGCATGCTGGGATGACGGCACTTTTAAATTAACGGAACAGAACTGACCATTCATATATAATATGAAACAAAAAAAGGGAAACAATATGACTCATGCCGCAATAGTTGTCATTTTTTTCATAGCAGTAGCAGGTGTAATTATTTACATACGAAAAATGGAAAAACAACGCACAGAAGCACTGGCCGTTGTAGCAAAGCAGCTTGGAGGTAAGTTCCAGAAAAACCCAGATGAAAACTTCCAGAAGTCGTTTGATCAATTCCAGCTCTTCTCCAAAGGTAGTTCAAAAAAAATCAAGAATATAATTAGCTTTAATAATCTCAATAATACATGCGATATTTTTGGCTATACTTTCACAACCGGCACAGGTAAAAACAGATCAATCTCCACACAAACAGTCGCCAGTTTTTCAGGCAGGGAACTGGATTTTCCCGATTTTGATTTATGCCCACAAAATATACTTCACAATATAGGCAAGGTATTTGGCTACCAGGATATAGATTTTGAAAGCAGTCCCGAATTCTCAGATAAATATCTATTACGCGGTAAAAATGAAAAAAACATTCGCTCACTATTTAATCAACGCTTACTCAAATACTTTGAAAAAAATGACAGCCATTATGTTGAAGCCCGAGCTAACAGGGTAATCATTTATAAACCGTATCAACGGGTTAAACCGGAAGAAATTAAAAATTTCTATAATCAGTCTCAAAAAGTTTATCAACAGTTGTGTGAGGCATCGGGTGTCTAATAATAAGAAAGCAGCAGACCTGAAGGCCGTAATAAAAAAGTATAGTATTTGTAGGCCGAATCAAGCGAAGCGGATCCGGCGTTTGAGATGATGTACCCTACCACTACCGGAATAACTGGAATGAGTTAGCTGTGTCTCGAATATCTTCTGTGGTTTTGGTTACAGGGGACAGAGCAAAAAAGCCAGCTCTTTCCCCGAGTGAAGCAAGCGTACGTGATTACACTACCTGGTGGACTCGAAATTTTTATGAAAAATCCACTGAAAACTAAACCAGGTAGATTTATGATTTGTGTCAATATTTCTGTAGACCATATGTAGAATAATTCTATAAGGGTAAGGGGTGCTAGTGCTTTATAGTAAAAAGCTGGATATATGGGGCTTGTTTATATTGGCTCGTTCTAATAATGCATTCTTTAATAATAAAAAATGGAATGGGGTGTGGTCATGGTTAAAACTATTAAACATATATTATTAGCAAGCGGTTTCTTCTTTGTCCTTGCATGGGCGAATATTTCTTCTGCAGTCATTATTCAGTTATATCCGGACAGTGTTGCTTATACAGGAAGCGGACCAACGGGCTACGGTTATGGAGATATTAGCATCACAGGTAGCTTCAATCTTACCCGGGTGGCAAGCCCTGTGGATGGTTGGGATCGGCTGATTTTTGAAAATATTGATGTGGTGGCGTCAGATCCGGGGTTTTTGACACCCGCCTTAGAATTTCCACTTCCAGATAGTGTTTTATATAATGGCAGTGTTTTTGATTACTCTACAGTGTGTATTGCAATTCCAGGTGTGATTTGCCCTGCAGATGAGGTGAGCGGAGATTTTGATGGCACAACATTCTTCATGCAACGCTTATACACCAGTGGAATCGATAATGATTATGAATACCAGATATGGATGAGAGGTACCGTAGTCCCCTTACCCGCTTCTGTGTGGTTATTTAGTGTGGGGCTAATCGGTTTTAGTTTACTTAAAAGAAAAACTAGTGTTTAGGCTCTAATGAGAATAATAAAAACTCGCCAATGTGCGAGTTTTTTATTTCTCATAAGTATTGGTGGTTCGATAGAGTTTTTTAGTAAGTCATAATCAAGCATTGCGTTATGGCAATTCTGTAAAAAAAATAAAAACGCTTATGTAAGCTCATTCAACTTCTGATTTAACCGATACTCTACATTCCGTTTGTAATTCAGGTAATCAAACAAGCAAGGTGGTTTTTGTGTCTTTTTCATCATTACAGATTTATCAATCTTAATATCGGCGATATACACGGGGACTTTTTTTGTTAGTGACAAGCTTTTAGATATAAATAGATATATATCAGAGTATATATCTGATCCCTTGTCATTAGATTTAAAAAGTTTGTCCTGGTGCCTGAAGGTGATTTCTATTTGTTTATCAACTTCTTCAACGGATAAATCTAATGCGTAGCATTCCTCTTTATTAGGTAACATGTTTCCGGTAAGCCTAACATGTTCATAAGTGAAGGCATCAATTTTTAAAAGCTGGTTTATTTCAACGAGTTTGCTGGAGGCTAAATGTTTAAGTGTGTTTCTAATAAACAACATCCAGTTGTTAATGTAGCTTTGTCGTTTAAAATATGATTGCTTATATGTGAAAAGTGCGCCTGTTTCATCGAATACAAAAGTTTGAATGCGCTTGCCTTCAATTAAATAAAATAGCTGGATTACATCTTTATTGTTTTGATTAAGCAGGTATTCAAGCATTGGTGATTGCTCAAACACATTGATGAAGGTGGTGTTTGTAAAATCTTCAAGGGGTTTTTCCAGGTATTTATATAATTCTGTTTTATGTTTAAATGCGCAGGTACTAATGTCGCCGTGTTTGGCATGTGATACATAGTACTCACAATTTTTTTTGAATATTATTCTTGTGTCTTTATGAGAGCTATATATTATCTTTGTTCCAGTAACTGAGATAAGTTCCTTTAAGCTGGATTTTATTTCTTGCGACTCACCCGGTTTAATTGCCATCACCTGGATTTCAGGCATCATATGTTCACGTTCTGCTTTGCTTAAATAATGCCAGCCATGAATGCAGGCAACAAAATCATCATAGTTTCTATATTGGCTTACATTGAATTCGCCAGTATTGAAAATGTTTAGTTGACTAATGCTTGATTCTTCATAGCCCTGCCCTGTGGCGTTCTGATTAACGAATATTAAAGACTTAACGGGAAAGGCAGTCGACGAGTAGGCATTCAGGTCTGATATATCAAATAGTTTTGTTTCGGTATTATCTGAAATAAACGTAATAATATTAATCATATCAAGTGCACTCATAATATTTGCAGGGCCATTACTTGAAATTTGAGTGCCTGTGTCAATGATTTGATTGATAAAAGCCCAGGATAATAGCTCTATGATATTATTAGATTTTTTTATTAGCTCGCTGCGCTTGTTGATTGTGCTATAAAGCTTCCAGATATATTTATTATTTTCCGTTGTGCTGAACTTAATAATTACTCTTTCCTGATAAATAGAGTTTTTATCTATCTCGGGAATTAAATGAAAATTGTTATAGCTTCTTTTTAAACGAAGTAACAGGTTTTCTGATATAAGCTCAAGCTCCTTAATCTCATTAAAAATATATTCATCTTTAGCGGCAATAAATTCTTGAATGGTTATAAAAAGACTTTCGGTGAGTTTGTAAATTTTGCTAATGAACTCAATATACCGGGTTAAGCTAATAGGCTTATTTTCTTTTCCAGGGTGGGGTGGGTTAGTGAAAAAGCCATACACCGTGCTAACATTATATTTTCTATATTGCTGAACCAATATTTCTAGAAATGAGTTATTAATAGTATATTGATCCTCAATCTTTATGCTGCGTATAATACTTTTTATATATTTTGCATATAATTCTCTAATATCAGCACTTTCAGATTCAAAGTTGCCCTGTAATACTAAGGAACGTAATTGTGCTGAAAATGATTTAAATCCCTCCTGGCATGTTAAGTGGTGTAAAAGGAGTAATAGTTCTAGCCAGGTGGATACAGGGTTTTTAGAGACACCAAGCAATTGCCAGATGACTGCTGAATAATAGTCGCGGGTTCTTAAGTTGTTCTGGCATTTAATGTGCAAATATTGTTGTTTGTCAGATGATATCTTAGAATTTAATACCTTATCTTCATATATCCACCAGGCAGGTATTTTTCCTGCAATAACAATCGTTTCAGCATAAAATTCTTCAATTAAAAATGTCTTATCTATATGGTAGCTGCGATCAAAGTACTGGTAAAAGTGATCATCAATATGATCAATTGTGGTTAAAAAAATTATAATGTTGATCTGTTTTTTATGTAACAGTTTTTCTATATATACCGCCTTTCTGTTTAATAGTGCCATCTCCTCATGGTTTAAGCTTTCATTAAAAACTACCCATAATAGTCGGTCTTCATTTTTGAAGCATTCCTGTAAGTAGATACCTTCAATTTTGTAATCATCATGTCTTTCCTCATCCTTATACTGGTACCGTGGTTCAATTCTCTTCAAGCGATCTTCAATTTCGAGATCGTGTACATCATAATTTTTAATTCCGCAGGGCATGTCTGGATTTCTGCAACAGGGAATAAAAGAAGGATTAATATGAAATAAAACCGCAATACAGTCAATTAAATGACTTTGAGAATTGTTTAATGATTGACGGTAAGATCTCAGGCGATAATCGTTGTATTGCTTAAATCGATCTAATCTAAGGTTGATGTCTATGTTGCTCATAACGGGTACGCCATAAGGTTTGTTAAACTGCCTCATCTTGAGGAACCACTCTTAATATACGAATATGATCAACATTGTTATTTAGAATTTAATTAATCATAGTAGTAAGGTGTTTATTGTAAATCACTCGTATGGAGTAGTGGTTAAAGAAAGGGAAAATACCCTATGCTGAATTATTGGGGGAGATCCAGGGCGCAATTGTTTCTAATATTCGTGGTATCTTATATTTGTGTTTTTGGTTTTATGGGAATGAGTTAGATTTGCTTCGAATAATCTCAGTGGTTTTAACCACAGGGGACAGAGCAAAAAAGCGAGCTCTTTCCCCGAGTTAAGCAAACGTATGAGGTATCATTTACGTCAATAATTAATAAAAGGGAGTTGATTGCTGAGGATGATCACCAATCGGTAAACCATTTGCCCAGCCTTTAGACATTCCGTTAACTACAGCATCATAATCTGTTGACTGGCTATTTAAATTGCGTTGTTTACAGGCATCTAAATCAGTATTAAACAGGGATGTGGCAAACTGCCTTGCCCCCATCATAATGCCTTCGGTTTTGGAGTAACGAATTTTTGTGAAGGTATTAAACAGGGGTTCAAGTTCAGTAAAATCCTTATCCAGTAATTGTGCCAGCTGCCATGCGTCTTCTAATGCCTGACAGGCGCCTTGCCCCGAGGTGGGTAATGGCGCATGGGCGGCATCACCAATAAGTAGTACATTGTTTTTATGCCATGTCTTTATCGGGTTATGATCGTGAACGTAGATTTTGTTTATGTTTTCCTGTTGTGTTTGTTCTATGATTTCAGTAATCGGTTGAGGCCAGTTTTGGAACAGTGAAATTAATTCCTGTTTATAGGTGCCTGGTTTATTATCATCAATAGTGGGGGATGATACAGCACCAGCCCAGTAAGCCTTATTTAATGTTATGGGGACAATTCCAAAACGTTTGCCCACTCCCCAGTAATCACTTACATTTACTTCGCTGAAAATGTCACGCCTACTGTCGATGACTCCAATCCAGTTAATAAACCCCTGGTAAACGGGTGCGTTATTATCATTCACATATTTTCTGGTAATAGAATTCATGCGACCATCGGCACCAATGATGAGGTCGGCTTTAATCGTTTTTCCATTTTTAAAATGAACTTCAGCCTCATTATCTGGGGAAGTGGTGATTTGCGTAATTTCATGTTGATAATTAACCGTAACACCAAGCTTGCTTGCGTGATCACTAAGAATACACATTAAATCTTTGCGAAGAATTGAATAACTTAAAGCCCCCATTTTTTTATTCAGTGCCTGTATATCTATTGAACCAAGGTCTTCGTTTGTGTCGCTATAGCGGCACATTTTACCTGGCAGGCCAGAAACTTTTTTTACATCATTTAACAGGCCGAGTTCTCCAAGAACAAAAGTGGCATTAGGCCAACAGACAATACCAGCTCCTATGTGGCTCTGCTTTTCAGTTCTTTCATAAATATCGATGTCAAAGCCTTTTTTCTTTAAGGCTATTGCGGTGCTTAAACCGCCTACGCCGGCACCAAAAATTGCAATTTTCAAAATTTAAATCCCTTATTAAATAATTTTTTATTTGAGTTAAAGTTGAGTTATAAACTCATCCTTAAGCAAACCAAAACACTTCAGGTCATGGTATTCATTTTTCCAGTAACCCGACTGGCGTCGGATACCTTCCTCTTTAAAGCCCAGTTTCATAAGTACTTTTTCAGAAGCCAGGTTGCCCGGCACCGTATCGGCCTGAATTCTGTTGAGGTTATCACAATATAATTTTCCCTCAAATGCTTTTGTAATAATTACTCTAAGGGCTTCTGTGGCGATACCTTTTCCCCAGTAATCCCTGTTTATGTCATAGCCAATGACGGCTGACCGGTTGTTAATGTTCCAGGAATTAAAACCACAGCTACCGATGCACGTGATATCTTCTTTTAATCGAATTGCCCATCTTATACCTGAGCCGTCCTGAAATCTCGATTGTAATATGTTAATGAGATTTTCTGCCTGTTGGATATTATCGAATGCTGCAAGATCATAGTATTTAACGACATCCCTATTAGAAAATATTTTAAAAATAGAAGTTTTATCTTCTATTTTAATTTCATTCAGTATTAGTCTTGCTGATTCATAAACTGGAAATTCCAATGTTATTCCTTCAGGTGTTTTTGTCCGCAATGTTTGTTGGTTTGCCATCAAGACTTAACTGGTTATTTTGCAACCAGTACTCTTTTATTCCATCATCGCCTTTTTTTATTGCCCAATCCGTTAATAAATTTCTTTCTTCTACATAATCATAAAAGGGAACCGCCATGCCGCAGGATGTCTGGACAAGATCAACTGTTAAGTCAAAAATTTGTCTGGCACCCGGAGTCTGCCCAAACAGGCTGGATAATTCATTCCATTTAGCATCGTTTTTATGAATGACATTGGCAACACCATAAAGACGCAGGATCATGGGTGGGCCATCAAAAGCTGTAAACATAATCGTCATACGAGGACTTTCCTGGATATGTGCGGATGTTTCATTCCCGCTTCCTGTCACGTTTAGCCATACAACGCGCTTGTTATCAAGCACGCGTAATGAATCCATTCCTTTTGGGGAGATGTTAACCCGACTGTCGGCGGTTGCTGTACCAACAAAAAATATTTTTTGATTTTCGATAAACTGTTTTAACTGATCAGATATTTCGGTGTATTGTTGACCCATTATAATTTTCTCCAAGTGAAATATAATGTTTCGATATGTACATTAATATAAATTAATTCATTGTTGTGACCTTAACACGTCATACACTCGTGAGTATGGCAGGTATGATGATAAAGAATTTACCGTTATCATGCCAACTTCAAGATATTAAAGTTTTTGCCGAACAGGCATTCGCTTTCCTAGCCATACAGAGCTGACAACCAGGATCACAAATACCATTGTCTCAATATCAATCACTTCACCCAGAATTAATGCTGAAGCAAATAAGGTAACAAAGGGTTGCAGTAATTGGGTTTGACTCACCCGGGCAATACCACCCAATGCCAAACCTTTATACCACATGAAAAATGCAAATAACTGACTGACTAAGGCTAAGTATAAAAAACTGGCGATACCCATTGTTGAGAGGCTTGTAAAACTCTCCGGTGCAAAGTGTATGGTCGGTATAATAATGAATGGACAGGCTAAAACCAGTGCCCAGGAGATAACCTGCCAGCCTCCCAGCTCTTTAGAAAGCTTTGCACCTACCGCGTAACCCGTTGCCGCGGAGAGTGTAGCAGCCAGTAGAGCAAAATCAGCTATATCAGCTTGGCCTGACCCTTGAAGCAAAGTATAGAAAACAACCAGGCAACAACCGGCTAAACTAACCAGCCAAAAAGACAGGCTGGGTCTTTCATGGCCTATGAGTACACCGGCCACTGCAGTTGCCAGGGGTAATATGCCTAATACCACTCCCCCATGAGAGGCAGGTACATATTGCATTGCCATAGAAGAAAACACTGGAAAGCCAATTACTACACCCAGGGCGACGATTAAGAGTTGAGCTATTTGAATTTTACTGGGTATTTTCTGGCGAAATATAATGAGTAAAAAAGCAGCAAATACACTGGCGAGTACAGCACGCCCCAAACCAATAAAGACGGGGTCAAGATAGGGAATAATTACCCGGGTTGCGGGTAAGGTTAAGCCAAATGCGCAAACACCGATTAAACCCAGTAGCATTCCTTTGGTTTCATTTTTCATATAATGACGTCTCAGTTGTCCTGTTAACTAAATAAAGGGTTGTTATCATCCATTATATCTAAGGTAAGAATTTAAACAGACTTTACAAGCTTGTTAGACGGAGGTAAGTGGCCCAGTGTAATATTTGTCTCGGAGAGACATGACTTCAGATACTGTAAAGCTATTGGCTTGCCGATACAAGTGTTGAGTAATAATAACGTAATTTATTATTTAATATCACTCCTGTCCCGTTAACCTTGTTAAGGATTAACAGCAAGCTTGGCATAACAGACTCTAGAGAAGTAACTGGTTAATTGAGATATGAAAATTATATACCCTACCTTTGTCATCTCCGAATGACTTTATCGGGGATCAAGTGGCCGAAGGCATAGTGCAGGAGTCCGGAGTAATGGCGTCAATTCTTAAGTAAGTGGGACAGCAGTGATGATAGATATAAAACGATTCTAGGTCATGCTCTGTTTTATTAACGGAACATATGTGGACTAATATGTAAAAAGTTAGAACTGATAATTAATGCCTATATCCAGGCTGATTTCCTCTTCCTGAATTCCGCTAGTAAAGTTTCCACTTCTCGGTGAGTCCTGGGTTGAGGGTAATTCGTTTTCTCGATTGAAAATATTTCTGACATTAATAAATAATTTCAAACTTTTAATGTACTGTCTTTCAAGATGCAGGTCTGCCCTGTAATAATTGGGTAAGTCATCTGGTGAATTTGTGGTAGTTTCTAAAACACGAGTTCGCCCGGTTTCGATATGGTTATTAAATAATAGTTTCCAGTTATTTTTAAACTGATAGCCTAAGGCGAGGTTAAAAATAAGGTCAGGAAATATTGAGTATTCGACATCATCGGTCTGGTTTTGGCTGAGTATGTATGAACCATTGGTGTCGAGTGTCCAGTGCGAGAAGGATTTAACATAGGACAATTCTACTCCAGTAGAATCGCTTTTAGATATATTGCTAAATTTGTCCAGGGTGTTTGGGTCATTATCATGATCAAAAAGTCTTATGCCATTTTTTAATTCACTGTAAAATAAAGTTGCTTCTGCCTTCCATTTATTATGCTTTGTTATATAGATAAGCTCTATAGTATCTAATTCCTCAGGTTTTAGATTTAAGTCGCCCTGTTGTCTGGGGCCTCCAAAGAGTTCGTTTCCTGTGGGTGCTCGAAATGAATTACCATATAATGTTTTAATCACTTTATTTTTTTTCAGGTGGTGTATAAAACCGACTCTTGGTGTGAACTGTTCCCCAAAATCACTATAGTCATCGAATCGAAAGCCGTAGTGAAGAATATTTTGACCATGAATAAAACGTGTTTTACCATCCAGGAGAAAGCTCTTAATAGTTCGGCCTTCTTCAGAAAAAAACAATGGTGCAGTAAGTAGCTCAGTGCCTGCCGGGTCGTTAACCGTTCTATGAGCTGATTCAACAAAATTGTCTTTATATCCCAGGGCAAGACTGAGTTCAGTATTGTCTTGAAGTTTTTGGTCAGTATAAATCAGGTTAAACGTATTCTGCTCTTCTTCGGCAAAAATATTGATTAGATTTAAGTTAGGCAGGGTTCTTGAGAAATGACGATCATACTTCAAGCCTGCCAGGTTAGCGGTGAGTTTTTTAGAATTACTTAATTTATAGTTTGTTTCAAACTTAATGATACCAAGATAAGTATCGATTAATGATGTGTCATCTGCTGGGACGTCAGATCCATTATGATAAAACCCATCATGGTCATATTTATTATAAAAAAAGCCAATATTGTATGATAGTGTCTGGTTAGGGTCGGAACCGAGTTTAATAGATGTGGTCGTTGTCGAATAATTATAATCTCGTTCGGCAGTTGCTGGCACACCGGAGTTTAAATATTCGTAATCAAAGTCTTGATCAGGTTGACCGCTTGTCGCAATTGCAATGTTTGTACGCCAGTTATCTGAAAATTTGTAGCTGGCATTTAAAGAACCATCATAGTAACCGTTGGTCGCGCTTCTAATCGAGGCAATTGCTTCATCATGATCAGATTCATAGGCTTTTAAAGACACGACTCCGTGCATCGCATCAGAACCGTAAAGTGCAGATCCTGGGCCTCGAATCACTTCAATACTATCCAATGTATTTAGCTGGATATTGGGGTGGTCAGCCTGTGCAGCACCAACTGGAAATGTATTAAGCGGAACACCATCCCAAAGTGTTTGGACACCAGTAGCATTAGAGTTAGGATAACCGCGTATGACCCACTGTTTTGTGCCAACAAATGTTGGATTTATTGCAACGCCAGGCATATATGAAAGGGCATCATCTAATCTTCTAGCGCCCCTGTCTTGCCAATATGAATGTTTGATAACTGTAACACTTGATCCAGTGTCCAGGTCCGTTTCAGGAAAGAATGAAGCTGTTGTAACTGAGAGATTAATTAATTCTTCCAGTGACAGTAATAACAGGCTATCGATTGTGTTTTTTGGTTGACTAGCATAACCCGAGTTAGTCATAAACAAACTAAAGATTGCTATAGAAAACGACGTGAAGAAGATAAAGCTAGATCGTTTCTTTATACTCATGGTAACAACACTTGCAGAGTTTAATTGGCTGCCACATATAACAATATACTAATATAGTCTTGCTAAATGCATTAAATCAACTAAAGTCTAGTACATAGATGAGAAGAATTTATAGCTTATAGAAAATTTCAGATAGAAAGATACTTCTCTAGTTAAATACCTGAATAAAAGTCGGGTTATGAATTGATTAGTTAATATCAAGTGATAAATAGATATCTAATATTAGTGATCTTATTGTTGGTAGGAAGTGATTCCTATGCTGATAACCAAGAGGAAATTTCTATTAAGTCAGCATTTATGCTGAAGATGACGCATTTTATTAACTGGCCAGAAGGGTCTAAAGTACGTGAAGAAAATAAATCCATATTTAGACTTTGTTTAGAGCATGGACATGAGTTGTCAAGCACATTGACGCAGTGGGCGAAAACGGGAAAAATAAAAAACAAAACTGTAGAAATAAAATATATTTCAACTGTATCAGCAACAGCAGATTCCTGCGATATTCTTTATATAACGAAAAAAAAATTTCTTCATGACTTTGTCGCCCACTCTAAAGACATCGATATTTTAACTATTTCTGACTTGGCGGGTGGCGCCTCTTCAGGAAGTATAATAAATTTTATTAAAATTGATGATAAAGTCCGTTTTGAAATTAATCTTGAAAAAGGTGAAAACTCTGGATTTAAGTTTAGTCCAAGACTACTTCGTTTAGCGAAAATTGTTAAAGGAAGCCAGTAAAGATGTTTGATGTTTATTACAAGTTATCTTTGAAAAATAAAATAGCAATGATAAATATATTAATGGTAGTGTTTATTGCTGTGATAGGTTTTTATCATAATTTCATGAATGAACATGAGTTTATAAAATCAAAACTATTAGAAGAAAAAATTTTAACAGCAAAAATTGTGGGTAGTTATGCGGCATCAGATATTGGATTTGATAACAAGAAATCCGCGATTGTCTCCTTGTCATACCTGGAGTCAGATGAAAGTACGATTAATGTACATTTATATGATGAAGATGGTAATTACTTCATTTCATTATATGAAAACAAGGAAATTCCAGATGTTGGTGTGGTTTCAGCAGAGAAATCGATATTCAAAAAAAATGAACTACAGGTAATAGAGCCCATTAAAGTAGGTGGTGAACTATTTGGCTATATATTATTACAGTCTTCTACGAGGTCATATGCAGATGATTATAAGCGTAACATAAACCAAATAATATCCATGTTTCTTGTTCTTGTGCTTATTGTGATAGCGATTGCAGGACCATTAGCATCTATAGTCACATCACCTATTAGTGAGTTAGTAAAAGCAACAAAAAAAGTGACACGTGATAATGATTATATCACCAGGGTTGAGGTTAAAAATAAAGATGAAGTTGGGGAGTTGGTTAATGCATTTAACGAAATGTTATTGCAAATTAAAATTAGAGATGGTGAGAGAGACCAGTCAGATCAATTATTGAGAGATAGTGAAGAGTTTTTAAGCCTGACGTTAAATAATATGATAATAGGAGTTATTACTGTTAGCTATGATTGGAAGGTAAAATCATACAATAGATCAGCTCAAAAAATGTTTGGTTATAAAGAAAGTGAAGTTGTGGGTTCACTAGTGCTTTCATTATTTGCAGACGGGCAAAAAATAAGATTACAGAAAGAAATTGATTTTCATCATGATTCGGGCCATCTTGGGGTTCTCTCCGGTGGGCTAGAAATGAAGGGGTTGAAAAAAGACCAGACGGAATTCCCGGTTTATATGTCAGTTACATCAATGAGAGATCCCAAAACAGAAGAAACGATTTTTATTGTTTCAATTGAGGATATTACCAATAAAAAAATACAGGATGAACAGCTTCGAAGAACACAGCGTATGGATGCATTGGGTAACTTAACTGGTGGTGTAGCACATGATTATAATAACATGCTGGGAGTGATATTAGGTTATGCTGAATTGTTGAGCATGAATACTGGTTTGCCAGATAAAGTTAAATCATATATTAAGGAAATTGCACATGCTGCTAACAGGGCTAGTAAACTCACTAAAAAATTATTAGCATTTACCAAACGTACTTCTGCAGAGTCACTTGCAGTTAATGTCAATGAGGTGCTAATAAATAACAAAAGCATGATAGAAAAAACATTGACGTTGAAAATAAAATTAGAGTATTTTCTTGATGATAACCTGTGGCATGTTTGGCTTGATGCGGGAGACCTTGAAGATGCGGTTGTAAATCTTTCTATTAATGCAATGCACGCAATGGAGCAGGGAGGTAGTCTTACATTTACGAGTCAGAATTTATCATTATCTGAAATTGAGTCACGTGCCCTTCAGTTGCCAGCAGGTGAATATGTTTTACTAAAAGTGGCTGACACAGGTCAGGGTATGAACGAAGCAACAAGGATAAGAATATTTGAGCCATTCTTTTCAACTAAGGCTGATAAAGGAACGGGGCTTGGTTTGAGTCAAGTTTATGGTTTTGTAAAGAGGTCTAATGGTGAAATTAAAGTGTATTCGGAGCCAGGTAAAGGTACACATTTTGATTTTTATTTCCCAAGGTATCATGCTGAACATAATAATAGTGGTGCCATTTTAGAAGAGGAAAATATTGAACAATATTCAGGCACAGAAACTATACTGGTTGTTGATGATGAGCCAGGCTTAAGAAAACTTGCTGATGAATTACTGAGTTATTATGGATATTCGGTGACCTGTGTCGATTGTGCAGAGAGTGCACTTGAGATTTTAACAGAAGAAAGATTTGATATGTTGTTAAGTGATGTGATTATGACCGGTATGGATGGTTATGAACTGGCAGATAAAGTACGAGAAAAATATCCACTTATGAAGGTGCAGTTAGCGAGTGGCTTCAGCTATAATAAATCTCATACAGATTCAGTTGATGATCTACAGAACACAATGTTACAGAAACCATATCGAAAAATAGAATTGCTTAGAAGAGTGCGTACTCTATTCGATGAGGGATAAAGTTTTCAAGACTGGTTTTGTTAAATAGTGGTGTAACAGGAGGAGGGTATCTAGCAGATATAATAAATACTGCTACCTCACTACTATCCCGTTAAAAGAATTTAATTTATGTTTAAACTTTACTGTAGTGTGTTTAGGAATTGTTTCACTTTGATCGTGGCATGAATGGAGAGTACCTGTCACCATATTGTTACTAGACGCGCCGTAAACCCTTCCTGGTAGCTCAGCACCCACTTCCATGCGTAAGCCGGTCTTTGACAGGTATTCCCATCATGTTTCTAGTGTTTAACGGATCAGCAGTGAGTAGGTATATAAATTATTGAATATATAAAAATTGTGTCATATTATGTTGTATTAAGTAACTGTTTTTATGCAGTCTTTTAAAATTGATTTTTGTTAGTTCTGAGTAGGCCGAAATGAAAATTACTGATTGAGAAAAAAGTATAAACAGAAATTAGAGTAGAAATATAAAACTATATGAAGGATATATGGTAATGCCAGACCAAGATAGAAAGAAAATAATTCAACAGGGCTTTGATGCGGTGGCACAGGGATATGATCATCCATCACTGTCATTTTTTCCTCAAACCGCTAAAGGTATGATGGAGTGTCTTGAGTTACAGAAACATCATCAGCTACTCGATGTGTGTACGGGCACCGGTGTGGTTGCACTGGCCGCTGCTGAGTTACTAAATGAGGGAAAGGTGACCGGTATCGATCTTTCTAATGGCATGCTACAGCAGGCGAAAAATAAAGCGTCTGATAAGAAGCTGGATAATATTGAGTTTTTACAGATGGATTTAGATAAGCTGGAATTTGCTAATGAGACTTTTGATGTGGCTTGTAGTAGTTTTGGTTTGTTTTTTTTAGAGGATATGACCCGTGCGTTAAAAAATATTTGCAATGTTGTAAAGCCTGGTGGAAAAATAGCGATTAGTACGTTTACCGGTGAGGCCTTTTTACCCATGTCGGATATGTTTCTAAAGTGTTATGAATCATATGGTAAAGAAATACCGCCGCTTTCTTGGAAGCGACTGTCTACTAAAGAATTAATAGAAGCACAATTTGCAGAGGTGGGTATCACTGATGTAGAAGTTAATTATTTACCCCTGGGCTATCACATGACAGATGCTAAGATGTGGTGGGATGTTGTGTGGAATGCGGGTTATCGGAGTCTGTTAAATCAACTGACTGAAGATCAGAAAATAGAGTTTAAGGAAAAGCATATGACGGAAATATCTGAGTTGGTTGGTGATGAGGGTGTCTGGTTTAATACGGAAGTTTTGATTGCGGTGGCAGTTAAATAGGTGGAAGGTGGGTTCGCTTCGCTTGATCCACCCTACGAGTGTTTTTGACTATTGTAGAGTTAAATGAATGATTACTCCTTCTATAGATGCATTAAATAAAGGGTTTGGACAGGCCGGTGCTGAAGCTAGCATTGTTTTTAAAATGGGTAAGGGTCATATTGCTGTTGTTGAGATTAAAAATAAACAGGCACATGCACTAATAAGTTTGCAGGGAGCACATTTGTTAAGCTGGGTGCCCAGAGGCGAAGATGAGGTTGTCTGGGTATCAGAGGGTGCAAGTTTTGCGGAAGGTAAATCTGTTAGGGGCGGTGTACCCATTTGCTGGCCGTGGTTTGGATCTCATAAAAGTAATGCTTTATTTCCAGCACATGGTTTTGCACGCACGATTTTGTGGAATGTTGTTTCTACAAAACTACTGGCTTCAGGGGAAACAAGCATAGTCTTTAAACTTAATACCAAACGACTTGATGGTTCAATTCAAAAAATGTGGCCTGCTTTAACTACAGTTGAGTACACATTAACCATAGGTGAATTTTTAAGGCTAGAGTTAACGACCTGTAATAATAGCGGGCAAGACATTATTATTGGTGAAGCCCTACACACTTATTTTAATGTAGGTGATGTTTCTGCTACGCAAATCACGGGCTTAGATGGCAAAGATTATCTGGATAAGCCGGATGATTTTAAACGTAAAAAGCAAATTGGAGATATTTTTATTAATGGTGAGGTGGATCGGATTTATTTACAAACAACAGATGATGTCGTTATTCATAATGACAAAAGAAAAATAAGAATTTCCAAGCAGGGTAGTCAGTCTACAGTTGTCTGGAATCCGGGAGAGCAGGTTGCAGATAAAATGGGTGACCTGGGTAAAGATGGTTATTTACAAATGCTTTGTGTGGAGTCTGCGAATGCCGCTGATGATGTGGTTACAATTGCGCCTGGGGAGAGTCATAGCTTGAGGGTGGTTTATACCTTAGAAAAAAATTAATGCAATGTGAAGCTTTCAGTCGTTTCGTGCTTAAGCTTTTTATAAAATAGTAGATGTTGTAGAGGTGGGAAAATTGTCCCTTTAATTTATATAGTATCGTCATCCCCGACACAAGCATTCGGGGATGACGATATTAAATGCTATGTATTATCTTGATCTACCCTACATAACTAAAATTGCGGTGACTGGAATTTTAAAAATTAAATTTTTCTCACTCTATACTTACGGCCTTTTATTTTTCCCTCAGAAAGAATTTTTAATGCCTGTTTTGCTAGCGCATTTTCAACGGCAACATAAGCGACGATTTCAAATATATCAATTTTACCGATGTGCTTGCCCGGTAGTTTTGTGTTCTTGGTTAATGCGCCGAGTATATCCCCTGCACGTATTTTATTTTTGCGGCCCGCATTAATACAGAGTGTGCTCATGGGCGGTTTTAGTTGGGTATTATCCCGGGGTGTAAGTTTAGATGTACTTTGAAAGTTTATCGGTTTTTTTTGGTAGTCTTCTATGGCATTAACTTTAGGTGTTTCTGATGGTGTAAATAAACTTAATGCCAGGCCTTCATTTCCTGCTCGACCGGTTCGACCGATACGATGAATATGAATTTCAGGATCGGGTGATAGTTCAAAGTTGATTACGGCTTCTAAATCTTTAATATCTAATCCACGTGCAGCTACATCTGTAGCAATTAAAATTGAACTGCTTTTATTTGAAAACTGCACCAGTTTTTGGTCCCGTTCTTTCTGCTCAAGGTCACCGTGTAAGGCCACCGCATGAAAGCCCAGCTTCCAGAGTTCTTCTGCAAGCTCTTTGCACTGTTGTTTTCGATTGCAAAAAATAACACTGGACTGTGGGCTGTAGTGTTTTAATAAAGATACCAGGGTGGAGGTGCGCGCGTGTTTTTCTATTTCATAGAAAACCTGTTTTATCTTTGTATCATCATGAAGTGTTTCAACCCTTATTTCTACGGGATCAGTTTGAATTGTGCGACTGATTTTATTAATTTGATCGGGAAAAGTGGCAGAAAACAACAGGGTTTGTCGTTGCTGGGGCGTTTTGTCAATGATGCGTAAAATGTCATCAGAGAAACCCATATCCAGCATGCGGTCTGCCTCATCCAGTACCAGGCAATTTAAATTATCCAGTTTAAGCGTGCCTTTCTGTAAGTGTTTTAAGACCCGTCCCGGTGTGCCAACTACGATATGTGGATGGTGTTCGAGTGAAGCAAACTGTGGGCCTATGGGTGTGCCGCCACATAATGTGGATATTTTAGTGTTAGGCACCGGGCGGGCAAGGCGACGCATTTCCTTGCTTACCTGGTCAGCTAATTCACGTGTGGGGCAAAGAATTAAAAACTGTGTCAGATAGGTTTTCGATTCGAGTTTATCTAATAAACCAATACCGAAGGCGGCGGTTTTGCCACTACCGGTTTTAGCCTGTGCGCGTATGTCTTTACCAGCCAGGACTTCGGGGATACTTTGTTGCTGTATCGGTGTCATTTCTGCGTAACCTAGTGATTCAAGGTTAGCTAAAAATTCTTTTGGTAATGGCAGTGATGTGAATGAGGTCATGGGTAACATTTGTTCCCTGTGCAGGAAAGTAAATTTGAGATTGTGACATTGCCTGCCGCAACCTGAAGATTACTCCTGCAATTTTTTGCAGGAGTTAGCTTTAGCTGATGAAGGAGCCTGAAAAAACTCCAGGCAGGATTAGCCTGTTTAAGCCTGTTTCTTTGCCTTGCCCATTTGCTGGCTTTCAAGGTAATCTTCATAGCTACCGCGGAAATCGACAATGCCTTCAGCAGTAATATCGAGAACCCGGGTTGCCAGTGAAGAAACAAATTCCCGGTCGTGGCTGACAAAAACCAGGGTGCCAGGGTAGTTTTCCAGCGCCAGGTTAAGTGATTCAATGGATTCCATATCCATGTGGTTGGTGGGCTCATCTAGTAATAAAATATTATTACGTTGTAGCATTAATTTTCCAAACAACATACGGCCCTGTTCACCACCGGAAAGAACTTTAACTGATTTGTGTATATCATCCTGTGAAAACAGTAAACGGCCCAGGGTGCCACGAATAACCT
>Ga0316207_10002491_pt1 | contig 18772 bp, 14 predicted proteins | sample 6weekpyrite_MG_FD_204943 | JGI IMG/M metagenome (GOLD analysis project Ga0316207, IMG submission 204943) | Microbial mat bacterial communities from mineral coupon in-situ incubated in ocean water Damariscotta River, Maine, United States -... | ecosystem: Environmental > Aquatic > Marine >...
ACTAAACGTTCGGGGAAAGAGTTCTCTTTCTTATTAATTGATATTGATAACTTTAAAGCATACAATGATATATATGGACATGAAAATGGTGATATTATTTTATTTAGAGTTTCTAATCAAATAAAAAATGTATTACCAAGAAAAACTGATTTTATTGCACGTTATGGCGGTGAAGAAATCGTAGTAATACTATCTTATACCCCTTTAGAAGAAGCACAAATTGTCGCAAAAAAAATTCTTCAATGCATACTTGATCTAAATATTGAGCATGCATATTCAAAGTTTAATCAATTGTTAACGGTTAGTATAGGTGTTACTTCTACAAAAACCTGTAGTGAAAATGTAATGAACAATGCAGATCAAGCACTTTACAAAGCCAAGGATAATGGTCGTAATAGGTTTGAAGTCTACTCTAATAACGCTTCTTCATCATATTCTAAATTCTGTGTTAGCAGCCAGTAGCTAAATACAAAGAGCATTCGCTCATCAAAATACTCTCAATTTTCTGCAGATATTTCATCTAGGTTCTTAACTAAGCGATGCCTTAGCGGAGCTAGATTGTTGATACGCCTTATTGAACCTAATAAGTTCTAACCTTCGGCCAGTGAAGGCTTTGAGTTGAAAAATCACTTCCGTTTAAATGTTAAAGATGATACTGTCGTTGCTTCATATCCAGGAACATCATCTGAAATATTCTTTTGTAGTAACATAGTCATATTTATTACCGGTTCTGCATTAACAATCTGTAGTACCCCCGTAAAACTAGAAACATAATGCCAACTAGGATCGTATTCTCCCTCTTTACTTTTCCAAGTAACACAAAAAGATACCGTTTGACTCGTTCCTGGATCTGGATCAGCTACGCCCATCACAGGGTATACACCTGTTGCGCCAGTATCAGAACTATAGGTACCTGTAAATGTTCCATCTTTTGAAATATCACCAACCTCTAGTGTAGAACCAAATTCATTTTCCCAGGTTCCTACCAGATCCAAACTTTTATGTATTGGCTCAGCGAGAAAAATAGCCTGTTTAGCATCTTTATCAAAACCAAAATCAAAAATACTATAGACAGTCTCTAAAAAAACTTGACCTACCAACAACATCCCCTCAGGCATACCTTCAAGTATTTGTATTCCAAGAACTAACACATTATCTATTTTTACGAAGTATTGCTCTGGTTCCAATATATAATCTACGCCACCCAAGGTGATTTTCATAGGAGAGTAGTTTTTTAATTCTTCTGAATTTTTTAATGTCGTTGGTAATGTTCCGCCTTTAGTGACAGCATTGATTAAAGGTGTGATAACATCAGCACACCCTTTGAAAAAAGATGAACCTGTATCTAAAACAAATTGAGTTTTTGTGTCATAAATTTCTTTAGAGTCTACAGTCAAAGAGTCAAGTGCTACAGCCCAAAGAAACGCTAGTTCTTTATCACCGTATGGCGTGACTAGTGGTAACATGTTTAGCGTTTCCGGGTGGAAACATTCATAATTCACCCATCCCATTAGACATTCACCGTAACCAAAAAATTTGTCATAATAAAATGACACCAATGGAGTATCAATAAATCCTTGACAATATAGTTTGTTGGCTAAAGCTGTCGCTTCTTTATCTGGGGTTGAAGGAATAGCAAGACCACCATCTGCAACCAAATTTTTAAATGAATTTCCACAATAGTCAATAGCTTGCATAAAAAGAAATTCTTCCATCGGCACAGCCATAGTAGAAGAATCCAACTGACAATAATCAGTTCCAAAAATAACAGTCATGTCACCCCAAGGACCAAACTTTTCTATTTTATGCTTACTGTCATGTACTTTATAGGTTATTGATTTAGCAGGATTGTATGAATTATGCGCTTTACAAGCTTCTGTATCACAACTACTGTCAGTCATCCATGTATTTAATGTTCCTGTATCAAGCATCATACTTAGAGTTTGAGCTGGTGTTCCAATATTTAACTTCGTTACCCAAGTAGTCCCTCCATTCTGTGTCATCGTGCCACTAGTCATGTTAAACTTAACATGTTTTCTTGGGCTTAATATTCCTATTAGTTCCTCTTTGCGACAATTGTTGCTCATCGTAATTTTCCTTTATAGTTTTATTGTATGACAGTTCGGTTTTTTATTACCCAATAAGTTACCATAACTCTTTTGTTTAGCGAACATATTATCATGTATTCATCAAAAAAACATGACAACTTGATATTTTGTTGCATAAATGAAAAATTTTATCAAATGTATAAAAAGAGATTAAATGGTTGGATTTTTACATAATGGTGATAGAAGTATTTGACTCTTATACTTTCTTGTAATATAATGCGAGCAGATAACGTTTTTCGTGAGCGATCTGTGAACCGCCCGCGGGCACAGATCGCGTTCCGCGTACTTGTTGACTTTTTTAGATTCTAGCCTTGGAATATATGGAATTCAGGTAGTATGAAAACTTTCAAATAAAATTCCATCTTCTCCTATATCAAAAAACCAATCTAGAATATATTGAGTATTTTTAACAAAATAATGATTTAAATACATATATTCCCATGTGTAGGCTCTTGAACGCTCTTCACTATAATAATGTTTTATTATTTCTTCTTTTTCATAAGTATAAATTTTGTTATCAATATTACTGGGTGTTTTAAATTTTTTTATAGGTCTTTCATGTTCCTTACGTCTGTTTAAAGGAGGAGGGTCAGGGCTTGCGTCCTCTTAGCTATAAAGGCCGATAGACCCTGATATTTTTACTACCTTTGGCGTCTCGCAAGTATTGGGCGTGCAGTTGACTCATGATGCCTTTTTCGCAGTAGAGCAGGTACTCTTTGTCTTGGGGCAGTTTTTCAAACTCTGTTTTGAGTTGGTGAAAGGGTATTTTGATGCATTCGCACGAGGTTTGCACACAGGCCTCTTCTGCTCGGATGTCTATCACTACAAAATCTTCCGAGTCTAAGTCATTTACAACCTCTATAGGCGCTAAATTGCTGACATCATCGACGATCTCATCTACATAAATGTGCTGAGCCTCTTGGACTGCCTTGTCCAAGACCTCATAGTCAAAACGTTTAGCCTCTTTTTCCATGCGCTTAAAAGAGCCGTGTATAATAGGGTTTTGCGAGATCACACCGCAATACTCCGGCATGTTTTCTGCAAAATGGCGGGTTCCGATGTCATTGGCTATATTGATGATCTCTTGTTTGTTCATGGTCGAGAGGGGTCGTAATATAAGCTTATTGGTCACCTGGTCTATAAGTGCAAGGTTTCTGAGTGTCTGACTTGAGACCTGTGCAACGCTTTCACCGGTAAGAAGTGCGTCTATTTCAAGTTCATCCGCTATCTTTTCAGAAGCTTGCAGCATAAGACGCTTAAGGGTAACGCCCATATACGTCGGTGCGGTAGAGCGAAAGATCTCGGTGAGGACATCATCAAAGGGTACGGATATAAACTTGACTCGATGAGATGAGCTGAATTTTGACCATAAATACAAGGCCACCTGTTTCACCCCGATCTCATGGGCTACACCGCCAAGGTTAAAAAATATAAAGTGTGTTTTAATGCCTCTTTTCATTGTTAAGTATGAGGCCACCGTTGAGTCAAATCCTCCCGACATCAAGGAGAGGATATCGCCTTGTGTTCCTATGGGAAAACCGCTTAGGCCCTTGTATTTGGTGGTGATAATATTGAGCTGATTTTCTATAAGTTCAAGTCTGATGGTTATCTCAGCCTTATGAAGATCAACCGCTTTGGCTTGTGAATGCGCCAGTAGATAGCCGCCTACGGTCTGTTCTATTTCAGTAGACTTAAAAGGATGTGTGCCTGAGCGTTTGACCCGTACAACAAAGGTCTTGTCCTTTAGGGTATGAGACATGACCTCACCGACCTTGGACTTTATCTTCTCCAGGGTGTCCATCTTATCAAACTGCAGGGCTTCTAGTATATGCTCGATGCCTGAGGTGTCTAAAAGTACCTGTCTGACTTCAGGCAGTACGCCAACGGGGGTAAAAACTTCGATCTTGTCAGAATATTTTCTTACGGTTATATCCGGGTCTATACGCTCTAGCATGCAAAGCAGGTTGTTATAGAGTTGTCCCACCATCTGCCGTTTTGCGGAAGAACCTTTAATCATGATCTCGGGAAAAAGTTTTAGGATGAATTTTTGTGTCTTAGTTGATGTGTCTTGCACCGATATAGCCTTTGTGTATGTGGGCGATATTATAACACAGGAGGCCTCAATCGTTCTTTATGCAAGCGGGCTGTTTTGCATTACTTTAGCAAGCCTTCAAGTTCTTCTAAAGTATTGATAATGTGCTGTGCCTTGCTAAAATCATGCGAGGTGGTAAAATGATTATGCACAATGACACAGTCAATACCCGCAGAATGCGCAGATTCAAGGCCGCGCTGTGAGTCTTCAACGACTATGGCCTCATGCTCTTTTCCTCCAAAAAACTCCAGACCCTTCAAATAAGGGTCGGGATGCGGTTTTGAGCGGGGATACTCTCCACTGCATAATACAAAGTCCATATTCTCAGTGAGGCCTCTTTTGGCATGTATAAGTTCAAAGTCTTCCCTTCTAGAAGAGGTGACAATGCCCATCTTATAGCTCTTTTTTAAATGCGTTAGAATCTCTTTAACACCCTTGATCTGTATATCTTCTGTCTGTATATAGTGTTGATAGAGCCTGTTTCTTTCATCTCTTGCTTTTTCAACCGCCACAGGGTCAAAACCTTCTTCTTCGGCAAGTAAAAAAGCACTTTGGCCTTTTACCATGATCTCTAGGTATCTCTGCTCACTGAGGTGTATATTCATACTTTTTAGTACTTCTTGGTTTGCTCTGAAATACCATTTCTCCGTCTCGACCAATACGCCGTCATTATCAAATAAAATATATTTTTTCATGATGGAATTATAACTAACCTGATAAACTATGATAATTATAAACAAGGAATATTGATGTCAGTAGGTTTTTTTGCAGTTTTTGATGATATTGCAGTTCTTTTGGATGATGCGGCGACGATGAGTCAGGTCGCTACAAAAAAGACAGCCGGTGTTTTGGGAGATGACCTCGCAGTAGGGGCACAAAAGGCCTCGGGTTTTGCGGCTTCACGAGAACTTCCTGTTTTGTGGGCAATCACCAAGGGCTCATTTAGAAATAAGATCATTATACTTCCTATAGCCTTTGTACTAAGTGCCTTTGCTTCTTGGAGTATTATCCCGATCTTGATGCTAGGGGGTCTGTATCTGGCCTTTGAAGGTGCTGAAAAGATCTATGAGTATTTTTTTCCACACGGTGAGGTCAAAGAGAAGATCCTTAGCTTAAAAGAGGATGAACTTTTAGTATATGAAGCTACCAAGGTCAAGTCAGCGATCTTGACAGACTTTATACTCTCTATCGAGATCATCATCATTGCCTTGGGAACAGTACTGGATAAGTCTTTGCCCATACAGATCATGGTTGTCTCTTTTGTCGCGATTGTCGCGACTATAGGTGTTTACGGAATTGTGGCTCTACTTGTGAGAATGGATGATATAGGTTTTAAGATGATGGATATTGGCGGTGAAGGTTCAAAACTGCTTAAACCCCTTGGTCAACTTCTTGTGTCTGCTCTTCCTAAGGTTATAAAGGTTTTAACCGTAGTGGGAACCCTGGCGATGTTGATGGTTGCGGGAGGGATATACATGCATAATGTTCATGCTCTTCATGAAGCAATGCATTATATTCCGAGTCTCTTGTCTGAAGTCTTAGTTGGCTTAGTTATTGGGGTAGTCGTATTCGCAGCAGAAAGACTTTTTATGAAAGTAAAAAGCAAAGTGCTGAGCAGATAGTTTTTATTATTTTAAATAATTATTTATAATTGAAATAATATAATATTGCAAATTATGAAAAGGTTTGATATGAAATATTTTATTGTATTGGTTCTAATGTTTTCAAGCGTGGTCTTTGCCAAGTCCGTTCAGCAAGAACAAAAGCTCATTAAGGATACGGCAGAGAATATAGGTATAGATCTCTCTTTTTCCAGAGAGGTTACTATGGGTAATATTGAAGAAGAATGTTTGAAGAATTTTAAAAAGAAATCTCCCGGTCTGGCACAGTCAACTGAAGTCAAGAATATGGCGACAAAATATTGTGTTGCTGAATGGAAAAGTCTACAATAGGTCAGTTTTTTTCAGTTGTATAACTGAAAAAAAGCTTCTCTTCTTCGCGTCTTCTTGCATATGCAAAAGAGTTAAGCTGAAATATACTACATTTTCACTAATATTGGTTATTGTTAACGAATGGGATGAACTATGATAGAAAACTTTTACCTTGCACGACAGGCTATTTTAGACAATAATGAGTCTATTATGGGATATGAACTTCTGTACAGAAGCGGTGATTCTCAAAGTTCTATAGACAATCCTCGGCATGCTACCGCCTCTGTTTTAGTAAATGTCCTCAATCAGGCCGGTTTAAAAAATATTGTTGGTGACAAACGTGCCTTTATTAATGTTGAAGATTCTTTTTTAAAACATGACTTTATAGAGTCAATACCGCCCAATACCTTTATTTTTGAACTCACCGCGACAGGAATGATTGATGATCGTACTGTGGAAAGTGTTCAGAATCTTCATGCCAAAGGTTATAAGTTTAGTCTGGACTTAGATTCGTATACAAAAATAGGTATTTTGAAAAAACTGGCGCCTTATCTTATCTGCATTAAAATTGACAGCAGCAGTTTTGAGGTTGAGTTGTTAGAAGGCTTTATCAAAGAGTTCTTAAATGAGTATCGAAATAAAAAATTTAGTTTTATAGCAGCCAAGGTAGAAGACAAAAAAACATATAAGATCTATAAAAAAGCAGGTTTTGATGCTTATCAAGGCTACTACTTCGCACAACCCGATATTATTAAAGACAAAAAACTGGATGGAAACCATTTAACCATATTTCATTTATGTAATACAATACAAATGGGGGCCAGTATCACAGAGATCGTAGAAAACTTTGAAAAAAGTCCTTCTGTCATGTTGCAGCTTTTACAATTTATCAATTCTGGAGCTTTTCATTTTCGATCACGGATCTCATCCATACACCAAGTCATTACGTTATTAGGAAGAAATGTACTTGTACAATGGTTAATGCTGCTTTTGTATTCTAAAAACTTTTCTAATGAGAAAAACTTCCAAAATCCCCTGATTATAATGGTAAAACAAAGAACAGAGATAATGGTGAATTTGCTTAAGGTCATTAACAAGTCTTCAACTTCCAAAGAACAAAGTCAGGCGTATTTTGTTGGAATTTTGTCTTTAGTAGATACCTTGATGCATGTGCCCTTAAGTGATGTCCTTAATGAGTTTAATGTTGACACGCCTATACAAGATGCTCTTTTTGAAAAGTCAGGCGTGTTGGGTGAACTTTACTCAGTGGCCTTGGCTATTGAGAATTTTGATACCGAGTTCATTGATGATTTTTTATACAAACATGGTATAGAGGCTAAAGATTTTGAAGAGATGATGCTAAGTGTTTTTCACAGCGCTATCGACCTGGAAAGATGTGTTGATTCTGCATCATAGTATCTATACCTAGACCCAGCTTATCTGATAAGTTGATGGTGTCCTTGTTTAGATTGAAAGCATCCAATAAGGGGTGCTCTTTTAAATATAGGGGCGAATCTAAATCTGCCATGATTATATTATCTTGAGACAGCGCAAAATGTGCAGCAGCAAGCAAAGATATAGGTCCTTCAAGCATTGAACCGATCATGCAGCCCTTGTTAAACTCTTTTGCAAGCAAGGAGATCTTCCGTGCTTGATAGATACCTCCGCATTTCATCAACTTGATATTTAACATATCAATTGCCTTTTCTTCTAAAAGTATTTGTGCATCTTTAAGAGTAAAAAGAGATTCGTCTGCCAACACGGGGACAATGTTCATCTGTTTGAGTCTTTTCATGGAGGAAATGTCTTTGGCAGCAAAGGGTTGTTCCATGCACTCTATATTGTCGGTTTTAATACCTTCAAGCATCTGAACACAGGTGTCTAAGCGTAGGGCTTGATTGGGATCCAGGCGAAGTCTTATAGCAGGAGCGAGCACTTCATTAACAGCTTTCAATCTTTTTATGTTTTGTGAAAAGTCTGCATCAAGTTTGATCTTTAATACCTTGAAACCTAAGTCTAGGGCTTTTATTGTCTCCGCTTGCATGAGTGAAGGGGTGTTCAAAGAGATCGTCAGGTCTGTTTGTAAAGATGAAGTCTTTGAACCGAGATACCTGTGTAAACTCAGTGAAGAGTGTTTGGCCAAGAGATCAAACAGAGCAATATCAATACAGGCCTTTGATTCAGGATGCGCCTTACATTGGTGAAGAGCAATAAAAACAGTATTTTCATCTATCCTCTTATTAAGCAGACAGGGAATCAAGATGTTCTCAAGGTCTTTGATAATGTCTTCGTTTGTCGTACCCGTTATAGCCGTTACTGCGCAGGCTTCCCCGTATCCTACAAGATCTGTGTCTGTGTGGATCTTAACGACAATATCTTCTATCTGATCTACGCGTCTTAAAGAGGTGATAAAGGGCTGTTTCAGATCTATGTTTAGTACTTGTATCTCGATCTTTGTGATTCTCATATAAGCCATTTTAAGACCTCTGCTAAAAACAGGGCGACAAAGGTTCCGATAAGGTAACCCAGACTGGCCATTAAGATACCAACACCGATTAGACTTTGGGAATAAGCAGCACTGAGTATAGGGGCGGATGCAATTCCGCCTATATTGGCTAAAGAGGCAACACTGATACTAAAAAGGTCAAGTCTGAAAAGTTTGGCAAAGATAAACATCAAAAGAGCATGTGCCGACAAAATAAACAGACCCATTAAAAGATAATACACAAGACTGAGGTCAAAATGAATATCCGCACGTGAGGCTATCAGTGCTATTAAAAGGTAAAGCATGGCACTGGCGGTACCTTGAATGCCTTTTATCTTTGCCAAGGGTGAAAAGGAAAATGCTATCCCGGCCACACTGGCAATAATGACAGTCCAGGTAGTGCGGGCACCAAAATAATGTTCTGATAAATAGATGGCGAAGACCTGTGAAAACAGAGATAGGAAAATGGCTGAAAAAAGAAGCCAAAAATATCCTTTATAAGAGAAGTAAAGCGCACAGCTCTCTTGTACAAGTACATCTTTCACAGGATCTGCCGCCTTGCTGAAGTCATTGAACCTGGACGCAAAGGGCACGAGTAAAAGTAGACACATGACCCAAAGACTGTAGTCAACGGAGTCTATAAGCATAGTGATGCCGATAGCAGATTCAGATGCATTAAGCGCCGCAGCAACCGCAAGCATATTTCCTGTGCCTCCCATCCAGGAGCCGGCCAAAGGAGCCAAGATCTCTACGTCTGATAAAGACAGAGAAAAGACGATGAAACTAAGGATAAAGGCCATAAAGAGACTGAAGCTTGCTAGAAAAAAGCTTAAAAGCATTTTTGGCCCAAGTTTAAATAGATTGCTTATCTTATTGGGCAGCAGCATCAAAAAGAGCATGGCCGGAAGGAGATTGCTTTTTAGACTCGTATAAGCTTGCAATACGGCCTCGTTTTTTTCGAACAGACCCCAAGAACTTAAGAACATAACAGATATATATAATATAACTATGGGCGGAAGGTATTGCAAGACTTTGTACTCTTGTTTGGATACGTACAGAGCAAAAGACGCAAGTACGGCTAAGCTTAATAGGTAGAATACAGGTGCTTCAATCACAGAGTTCCCTTATCGCAGGATTTAAGAGCTGGAAAATGTAGACGAAGTTTCTTCATAAAAGGTATTCCAGGATCATGCTTTATTGTTCTGTAATTGTCGTCTTTTTCAAGCCATAATGGCATATCTGTACACTGCGTGTATTCATGATGACCGACAAGATAGTCAATGCTTTTGTATTTTTCTTGAAGGTATTGAATCAACTGGATGTTTGCTTGTAATTGAGACGGTGTCAGGTTGTCTTTATTGTCGTTTCCTCCCACGTTTTCTATACCTATGGAGGAATAATTAAGACCGATAATATGACGGCCCATATTGGTCTCATTCATAAGCCTATAAACAGTTCCATCCCGATCAACCATAAAATGAGCAGATACATTTAAAGCAGAAGCCTTAACTATATCTGCTCTATCTGTTGGCAAAGATACATTGGCAAAGCGATTATAAGATGTGTTAAAGTCACTAAGACCTGTCCAATGAATAGCAATAATACGAGGCTTTATCTTTATATTTTCTACTTTAAGTCCATAATGTTTTTGAATATAGTCTTTCGTGAGTTTTATGCGCACCTGATCAAAACAAATAGGTCTGTCAATTATAGACAGAGCAAAAAGATCAAGGGCCAATAACAATACCAGGTACTTCATTGCTTTCCTTTGTATGTATACGGTTGAAAAATTGATGATAAATATAGAACATTTAAGACAGTTGACCTTTGATGACAATCTTTGATATCTCAGAAGGTGCCAATACACGAATAGGAGGTCCCCAATATCCTGCTCCACGACTTACAAATATCTGTTGTGTAGGTGAATGTTGATAGAGTCCGGCAAGGTAAGGCTGGTCTACCATAACAAGTACACCAAAGGGAAAGATCTGACCACCATGAGTATGGCCGCTCAACATCAGGTCACAAGGTTTGTCTTGCAGACGTAAAATACATTTAGGCTGATGTCCTAAGACGATGGAAGGCAGGTTCGTGTTTATACCTTCATAGGCCTTTTGTATATCCATAGGGTATTGCCCAATGCGCTCACCAAGAACATCAGTAAGACCTATAAGATTGAAGTTCGCTTTGCTATCATCGATCTGTACGTTGTCATTTAATAAAACAGTGATGCCCAGACTTTTGATATGCTCAATACTCTTTGCAACCCCATGAAAGTATTCATGATTTCCCAAGATGAAGTATGCAGGGGAAGTGATGCCTTTTAAAGGCGCTAAATCGTCTTTTATCTTATCTATATCCAAGTCGATCAAGTCACCCGTTATAACTACAATGTCTGGTTTTTCACGATTTACCCGCAGAACCAACTCTTGCATGAAAGCCTTTCGAATAGTTCTTCCAACGTGAACATCACTAATTTGGATAATGACATACTCTTTATTATTGAAACCATCAATAGAGACATTGATAGTATTTAATATTGGTTTGGATAAACCGCCTTTTATCCCCTTGAATAAATAGCTGAAGGCCAAGATCAGCATGGTCGTATCAAAAAGTACCTTTATGAACTTTCTACGGCTCTCTTGGTAAGGAACTCTTTTGAATATCGATAAGTTCAGGTCATACACAAGGGAAACGACAAAGAGTAAAAAGGTGATCCCAATACTAGAGGCCAGGATGTAATATAAAAAAGCTGATTCAAGAAGTACATGTGTCATTGCCTCTACCACAAAGACAAGCTCACCTAGCATTAACAGGCTTGGGATGATATAGGCGTATCTGTCAAAAGGAGGATGCAGTTGTTTTAAGAAACGTTTGTAAATATAGAAATTTAATAGAAACATTACTGCCAAGAAGACAATAAAAAAAAGTGAAAACTTCATAATAAAGTGTACCGTATCTCCTCAGCATCCAAAAAGTCAGTAAAAAACGAGAACTCTACATCCAGTAGTTTTTGGTCTTTGCAGCTTAAAGAAAACTCAACATTAGGATTGCCATTATTCATCATGGGCAAAGATGAAAGTTCAATATCTTTATGGACCCTTGTCATAAGAGACTGTATCTTCCCCTCACCACACTGCGCTAAAAAACTTTTAGTATACGTGTATAAAGGCAAAGGAAGGTGGTTTAAAAGGATCTCATCAATCATGGGTCTCGCCATCTCAGGAAAACCGGGCATGAAGAAGTATCGTTTTTGCAGATGGTAACCTGACATATTATTAATAGGATTAAACAAAAGGCCAGCATCTTTAGGCAGATCAGACATTTTTATGGAATGAGGATAAGCACGTTCACCCAAACGTTCAACAATATCTTTTGCAAATGCTTCGTGCCTGTAAAGTACATTATCGCAAAAGACTTTTGCAGAAAGAGGGCGGGTCAGATCATCGGGCGTTGAACCGATGCCTCCAAAGCTAAACATTATAGCATGAGGGTCTTGTTTAATCATTGCGTAAATGTTTTCTATTAAAGAGATGTCATCTTTGATGATAAAAGAGGCGAAAAGAGTAAACCCCTTGTCTTTTAAAGCAGAAGACAGATATTCAAAATGTTTATCTTCACGGCGACGGTCTAAGATCTCGCTTCCAATGATAACTGCGTAAATATGGGGTTCTTTTAGCACAAACAATCCTGGTCAGTTTAGAGTATTTGAAGGTATTTTACTCTTTTTTACTAAGATGTATTTTAAAATATACAAAATTAAAACTTAAAAAAATAAATCAGTTCCTGGTTAAATATTTAAAAAAGTTATATAATGTTTAAATAGTGATATATGTGAGAAATGAGTGTGAAGGAATGTCTTATGTTTGCTTGCGAAACTTTAGCTGAGATCGTTGATTATATAGAAGATGAAGTCGATAATGAAAAATTTTTAAATTTTATTCAAGATGGAAATTGGAAAAGCATCTCATCAAAAGATTTTGTGCGTATGGTCCGTTCTCTGGCTTCTTCTTTTGAGAAAGCAGGAGTCAGGCAAGGAGCAAGTGTCGCAATTATTTCAGACCCTTCTCCCTTCTGGCTGACAGTTGATTATGCTTTGCAGTGTTTAGGAGCGGTATCAGTGCCGATTTTTGCAAACATATCTTCTGAAAACCTTAACTTTGAACTTAAAGATGCAGAAATCAAATATGTTTATATTGCCTCACAAGAGAAGTTTGATGAGCTGGAGCCTTTTTTGGATAATATGGAACTTGTATTGGTGAAAGACATTAAGGCAAGTGGAAACAATATCAAGCAGTTTTTTACATTTATACAGAATGATACCTTTTATACAAAGGCAGAAATTTCGCCAAATGATCTTGCGACGATTATTTATACAAGTGGTTCCACAGGTACGCCCAAGGGGGTAGAGCTTTCACACAAAAACTTCATCACACAAATAATGGATACAAAAAAATGTTTCGACATAGATAAAGACTATAAGGCTTTGAGCTTTCTTCCGCTCGCACATATATTTGAACGAATGGTGATGTCGTATTACCTAAGTTTAGGTATCTCTGTGTTTTTTGCAGATGATGTTAAAAATGTTGCTAACCTTCTTAAAGATATAAAACCCGATATTATGACGGTGGTCCCAAGATTGTTAGATAAGATTTATACGAAAATGCATGAAAATGCATCTGAGGCCAAGGGCATTAAATGGTTGATCGCAAAGGCTGCTTTCTACAGGGCAAATTCAAAAGATCCCAACGCTAAAGAGAACGGTGCTATAGACAGGTTGTTTGCCAAACTTGTGTATAGTAAACTGCAAGATGCATTGGGCGGTAACCTGAAATATCTCATCAGCGGAGGAGCGCCCTTGTCTATACCTGTATATAGGTTTTTTTATAATATTGGCATTCCTTTGTACCAAGGATATGGATTAACAGAGACCTCGCCTGTAGTTTCGGTAAACACCCCAAAAAACAATAAGGTTGGTACCTGCGGCAAGGCCTATTCGCATGTTGAAGTAAAGCTTGCTGGTGATGGCGAACTTTTGGTACGCGGGGAGTCCGTAATGCGTGGTTATCATAAGAAGCCTCTTAAGACAAAAGAAGTTATAGATAGTGATGGCTGGTTATATACGGGAGATCTTGCTGAAATAGATTCTCAAGGATATATAAGCATTATGTCTAGGAAAAAAGAGCTTTTTAAAACATCTACAGGAAAATATGTATCGGCTATTTCTATGGAGCAAAAGATCACGGCAAACAAATGGATAGATTATGCCGTTGTTATTGCTGATAACAGACCCTATGTGTCAGCCTTGCTATTTATGGATGAAGTGTTATTAGAGTCATTTGCGCAGAAGAAAAATCTCTTATCATTAAGCTATGAGGAATTGGTGCGTCATCGTCGTATCCAAGCAATCGTGATGAATATTATTAAGGCCGTTAATTTAAAGTTGAATCATTGGGAACAGATACAAAAGTTTCATATCGTTGGCGAAGGGGTCAGTATAGAAAGCGGGATCTTAACACCATCTATGAAAGTGTCACGAAATAAGGTTGAAGAGATATATAAGACTGAAATAGATAATTTTTACAGGAGCGAACCATGAAAGAAAGAATAGCGATTATAGATGGGCTTCGAACACCTATTGCTAAAGCAGGCGGTAACTTTAAAGATATACAAGCTGAAAAATTGGGCGCGCATATCGTTCAAGAACTCGCCTTAAGGGTGGGTATGCCTTTTGAAGATTATGATGAAATTATCATTGGAAACGTTTCTCAACCGGGACACGCTGCGAATGTTGCCAGAGTAATAGCATTAGAAGCGGGGTTTCCCGATAAAACAATCGCCTATACGGTGAACAGAAACTGTGCCTCAGGAATGGAGTCTATTACTTCTGCTGCTTCGAAAATTTCAGCGGGTGAAGGTGAACTATTCTTATGTGGGGGAGTAGAATCGATGTCTAATGTCCCTCTTTTATATGGGGAAAAGATGACAGAACTTTTTGCTGAACTTTTTAAGGCAAAAAGTATTTCTGAAAAGCTGTATACACTAAGTCATTTTAGACCCAGGTACCTAAAACCTATCGTTGGACTGATGCAAGGACTTACTGACCCTGTTTCTGGTCTAATGATGGGCTCAACGGCTGAGGTACTTGCCCAAGATTTTGGGATAGGAAGAGAAGAACAAGATGAATTTTCTGTAAATAGTCATAAAAAGGCTGAAGCCGCTATCAAGGCGGGTATCTTTAAAGAAGAGATATCGCCTGTTGTGTATGACTTGAAAGAGGGGAAAATCATGGAAGATGATAATGGTGTAAGGTTTGGACAAAATATGGATGCACTTGGAAAGCTGCGTCCTTTCTTCGATAGAAAAAACGGAACCGTTACGGCGGGAAACTCGTCTCAGATATCTGACGCAGCCGCTGCCGTTGTTTTGATGTCAGAGTCCAAAGCTAAAAAAATCGGCTTAGAACCCCTGGGTTATCTTTCTCATTATGCTTACGCAGGCTTAGAGCCGAAGCGTATGGGGATGGGACCGGCTTACGCTACAGCAAAGCTATTTAGTAAATACAAGCTCAGTTTAAAAGACATTGACCTGATCGAGATGAATGAAGCCTTTGCCGTGCAAGTTCTTGCTAATATCAAAGCCTTTGATTCTACGTCTTACGCAAAGGAGCATTTAGACAGGTCTACCGCCTTAGGAGGCATAGACACAACACTTTTAAATGTAAATGGGGGCGCAGTGGCCTTGGGCCATCCTGTTGGGATGACGGGAACACGTCTAATCATTCATACGCTCAAAGAACTAAGACGGCGCGGTAAGAATAGAGGCTTGGCCACCTTATGTATAGGTGGCGGACAGGGTGCGTCATTGATTTTGGAGGTGGAGTAATGCAAGCTTTTACGTATAAAAATGAGCACGGTATTGCGAACCTTTGTTTAGACCTTGAAGATTCGAATGTAAACATTCTCTCCTTTGAGGTCTTAAAGGCCTTAGATACAAAACTTGATGAGTTGTATAAGGCAGACGATATTGAAGTCCTTAAGATCACCTCTGCAAAAGAGGGTGTCTTTATAGCAGGCGCCAATATTTCAGAGATTGAGGACCTTCGTGATGAGGAAGAAGCTTATGCACTTGTGAGAGAAGGGCAACGGATACTGTCTAAAATATCTGCCTTACCTTACCCGACAATAGCAATTATTGACGGGGCCTGTGTTGGAGGAGGCCTAGAATTGGCCTTATGCTGTGATTATCGATTGGCAACAGAAAACACAAAAACAAAGATCGGTCTGCCGGAGGTAAACTTAGGAATACTTCCCGGATTCGGTGGAACGCAAAGACTTAGACGTTTAACGGGTCTGTCTAAGGCGCTTGAACTGATATTGGGCGGAAAACTCCTAAACGGTAAAAAAGCTGAAAAACTTGGAATCGTGGATGCCTGTGTTCCTGTGGGCTACCTAGAGTTTAAAGAAAAGTCTTTTGTTGATACGGTATTAAACCATCCCCATAAGATCTTGGCAAAACGAAATGGCGGAAGTGTGATGGACAGGTATCTTCCTTCTGTCGTCTTTTCGTATGCACGGAAAAATGTAATGGCCAAGACAAAGGGTAAATACCCTGCTGCCATCGCAATATTAGATCTTTTTGAAAAAACACAAAAAAAAGAGGTTCCTGAAGGCATGGAGTTTGAGGCCAGAGCCTTCTCCAAGCTTGCCGTAACAGACATCAGTAAAAACCTTATCGGATTGTTTTACGCATCTGAAAGCTTGAAAAAAGAGACAGGTGTTAAGCGAAAAGCCAATCCCATATCAATTAGTATGATAAATGTCATAGGGGCAGGTGTGATGGGTGCAGGCATTGTCTTTCAATTTTCAAAGATAGACAAGCATGTACGTATGAAACTGCGCCGATATGAACAAGCCGGTGAAGCGATGAAAAGTGTGTTTAAGGTTTATGAGGGTTTTATTAAACGTCGTCGTTTGACTAAAAACGAAGTGGGCCAGAAACTTGCCCGTATCTCCTATACGACTGAGTTTAATGGTTTTAAACATTGTGGCCTTGCACTTGAAGCCATTGTCGAAAATACGCAGGCGAAACAAGAACTGTATGCACAACTGGAAGATAAGATGGATGCAAAAGCGATCATAGCTTCAAACACATCTTCGCTTTCTATATCAATGTTAAGTGAGAACATGAAACATCCGGAGCGTTTTGTGGGGATGCACTTTTTTAACCCTGTTCCCAAAATGCCTCTTGTTGAGGTTATTGCAGGTAAGAAGACATCGGCCAAAACGATTGCTACGGTGGTTTCTTTAGCAAAAGAAGCAGGAAAAACACCTATCGTCGTTGGTGATTGTGCAGGATTCTTAGTCAATCGAATTTTACTCCCTTATATCAATGAAGCCGTTAAGATGTTTGAGGAGGGTGCTGATTTTGAACGAATAGACAATATTGTCTTGGACTTTGGCATGCCGATGGGCCCTTTTGTTCTCGCTGATGAAGTTGGCCTTGATGTTGGGTATAAGGTTGCCAAAGTCCTGGAAGATGCTTATGGAGAGAGGATGACAGTCTCTTCTATACTTGATAGGGTGTATCACCAGATGAACCTTCTTGGAAAAAAAAATGGCAAAGGTTTTTACATTCATGGTGCAAAAAAACGTGAGGTAAATGATGCGGTTAAGGATTTGGTTTTTTCAAAGCGTCAGTTTGATGAACAAGAGATTATAGACAGAGCCATGCTTATTATGATAAATGAAGCGGTGATGTGTTTAGAAGAGGGTATTGTTGATAATGCCCAGTACCTTGATATGGCAATGATCATGGGGACAGGTTTTCCTCCTTTTAGAGGAGGGCTTCTCAAATATGCTGACTCTTTAGGAATAGAACGCGTTGTTATATCACTTAAAGCCTTAGCAAAACAACATGGCGTCCGTTTTGAGCCGGCAAAACTTTTATTAGACATGGCAAATAACAAGGAAACATTTTATAAGATAAAAGGATAAAAGATGGAATATTTAGTATATGTTTTAATTTTTGCTCTTCTTGGGTTATGGTATCTTGGAACGAAGGCTGTCTATTGGGCTTGTCTTTTGGCTGTAATTATCTTTGTTGGATGTTCGCCCGGCATACTCTTTTGGATGATCTACATTCCAATCAATGTGATTTTACTTGTTCCTGAGATCCGTAAAAACCTTATCTCTTCTCATCTTGTCTCTTTGATAAATAAACTGCATCTAATGCCAAGTATATCTGATACAGAGAAGGCCGCGTTAAGAGCGGGGACTATATGGGTTGACGGAGAGTTTTTTTCGGGTAAACCCAACTTTAATACTATTTTTAAAGAAGTGTACCCCAGTCTCAATGATGAAGAAAAGGATTTTTTAGACTCAAAGGTCGATACTGTTTGTGCCATGACAAATGACTGGGAGGTCTTTAGAGACAGAGACTTGCCTGAAGAAGTCTGGAAATATCTAAAAGATGAGAAGTTTTTTGGGATGATCATACCTAAATCTTACGGCGGTCTTGGATTTTCAGCTCTAGGGCACTCAGCCGTAATTCAAAAGATGGCTTCGCGCTCTCAGGTATTGGCGATAACCACCATGGTTCCTAATTCACTTGGGCCTGCTGAACTTTTACTTCATTATGGAACTAAATCTCAAAAAGATTATTATCTTCCTCGTTTGGCAAACGGCACAGACATTCCTTGTTTCGCTTTGACAGAACCTTTAGCCGGATCGGACGCAACCTCTATTCGTTCGGTGGGAGAGATTTTTGAAGACAAGGACGGAAGTATTAAAATTCGTCTTCAGTTTGAAAAACGTTATATAACCTTAGGTGCTATTGCTACCGTTATAGGTCTCGCGTTTACGCTTAAAGACCCTAAGGCTATCTTGGGCAAGTCAGAAGACCTGGGTATCACCTGCGCCCTTGTTAAGTCGAGTTTGAAAGGGGTGACGCAGGGACGTCGACATGATCCTCTTGGTGTTCCTTTTATTAATTCCCCAATAGATGGAAAAGATGTCGTCATTGGTCTTGATGATATTATTGGGGGTGAACAAGGCATCGGCAAGGGCTGGTTGATGTTGATGGAATCTTTGGCTGTGGGCAGAGGCATCTCTCTTCCTTCCACCAGTACAGGCGGGGTTAAACTTGCAGCACGTGT
>Ga0316207_10002492_pt1 | contig 18771 bp, 17 predicted proteins | sample 6weekpyrite_MG_FD_204943 | JGI IMG/M metagenome (GOLD analysis project Ga0316207, IMG submission 204943) | Microbial mat bacterial communities from mineral coupon in-situ incubated in ocean water Damariscotta River, Maine, United States -... | ecosystem: Environmental > Aquatic > Marine >...
AGTAATGTAAGCGGTACAAATATGACCGTTACAATTGTCAGTACTTTCATAATCTGATTGAGGCGGTGTCCGTTGAGACTGATATAAGCTTCAATGAGATCGGTGATGACGTTTTGATACAGAGTAGACAGGCTGTTAAAGCGTTCGGTCAGTGCATAAATATCGACAAACTCTTCGCACTGTGGATTTTTCTGTTTATGCAGTTCCTGTTTAAGGCCTTCGAATACATTGACATAATAGGTCAGTATACGATGCATCTTGCGTAAGCCCGTATTGTAACCAACCAGCTCTTTCATCAGGCTATCAGATGGGCTATCGAATAATTCATCTTCAATAACGTCGAGTCGCTGTTCGAGATCGAGTAACACCTGGCCATAACGTTGGGCAACGCGCAAACTCATGGCCTTCATGATGTTGACTGGTTGCTCGGTAACCTGAGCGCTCTGTTCAATGTTGTTCCATAATCGCGAGAGATAGGGTGAATGCCTGGAATGTCGGGTGACTAGAAACCGGTCACTGGCAAACATGGCCAGTTGCAGCGTGTTGAAATCCAGCGAGTCTGATTCTGCATCCAGCGGTTTAAGTAATAGGTAAATGAAATTGTCAGACACTTCAAAACTGGGCGGATGTCGATCGCGTTGTGCTTCGTTAAGGAGTAACTCCGGGAGTGCAAACCATTTTTTTAGCAGTGACTGTTCACGTTCTGCAGGCTCATTAAATAGATCTATCCAGATCCAGCTGTCCGCTTGTTGCTGCCATTGCTCCAGTAGTTCTTCTCCACCCACTTGCGTTTGCTGGTTATGGCATAGCATAACTTGCATCATGGCTGATTCTCCTGCCTGTCGTTAACAGATAGCTTGATGTTTTCCAGGCCGCTACGAATATGTAAATCTCGTTGCGGAAAGGGAATTTCAATACCATGCTCATGGAATCGATCCCATACGCCGAGCAATACCTCGCTGAGTACATTCGAGCGACCATTCGGTGGATCATTAATCCATACGCGCAGTTCCAGATCAACCGAGCTATCGCCAAAACCTTTTAGCAGGCAACGCGGCTCGGGTTTTTGCATGATACGAGGTGTGGCCAGTGCGGCTTCTATGCACAGTTCTATGGCTTTACGTACATCTGATTTATAGGAAATGCCGATGGGCGCTTTAAGGCGCACCAGGTTGTCACTGTATGACCAGTTTTCAACGCGCTCTGTGATTAATACTTCATTGGGAATAAGGTGTTCAATACCATCACGGGTAATCACCGAAACATAGCGTGCACTCAGGTGGTTGATCCAGCCAAAGGTCTGACCAACAGAGATGACATCGCCGGGTTTGATAGAATGATCCATTAGCAAGATAACGCCACTCACCAGGTTCGAAAATATTTTCTGTAAACCAAAGCCCAGGCCAACACCCAGTGCGCCACCAAATACAGCGAGTGCAGTTAGGTCAATGCCAACTGCGGTAAAGGTAATCAGAAATGCGGCTGTAATCAGACCAATGTGAAGTAGCTTTACACTCAGTACGCGCATTGCCGGAGTGACATTTTCCGAGCCTTCAAGGCGCCGATCAAGAAAACTCGCGAGTACATTGGCTAGCCAGAGTGATAACCAGAGTGAGATACCGGCTTTAATCACAATCAGGGGTGAAATACGCAGATCACCCAGAGTGAGAGACATGCTGTCGAGAAAATGTATTGAGGGTGTTAGCCAGCCGAAAATATTTAACAGGGCAACTGTCCATGCAACACTGGCAACAAGGCGTGCACTGACTTTATTTTTTAGCAGCTTTGATGCAATACGAATTAACAGCCATGCGCTGAGTAAACTGGCGATGGGAATGAGTAAGTTATGTGAGTGTTCTAGTAGTGAAAAGGCTTCAATGGCAATCCATTGAAGCGATAACCAGACCAGGGTGTTGGCAAATTCATTGAGCGCAGAAATCAGTTGATTGAGGCTGCTGACACGATGCTCAATAGTACTAATGCGTACCAGAAACTGTTGCAGGCGTGGAGTAATAAACCAGCGTGCGACAACGTAAACCGCAATAATCACGGCGAGTTGTACCCAGGAATCCGGTGAAATTAACACGGCATGAAGTTTGTCGAGTGAGTCTGTTATAAAACGGGTGAGCTGACCAGGTTCTAGAGTGTCTGCCATGAATTGAGCCTTAGCATTTTATTTGGGTGAATTATGTGTCAGGTAATATGGATATACCACTGTTAATCAGTCTGTTTGCATGGCTACTTCGGATGATGTTTCTAACATATCGCTTTTCATCATCCAGCTGTGCATTAATCGTGCGGCGACCAGATCACCACAGACATTCACCGCGGTACGGCTCATATCCAGAATTCGATCAACGCCCATAATTAATACAATGCCGGCTGTGGGTATGCCCGCGGTATCCAGTACCATGGCCAGAATAACAATACCCACACCGGGTGTGCCGGGAGAGCCGATAGATGCACCAACCGCGGTAACCACCACCAGTAATAGTGCGCCGATGGATAAATCAACACCAAAGACCTGCGCCAGAAAAATAGTCGCAACGCCCTGATACAGCGCGGTGCCATTCATATTAATAGTGGCGCCGAGAGGGATCACAAATTGTGATACAGATGCATGGATATGCAGGTTTTCTACAGCGGTTTTTATCGATAGTGGCATCACGGCTGCGGAGCTGGAGGTTGAAAATGCCAGCAGCAGAACTTCGCGAATATTGCGCAGAAACTGCGCGGGTGCTTCCCGACTAAACACATAAATTAGAATGAGATAAAGCATGAATAGTATCAGCAGTCCGATGAGCACTGTCGCTACATACACGCCCATACCGAGAATCGCATTCAGGCCAATTTTAGTGGTCAGTTGAGCCATTAGACCAAATACGGCGATGGGCGCGAGTCGCATGGCCCAGCCAACAACGGTCATACAGACTTCCTGTAATGAGGACATCAGATCAAGCAGGGGTCTTGACTGGGATGCCGGCATCATCACCAGTGCGACGCCCATAATCATGGCAAAAATGACCACCTGTAACATTTGTCCTTCAACCATTGAGGTGAGAGGGTTACTGGGCAGAATCGTCAGCAGCTTTTGGGGTAGCTCAGACAGGCTGGGGGCAACCATCTGGCTGGAAACAATCTGGCTGGTTCCGCTACCCAGCGACTGTTTTAATGTGTCTGCGTCAACGAAGCTGCCGGGATTAATCAGTGTGGCGACTCCGAGGCCAATCATAATTGCGACTGTCGTTGTGATAATGAAATAGACGACAACGCCAATGCCCATATGCTGCAGCTGTTCAATATTTTCACTGGCAGAAAGGCCGCGCACCACCGAGGCAAAGATCAGTGGCATAACAATCATCTGTATCAGGGTGAGAAACAGCTGCCCCGGTAATGCCAGCCAGTTGCCCGTGGTGGTGGCTATTTGCGGGTCTACTCAGCCCGTGGTTGGGCCAATCAGCATACCGACTACAATACCCAGGAACATACCGATAAGCACTTTGAGCCAGAGCCGCCCTTTAATCAGTCGATTCAGATGGTTGCCGAGATAGTCCAGTGGGATATTGATAGGCAGGTAGTTTTTAGGCATAGAAATATTTATCATTTATTGCAGAGATTATTCAAGTATAGCTGAAACACTCACTGTATCTGTGTGTATCCTTCTATTAACTTAAATGGTCTGGAGGATTCGCCATCCTGCATGGCCATAAGATGGCGAATCGTTGTAATATACGTTTAATATCGCCGTATTAATCTGCGTAGCAGACTTCATTGGCACATGTTTTACTGAGAATACGTAATGAACAATCCATTTCAAGAGCAGTTATTAAAGGCTGGCCTGGTTAGTAAACAGCAGGTTCAACAGGTTAATAAAGAAAAGCAGAAAAAGAAAAAAACACAGAAGAGCAAAAAGCCGGCTGTGAATGAGGCGGCACTAAGAGCCCAACAAGCAGCGGCAGAAAAGGCACAGAAAGATCGAGAGCTGAATCAGAAAAAGCAGGATCAGGCCAGAGCAAAAGCAGTATCGGCGGAAATCAATCAGTTGATTCTGGACAATATGATCAAGCGTGATGAGAGCTGTGAAGTTATTTATAACTTTGAACATAACAAAAAAGTGAAGCGTATTTATATTAATCAGGAAATGAAACAGCAACTGATTAACGGCCGTTTAGGGCTGGCGCGAATTGAAGGCCGTTATGAACTGGTGCCGCAGGATGTTGTGGAAAAAATAAAACAGAGAAATGAAAAACGGGTCGTTATTTTCGAAACACCAGAAAATACAGTTGATGAGAATGACCCTTATGCAGACTTTCAGGTGCCAGATGATCTGGTGTGGTAGCGAGCTGTATTATCGCACTGTACTTAATGATTAGACGCAATCTGTGGGTGAGCAGTCAGTAACTGGGCAAAATGCTCAGCGTCGAGTGGTCTGGACATAAAGTAACCCTGTGCGGTATCGCAGCCCATGTCGCTTAGCATATCCCAGCAAGCCTGAGTTTCTACGCCTTCGGCAACCACCTTTAAACCCAGGTTATGACTGAGCTCGATGGTTGATCGAACGATGAGTCGATCGCTTTCGTCCTGTTCCATATCCATCACAAATGACTTATCAATCTTCAGTTCGTTTACCGGCAGAAGTTTTAAATAGGCAAGGGATGAAAATCCGGTGCCGAAATCATCTATCGATAAGGCAACGCCTAGCTGATGAAGTTTATTCAGAGCCTGTATGGATTTTTCCGGGTTCGTCATCATCGCACTTTCGGTGATTTCAAAGCTGACCAGGCCACTGTCAAGTGCGTTGCGAGTAATGCCTTTTTCTATGAACCGCGACAAATCAGGGTCACGTAAATTCTGTACCGAGAGATTGATTGAAATAGCAAACAGGTAGCCCTGTTGCTGCATGCTCCCGCAGAAGCTCAGGGCGTTATTGATCACCCAGTGACTGAGATCATTTATCAGACCCATTTCTTCAGCAATACCGACAATCACTTCTGGTGGTATAAGGCCAGAAACCGGGTGATTCCATCTTAATAAGGCTTCAGCGCCGATAATTTCGCCACTCTGCATTCGATATTTCGGCTGGTAATGTAAAGTGAGCTGATCGTTTTCGATGGCCAGTTTCAGGTCTGCACCCAGTGAAAGCCGAGTGATTGAGTGACTGTCTTCTGTGGCGCTGTAATAATGGTATTGCGTTTTTTCGCGTTTAGAAATGTACATCGCGACATCGGCATGCTGCATAAGCTCATGGCTGTCTTTACCATCTGCAGGGAATTCGGCAATGCCAATGCTGGAGCTAATCTGAAGGTCGTATTCGTTAACGATAAAGGGTTCTTCCAGGCATTTATGAATATTCTCAGCTGCCACGCGAGCCTGGTCTCGACTGGTATTGGGTAGAAGAATGGCAAATTCATCGCCTCCGAGACGAGCGATGGTATCTACGCTGCGTAGTTTGTTGGAAATTCGCTCGCCAATCTGAACGAGCATATTGTCACCAATATGATGCCCGAGGGTGTCGTTGATTTCCTTAAATCGATTTAGATCGAGCATCATAAAACTCAGTTTCTGTTTTTCACGACAGGCAATTAACAGATGGTAGTCGAGACGTTGATGAAGCATTAAGCGGTTTGGCAGGCCGGTAAGGGAGTCATGCATCGCCTGGTACTCCAGCTCATCCTGGCGTTTGAAAACCTGATGGCTCATTTCATTAAAAGCATCAATCAGGTCCTGGGTTTCTTTCGTGCGTGTTAGATGCAGAGAGTGAAAGCTACCATGATGATACGCTTCATCTTTAAGTGCGCTGGCCATGGTGGCAATGGGTTTAATTATAAAGCGTTGTAATAGCTTGATTGAAAACACGATATAAACAATAAACAGCAAAATAATGCCAAACAGAATAGTCGTTTGTGTGGTGCTCGCAGATGTCTGTTTGCGCAGTGTTTCCTGATAAACCTGCTTCACCTTGTCATCGATAAAGGTTAGATCTCTATTAATACTGTTTAGTAAAGGCGTTATCTGTTGAGTGAATAATTTGATATCCTGACGCCATGCATCGCTGTGGTTGATTTCCTGTACGCGACTAAATGCATTTTTCCATGCATCAACAAGCCCGGGTAAGTGTCTAATTAAATTGCTTCCCTGGAAGCCGAATCGGTTTTGCTGATTCATTGCTTCCAGTTTTAATGCGAGATTCATCACCTGTTCAATATGCGAGTTAACACTTTTTTCATGATCCAGTAACTGATGAGGGTCAAATGAGCCCATTCGATTGGTGAGAAATAATCGATATTCGGCCAGCGTTGTTGTCCAGGCGAGCAAGGTTTCGTTGAGCGTTAGATATTCCTCGGAACTGATATCAAATCGCGGAGCTTCTTTTAATTCGAGTAAGGCTAAATTCAGGCTGGAAATAATATCATTACGAATAGGCAGCATAATTTCAGATGAAATAGACAGCGCGGGATATTGTTCATTGGACGACGTACGCACATTAAACAGGTGTGTTGATTTGCTACGCAGCGTATTTAAATTTGTCAGCAGCGTATTATGTGCAGTATTTAGCCTGAACTCGTGAATAAATTCTTCTTCGGAAATAGATTCAAGAATATTTTCAGATTGATCGAGTGAAATATGCAGATCAACCTTGTGTTTTGCTTCATCTGGATCGAGCATAAATGCCTGTATAGAAGACAGTGCTTTACTTGTGTGCTGCCGGATAGCGGTGGTCTGGTTGAGTATTCTGGAAGTGGTTTCAGCCTTATTGAGCAGGCTGCTGGATGTCGTAATAATGTTAAAATAACCCAGAGCGGTGCCAATAAGCACCAGGCTACCGAGCAGGGATGCAACATAGATATACTGTGACTGAAGGCTGCGAACCGCGGGCTTCGTCATCTTTTTCGCTGGTAAATGATTGCTCACTGTAAACAATGGCTCTGATGTAATTATTATAGGTATTACCTGATCATAGTGTATAAAAGCACAAAAGGAATACATAAAGACTTCACTGTCTGATGAAGCCATCCGGAGCAAACGGGAAACGAGGGGGAAGCCACAGATATCACTTGAGCTGAACTGTTTTCAATCATACTGCCTTTCGGCCAGAAACCGCAAAGATTAGCGGCATAATAACCGCTTTGCATATTAAGCTATGGTAATATAAACCGCTTAAATTCAAATGTTGGGCGTCGCTCGTTCGTCAGGTAATCAGGGCTCTTATTCGATAGTTACTTATGGATATAAAATTTTATATTGTTTCCGTTATGTATAATGCGGAGCAGGATGTATCAGAAAATATTAATATGCTGAAGCGTCAGACCTATGAAAATTTCCATTGCGTTCTGGTCGATGATATATCGACTGATCGCTCGGTCGAGATGGCAATAGATGCTGTTGCAGGTGATGCTCGGTTTAGCGTTATTCGTAATCAGGAAAAAAAATATAAAGTTAGAAATGTTGTTGAAGCACTGTCATTCATTGAGCCGTCTGATGAAGATGTCATACTGATTGTTGATGGTGATGATAAGCTGGCTTCAGATGATGTGTTGCAGACGCTTCAGCAGATATATCAGCAAAAAAACGCGCTGCTAACCTACGGTAGTTATATGGATGCGAATGGGCAGCGCTCTGTGATCTGCCAGCAATATGCCGAACGGATAATCGAAAAAAATCGATTTAGAAAAGCAAAGTGGCACGCATCTCATTTAAAAACATTCAAATTCAAACTGTTTAAAAAAATTCGCAGGGAAGATCTCACTATTTCATCGGCAGAATTAACAGCCACAGTAAATAAAGCACTGTTAAGAGGGCGATTTAAAGCCTGGTATCAATGGAGAAAGATTAAGCTTGCGGAGTTGCTGGAGCCTTCGGGGCAGTATATTCGGCGTATGGATGACAAAGTGCTTTTTTACCCCATGCTGGAAATGGCGGGAGATAGAGGTTTATTTATTGAGGATATTCTTTATGTCTATAGTGGTCAGTATGTGAAAGATACGGTAACAGCACAGAAAGTAAAAATTATTCCCGGAGATCATAAAAGCAAATGGTATGGACGCCTGATTCGTCAGGTGTTGCAGAACAAACCCGCTTACTCACGCCTGAGCCCGGAGTTTTAACTTGGCAGATTCCTGGTGGCTGAATATCAGGCGATATTTACCTGTAGAGCATATGAGTCAGCAGAGAGTCATAGTCGCCTGGCATCAGGCTGCGGGCATAAGTAATCGCTGGCAATCAGGGCTTTCGCAGTTACCTTACAAATCAGTTTTAATACTATCAAATAACATTGAACATGCTGTTCCAGTAAAAAAGTCTCGGCAGCTGCTAGGGCGTGAATATGATTGCGTATTATTTGATGCAAGAGAAGAACTTGATCTTGATGCAATAGGAGTTGTCTCGGGTGTATTGCGAGGCGGAGGCTGTTTGTTGCTCATCTTACCTGATAAAAACAGGTGGCAGAAATTAAATAGTCATTTTTACTGTCATGTGAAACGCCTGCTCAACGCTGAGGCGGGCGTTTTTTATCTGCATGAGCCGGGCGGTAAAAATACTGATCTGGTTTTTCCGGCGCAGCCCACTCCGTCGAATAAAAAATATGATCCCTGTTTAACTGAAGATCAGTTTAATGCCGTAGAAAACAGCTTTAGCCTGTATAACGATAGCAGTCGTATGTGTGCTGTTGTGGTATCTGGTCGGGGGCGAGGCAAATCATCATCGTTGGGTCTGTTGGTGGCAAGACTGATTCAGGATAGTCCATGTAAAGTGATTATTACTGCGCCGCGAAGATCTACAGCCGATCCGTTATTTCAACATCTTTCTGCGCAGTGTCCACAGGGCGAGTTACATCAGTCATGCTTTAAATACAATGAATCAGAAGTGCGTTTTATCGCACCAGATGCATTGCTGGATGAACTGCCGGATGCCGATCTGTTACTGGTGGATGAAGCGGCTGCAATTCCGCTGTCAATTCTCTGTGTTTATTTAAAACACTATAACAAGCTGGTTTTTTCGACCACAACGCATGGCTATGAAGGTACCGGGCGAGGCTTTATTTTAAAGTTTTATACGTTGTTAGATAAACAACGAGCAGGCTGGAAAAAAATAGAATTACATCAGCCTGTCAGGTGGCAAAAAAATGACTGGCTAGAACAGTGGATTGAAAAGCTGCTATTTCTAAATCTTCAGCTTGATGACTGTGCGGGTCTGGATGTTGATATGCATAAGTGTTCTGTCGAGCAGATTGATGCCGCTAGCCTGCTGAGTGACCAGAAAAAACTTGAGTCTACTTTTTCTCTATTAGCTATGGCGCATTATCGAACCAGCCCTGCAGATTTTGCATATATTCTTGATAGTCCGAGTGTGCGAATGTACGTTCTTTATTTTCAGGAAAAAATAATAGGTGTTGTTGTCGTTAGCCATGAAGGGCGCTTTGATGAAACACTATCAACAGAAATTTATCGTGGTTTACGCCGACCGAAGGGGCATCTTCTGGCACAAACCCTGTGTTTTCATGGGGGGGTTGAACATGCGGCACAGCTGGCTTACGCAAGAATAATGCGTATTGCAATTCATCCTGATATGCAGCGTAGAAAGCTAGGTCAGTTTTTATTGAATACGGTCATAGAGATGGAGAGTCAGAATGAGATTGATATTGATATGATTGGCACCAGCTTTTCTGCAGAAACAGGCCTGTTAGATTTCTGGCAGAGTGCAGGGCTGACATTATTAAGAGCGGGATTCAGCAGAGATCATGTTAGCGCATCCAATTCGGTTGTTATGGCTTTAGGCGTTTCACAACAGGGAAAGTCACTGGTGAACGAACTAGCCGAAAAATTTAGCCGAAATATAGACATATGGCTGGAGGCTTTTTTACAGCCCTTAGCCAGAGAGTTAAAAGTGTATTTTTCCAGACAGGCATTGCAGGATGCAGATTATCAGTTAAATGCAGAAGATATGAATGATTTAACTTCGTTTGCAAGATTTCATCGAAATTATGAAGCCTGTTTTCCAGCAATATACCGTTTACTTTGTTTTTATAATGAGCTGCCTGACATGCTTGAGCCAGCCGAGAAAAATCTGTTAGAAGCCTGTAGAAGCTATAAAAATAACTGGCAGGAAATTACGGCACGATGTTTTATTTCTGGTAAAACCGAGGCGATTAAAAAATTACGCCTGGCCGTTTCTCACCTGCTGGATGATTACCATCAGCTTAAATGAAGTGAACGTTTCAGGAATAATATAGTTATGGCAATGGTCTGGAAGAAACAGTTATCGGGTGTTTTATATGAGGTGCGCTCGGCAGGTAAAACGCTGCGTTTATACACTGATGGTGTATTTCATAGTCAGTATAATCCTGATCGGCCTGTTACCGGTCATGTGTGGGATCTATTAATGTTGCCGGCATTTTTTTATTCTGAATATGACATTAAGCGTGTGCTGGTAATGGGAGTGGCTGGTGGTGCGGTGTTGCACCTGTTGAGACAGTTTACGACGGTTGAGAAAATTGTAGGCGTGGAACTGAATAGTCAGCATGTTTCCATTGGGCGGCGCTTTTTTAACCTGCAGGCTGCGCCAATTGAGCTGGTTGAGGCCGATGCGATTGACTGGTTGAAGTCATATCAGGGTGAGCCTTTTGATATGATTATAGATGATCTGTTTGCAGAAGAAGAGGGAGAGCCTGTCGCGGTAGTGAAGGCGGATACTAGCTGGTTTTCTTATATGTTGAAGCATCTTACAGATCAGGGTGTGATTGTTAGAAACTTTATAAACAAACGTGAGTTACTGGAATCTGCCGGTCTTAAGCATGGGGCTACTCGTCGGCAGTTTAAATCTGTGTTTCAGTTTACAAGCCAGTTTAATGAAAATTTTGTGGCTGCTTACCTCAGAAAAACTGCAAGCAGTCGTATGTTGCGCAGCCGTCTGGTGAAAATACCCGGATTAAATCCTCAACTAAAAACAAGCCGCTTACGTTATAAAGTCCGACAGCTAATATAGCTGACGCTATTTTATGAATGATGCGTCCTGTCAGGTAAGGGGTAAAAGTGACTGCTTTCTACAAGGTCTTCATTTTTCCACTGCAGGTATTGCTTAAAGATACCCCATTCTTGAAGAAGCTGATCATCAGGCTGATTTTTCTGTTCTAGTACCTGGCGAGTGAAATCCTCTATATGATCTAGCAGAGCCCCCATATCATCTATGCTGGCCGATGCGTTCCGAGATGCTTTTGAATTGTTAAGGCTGTTTCTCATGTGGGTATATCCGGGTGATAATATCTCAGGCGGCAATATTTCTTAGTGTTTCTGCCTGCAAGCAGTAGTCATGAAGTTTGCTTGACCAGGGGTTTGTGTTATCTGAGCTCACCTGTTCCGGGGTGATCAGATTACTGAGCTGATAAAGTTGGTCAGCGAGTAAATTAAGCTGTTCATTTGACGCAACAGGGATGATGTTCTGTTTAAGCTGTTCTAGCTGATTATATAAATACTGGCTAAATAAATTGCAGGCATTGCAGAAATCGGCATCATCTGGATTTTCGGTAAAACCAATGACTTCTATGAAACCAAGTGCTTCTGCAGTGAGTTCCTGTAGCTGAGCATTTATATTCATTTTATTGCACTCCTGTAAAACCCGAGGGGTTAATAACATGAAGTGCATTTTATATCTGAGAGTGAGGAAAGAAGGTGCTTAATCGCTGATAATCGTGTCAGAAATATCCTACACACGTTTGGGTGAGTTAATCCTCGAAGTGAGTGCGAATGGTTAAGCCCTGTTGCATTAATGTTTCTGCCATCCGGGCGAGGTTATCTTCATTGGCAAATACGGTATCGCCATGACCTTCTGCCTGTAGAATGGTTTTCTGTGTTTTTGGGTTTACCACGGTGAGGAGCCAGGTGTCGTGGTTAAGTTTGTGTCGTTTGATCTTTAGCTGACGGGTACTGGCGAACCCCCAGTTGTTTCTCAGAGTACGGTGAGTTGCCTGCTGTAGATCTGCCAGGCCATTTGCACCTTCGGGTTGTATATAGGCGGGAGGTGAAGGCTGATCTGTTTCGAGTTTTCTGCTGATGTTTTTCATAGGAATATCTTGTTGAAATGGGGTTAATTTTTAGATTGTTTTTGTATTCGAATGACGAAAACTAGCAGAATGACAATAATTTGTGAAATAAATATTCTAAAAAACGATAAAATGTATATATTCTGATATGTGTTTTTTTTGTATTTGTTCTATCTGACTGAAAAATATAGAAAAACACACGCCTTTAATATTCAATATGCTAAATATAGTAATATAATGAAAATCACTTAAATATTATTTTAATGTGTGTTTTGTGCGACGTTTACAGGGTGTTTTCTGTACTGAGAATGGTTTTTTATGAGATAAAATACAGTATTCATCTGGTATTTGTTCTTAGTTTTCTTCAGGTTTTACTATAAAATGCGCGGTTTTCTCCGTTTCGGACAACCGAAGGTGATCTATGAATAAAAAGATTGGTGTAGTAATGGGTAGCAGTAGTGACTGGCCTGTTATGAAGTTTGCGTGTGAGCAGCTTGAAGCGTTTGGCATAGACTATGAGAAGCGCGTTGTATCTGCGCACCGTACACCGGATCTTTTATTTGAGTATGCTGCCACAGCACGTGAGCGCGGCCTGGCCTGTATCATTGCAGGTGCAGGAGGTGCTGCGCACTTACCCGGTATGCTTGCCTCAAAAACGACCTTGCCCATTCTGGGTGTGCCGGTAAATTCACGATACCTGAAAGGTCTGGACTCACTGTTGTCTATAGTGCAGATGCCAAAAGGTGTGCCGGTCGCAACCTTTGCGATAGGTGAAGCGGGTGCGGCGAATGCGGGTTTATACGCTATTTCTATGCTGGCGGTTGAAGATGCGGAACTAGCTGAAAAACTGGCGGTATTCCGTGCTGAGCAGCAGGAAGCCGTGTTTGCAATGCAATTGCCACCCGAAGAATAAACAGGATTAATCAGGTCGTATCCATGTTATTACCCGGTTCTACTTTAGGCGTTTTAGGCGGTGGTCAGCTGGGCCGCATGTTCTGTATGGCTGCGCGAAACATGGGATATTTAACGGTTGTACTAGACCCGGATAAAAATAGCCCGGCAGCAATTGTGGCAGATACGCATATTCAGGCAGCCTATACAGATAGTGTGGCGTTGCAGGAAATGGCTGAGCTGTGCGACGCCATCACCACAGAATTTGAAAATGTGCCGGCCGAAAGCCTGGCGTTTCTATCTCAGCATAAACCGGTGCATCCATCGGCACAGGCAGTGGCGATAGTAAGGCACCGCATTCAGGAAAAAAAATATGCAACCCAGGCGGGGCTATACCCTGCGCCTTATGCACTCATTAGCTCGGCAGATGACTTTGCTGCGGCAATTGATGTGACCGGTTTCCCGGCGATTCTCAAAACAACTACGCTTGGTTATGATGGCAAGGGTCAGCAGGTGGTTAAGCAGCTGTCTGAGCTTGTGCAGGCATTTCAGAATCTACAGGAAGTCGAATGTGTGCTAGAGCGAAAAATGGATCTGGCGCTGGAAATATCAGTACTGCTGGCGAGAAATTCTCAGGGTGATATTGCCTGTTATCCGCCGGCGGAAAATGAGCATCGTAATGGTATTTTGCATCAGAGCATTGTTCCGGCCAGAGTAGGTAATGAACTATCTGACAAGGCACGGTTGCAGGCAATGGGGCTGGCTAACACGATGAATTACGTCGGTGTGCTTGCTGTAGAGTTTTTTATTACCACGGATAACCAGCTTATATTTAATGAGATGGCGCCAAGGCCGCATAATAGTGGTCATTACACAATGGATGCCGCAATGACCTCACAATTTGAACAACAGGTCAGGGTCATGTGTGATCTACCGCCAGGGGATGCAAGTCTGCTAAGCCCAGTGGTGATGATCAATTTGCTGGGTGATCTGTGGCCGGTTGACTGGGCTCACTGTCTGGTTAACCCAGCATTGAAGCTGCATCTGTATGGAAAGAATGAGGCCAGGGCAGGGCGTAAAATGGGGCATTTCAATCTGCTCTCGAGTGATATCGAACAGGCGATGGATGAAGCGGCTCAGATTTTTCAGAAAATTTCACAGTAACGATTATCCATCTGGTTCACTTATCTGTCTGGTGTTAGAACCAGCTCTCACTTCGGCGTTTCCATCATACTCAAAATGCGAGCATTGATTGATGTTTGCGCATGCTCTGTCATAATCATCTGCATAATTATTAATCTAATCTCATTTTTAGGACAGGGGGGGATGCATGAGTTTCTCAGAGCCCGTAAAGGAATTTGAAGGTGATCTTGATCGGCCTGAAAATGCCCAGATCATTAAATTCCTGAAAGAATTTCAACCATCAGCATATGCTGATATTGTTCAGTTGCTGGTTGACTCTGCCAGCGAACTTCCAGATGTGAAATTTTACTGCCCGGATACAGACAACCACGCTTACTACCTCGCACACACCGAAGAAGGTGTGATTTTTGCGGCAGCAATAGGCATGAGTGCCTTGATGTATCGGTTACCCAAGCAGTCAATGTCTGCTGCGCTGGTAAAAGGGGGCGAAGTTTTTCAGGAAGTTGGCGAGCCCTGGGTCAGTTTTAATCCTTTCTGGCCTGAAACTGAAAACAATGGCAGGGTGAATATGGCAGACATGAGGCAGTGGTGTAATCTCGCCAGTCACTTCGCATTATCAAAAGACACGGACTAGTTATGCCACTTCGTATGCCATCGGCAATGCGTTTCTACAAAGTATGTGCCCTGCTGGGTACGTTGATTATTATTCTTGATATTGGCATGTCATGGATGCGCATAGGTGCTTTTGAAGGCTCAGTGACAGAGATTTTTGAATCTATTGTGCGGACACAAATGGAAATTGATGGTTTGCAGCAAGAGAAAACGCATATAGATAATGTTATAGCAAAAGCTGAAAGCAACCAGAGCACAGTGAATGTCGATGGGATTGAGTATTCTGCTTATGAGATTGAGCGCCTTAAAAACGAGCAGTCGAGTATTGAGCTATTTATGCAGGAAAAGAAGATCGATATAGTCACGCTAAATAGTCAGAAGAAACATGTGATGAATGAAGTGCGAATTCTATTTCTGGTGTCGTTGTTATTTTTGATTCTCGGTACCTTATTATCCGCATTTGGATATCTGGCATGGTATTTCAAAGTTGAATTGTTTGAAGATCGACGTAAAAAAGATAGAAATTAGTTGTTCAGAAGGATGAGAGAGATATTAAAATTTTGTTACCAGAAAGGGATATAATGAGTGCTTTTTTGCAGGGGGGAAATTTAAACTTAACACTCGAAAAAAAATGAGTAAAGGAAAAAATTGAAATTCAGCTGTTTTTTTTGTTTTTCATAATTTTTGCTTGACCTGATAAACCGAATCTTCTATAAAATTTACAACTCAAATGATTATATAAGAGGAGGTGATTTCTGCCGAACCAGAGAAACAATCGTATTTGTTTGTATTGTTTAACTCATTATCCCAAGGTGAAATATGGCTAGAAAATCCGTTGCGCAAAAAAAAGCTTCCAGACAATCCAGAAAAAGAAGTCCTGATAAGCATAATGTCGTTGACATAAATTCCAGAAACTCCTTCATAGATACGCAAGCAATCCCTTCAAAAAAAGCTCCACCTCTCCAGGCAAAAACACAATCACAGGGCCAGTACATCACGGCGATTAAATCTCACAAACTCACCTTTGGAATTGGTCCGGCTGGCACGGGTAAGAGTTATTGTGCAGGTGCTCTAGCAGCAGATGAGCTTGAGAGTCGTCGTATTGAAAAAATTATTATAAGTCGTCCTGCGGTTGAAGCGGGTGAGAACCTGGGTTTTTTACCCGGTGATCTGCAGGAAAAATTTGATCCTTATTTTGATGCCTTTCGTGACTGTTTAATTGATCGTCTGGGCAAGGGTGTGGTTGAATGCGGCTTAAAGAACGAGCGAATTGTTGTTTCACCGCTGGCTTACCTTCGAGGTAAAACGTTTAACGATGCCTTTGTGGTTCTGGATGAAGCGCAAAACTGTACTGCCTCGCAATTAAAAATGTTTTTAACTCGAATTGGTGAAAACTGTCGAGTGGTTGTGAATGGCGATATTCGACAGACCGATATTGGTGGAAAATCCGGATTAAAAGATGCTATTGACAGACTTGCGCATCTTGATTCAGTATACGTTCACCAGTTTGAGCATGAAGATATCGTGCGCAGCGGGCTGGTGAAAGATATTATTCAGTGTTACGAATATGGCTGATTATGTGGCTGCTTAAATAGATAAGCGCCTCTTCATAAATAACTATAACTATATAGCAATTCATTACGGGCGCTCAGGCGCCCTTTTATTTGTATAGATTATTTTCTGTACCGTAAATCGCTTAGATTGAAATGAGAAGGTATAGAGCGCCCGCTGAAAAAGGTTCACCATATATAACGGTGGAAGGTAAAGTTGTACTGGATAATGAGCTGGACTATTTGTGGCGTAAACGTCGATCCCTGGTGGTTAAGGCATTATCAGACGCGGCTGCGGAAGGTGATTGCTCGGCAAATGCAGAGTAAAGAAAATAACCTCTAAATATATACTATTAGTCATTTAGTTTATATATCAGTTGGTTAAATATAGTGCATATACTACAGATCTGTAGATCTATCTTTCATATTCAATTGATATAATGAACCAGGTAGCATTTCCAGAAGGAGTTTTAACAACTACTTCATCATCAATTTTTTTTCCTAGTAATGCCTGTGCCATTGGTGAGTCTACAGAGATGTAATCTTTGGAGCCAAAGATTTCTTCATATCCTGTGATTCTAAACTTTTTTGTTTCCCCAGTTTCATTTTCTATTACTACCCAAGCACCAAAAAAAACTTTTCCTTCCTGTTGGTGAGAGTAATCAACTATTTTTAATGCTTCTAGCTGTTTTCGTAGGTATCTGACACGATAATCAATTTCGCGTAGTCTTTTTTTATTATATTGATAGTCTGCATTTTCGCTACGATCACCAAGACTGGCTGCCCAGGAAACTTTTTGAGTTGTTTCTGGGCGCTCAACTCTCCAGAGATGATCTAGCTCTGCCTGTAATTTATAGTAGCCATTTCTGGTGATGAGTAGTGTTTTTGTCATTCGGTGAGGCTATGCGTTAGTGTGAATTCAAGCTAATTATTTACTATAGCGAGAGTAGCAGTAATCAAAAGATGTGTATGCATATTATATTCAAGATGTGCATTTTATAATGTGACAGATTTTCGTATTTCTATGGAATAGTATTGAACACGCAGTAATTATAAAATAATAGATTTATTGTAAGTTGTCAGGATCTTTGATTTCATTGTCTTCTGCATAATTGAGATAGCATTCTTACAAATTCAGCAAAGCAGCGTATCGCTTTATCTCTAGAAATAGATTCCTCGTATATAGTATATGGTTACTTCTGACTTTTCTCTGCATGTAAGAAATAGTTTTAGAGGTGGATAATTATCTGCTAAATGATATAAAGGTGTTTGTAAAGAATTTGAGTTATCCATCGCTAATTTATATTCCTTACTTGTCAGCATAACAAGCGTGTAAAGTTTGTTGAGCCATATCTCCTTCATGATTTCAGGAACATTTGTTATGTCATCATGTGACAAGGCGGAAGTTTGTCGTTTTTCATAGAGAGATGAGGTGATATCAGATAGTTCAATATTTTCTTCAAAAGCCAGATGATGTAGATAATACCGGAAGTAATGGCGCCAGGGTTCCTGTAACGAACGGGGTTACGATATTTATTTTCATATATGAGGTGCAGATGGTCTGTAGAGCAGGTTATTGCACGCTCTACATTACTAGGTGGTTCAGGTATATCAATTATTGCCTGCTTATCAATTAGCTAAAGTAAAATCCTGTGATCAACTGATCGAATGCCAGTTATAGCAACATCGTCAAGTGATGCGCCTAAAAACCGGTTATTTTTATTTTGTTTACAGATGTTGATAGCAGTGACAGGGATTCTGCGATTGTCAGGCTGTCTATATAGTTGGTAGGGTTTAACTTTTCTGCTTTATATTCTTTTATCTCTCGATGAGCCTCATCGGGGGTAGATCAATACTCAGTTACTTTCACTTTTGAGTTGGGCAGTGTGATTGTGAATGTGGTGATGTGGTGACTCGAACTTGCCTCGACACGTCCACCGTGTGCCTCAACAATTGAGCGGACAATCGCCAAGCCGAGTCCGGCACCCTCGTTCTGGCGTGTTCTTGATGGGTCTGCACGGTAAAAGCGGTCAAATATGTGTTTCAGCTGTTCTGCGGGTATTTCGGCACCCGGGTTGGACACGCTCAGCGACACCATATTATTGCTTGTCAGATTTAGGCAAACCTGTATCTGCTCACCTGCCGGGGCATGACGGATGGCATTTGACAGCAGGTTTGAGATCGCCCGACGCAGCATTGCGCGATCACCGCCTACTGCTGGCACCTGTCCTTGCAGAGTCAGGGTAATATGCTTTTCCTCTGCCAGCGCTTCAAAAAAATCGAACAGTTGCTTAAGCTCACTAGACAGATCCAGAGCTACCAGTTCCGGCTTGATAAGACCATGATCGCTCTTAGCCAGCCAGAGCATGTCATTGACCATCTTGGCCAGACGCTCCTGTTCCTCCAGATTGGAGTAGAGGAGCTCACGGTATTCGTCCACTGTTCTTGCTTTACCCAGTGCAACCTGGGTCTGGGTGATGAGATTGGTCAGTGGGGTTCGCAGTTCGTGGGCAATGTCAGCGGAAAAATGTGACAGCCGCG
>Ga0316207_10002493_pt1 | contig 18769 bp, 16 predicted proteins | sample 6weekpyrite_MG_FD_204943 | JGI IMG/M metagenome (GOLD analysis project Ga0316207, IMG submission 204943) | Microbial mat bacterial communities from mineral coupon in-situ incubated in ocean water Damariscotta River, Maine, United States -... | ecosystem: Environmental > Aquatic > Marine >...
TTCAACTTTAGGGTGGCTTTTTGAAGAACGACAGCGAGCTGATTTTCATCAACCTAGCCGTATCGCTGATGCCCTTGAGGTTCGCGATATGCTGGCAACGGGTAAACTTGAGCGGTTTGCTCCAGCTACAGCCGCAAATAGTGAGTTATCAACTCAGGTAGGCGACGAGCTGGCCGCCCTTATTGCCGAAGCGGAGATGGTGCGAGAGGGCGATGATGCCCAGCATATTGTGGTGCGCTCTGCCCCAGTGCATCGACTTTCCAGTTTATTAGAAGAAGAAGCCGACCTTTCTAGTCATGCTCCTGTTTTAATCAGTTGCCTTGCCGTTGTCGAAAAACTCAAGCAGAAGGGGCAGATTACAGCCGACGAAGAAAAGCGAGCACATGCATATTTGCAGCTACATGAGCGGCCCTGGCCTAATCCGCCTGATATCTCGGATGGCGCAGTTCTTTATCTTGACGATCTCGCTATCAATTATCTACAGCATCTTGGGCTTTTGGGAAAGCTAAAGGGTGCAGGATTTACAGCCGTTTCCTCTCCTAGAGAGGTTTCTGAAAATGATGCCCTGATTGCTTATGACCGTACTTCGGATGATGTAAAGAATGTCATTGAAAGGATTAGGGCGACATTAAATGCCAGAATCGATAACGGGCAGGTCAAAGTCGGTGGTCGGCAAAAGTTCGACAGGGAGGATGATGGCTCAATGTCGGAGCACCCAACCGTAGGCATTATCGCCTTGGCTGCAGACTGTGATGTTGCAGTAGCCGATGATCGGTTTATTAATCAGCATGTGCATATTGATTTTGACGGTATTCAATCACCGCTTCTTTCTACAGTGGATCTTCTCGATTCTCTCGCAGCGGCTTCTGTTCTCTCTTCTGACGAGCTATTGGAGCATCGAACTCGGCTTCGAAGGGCTGGTTATTTCTTTGTTCCTGTCAACGCAGATGAACTTGCACAATGTATAAATGATTCAGCGATTGTTGAGGGTAAAGTTGTGGAAACAGCTGAGCTAAGGGCAATTCGCGAATCAATTTTGCAAGTACGGATGAGTGACTGGCTGCAATTACCTAATGAAGCACCATGGCTACATTTGACGTTGAAGGCCTTTATCAATGTATTGAGAGACTTATGGCAGAACGATGCAAATATTGATGATGTGATAACTCGATCTAACTGGCTATTGGAGCAGGTTGATCTTCGAGGATGGGCACACCGTTTTGCTCCAGAGAGCGCGGACAATATCATTCGCACGGGGCGTGGTGGGCACATGCTGCTTCTTCTGACGCCACTGATGGAAGTTAAGCCGGCGATTGTTAATGCGTATTGGACTTGGGCTGAAGAGAGTATTCTGGCTCCAGTAAAGGAGCAGTTCCCCGAACTCTACGAGTGGCTGGTAAAGTGGCATAGAGAACAGGTGTCTCATTTGGCGGAAGCTGATGTTTCTCAGAAGGTCGATTCATGACAAACCCTCCCTTTTCCAGAGCAGAGCTTGCACAAGCTGCAATGAAGCACGTTTCGCCGCTCATTCGTGAAACCCTGCTTGATGATAATTCGTTTAGGCAAGATTTTGGCTTCAAAACAAGCTCTGTAATTTCTTTAGGAACTTCTGGAGTCGCCATTCAATGTAAGAAACTATTCGACGCTATCCGCTCTATTTTAGCGGATTCTGAAGATATTAAGATAATTGATGAGGCGAGCCGTACATGGCTGCTCAGAAATGAGGCTGATAAGGAGGCACTGCCTGTACTTGTTCTGAGTGAGGGTGAAGAGCGTATAGTGCTACCTGATTTTGCAATGCTGTCCAACGATGTTGGCATACGAATTCGGTCATTAGAGCAGGCTGTTTCTGATGCAAATCTCCCGGTTGATGCAAAAGAACGATGGAGCGAACTACTTTCAGAGCGAGCACTCGAAGATGATGAGGTGGATATCTACCACAAGGATATCCGTAACACGCCAGTGCATCTAGAGTGGGCAATTCACAATGAGATTGATGCGGGCCACAGCAGCGTATCGTCCCTCGTTCCAAATTCGCGCGATTATTACAACAGGTTGGTTGGCGCTTACGATGGTAGATGTGCCTCTATCAAAGATTACGCTGCTGGCCCAGGACGAGAATTTTTGAACAGCCTATCTGAGTGGCGGTCCTATGACGGGTTCCTTTTTGGATTACTTCTTGCATCGCATTCGATATTGACTGATGAAATGTGCGTTGATCGTCTAGATAACGATAATCTTGTTAAAGCATTTGAATTTATAGAGGCGCAGGGAGACCTGTTATCTCGCCTGGGTGCCTTTGAGGTTGGTTTGCGTATTTGTCAGCAGAGGCCAGAGGTCAAACCTGTTCTTTTGAACCTGGTGCGCCTTATTCGCGACGATGATCTTGAAAGTGATCAAAGCGATTTCAAACTATTTTCTTCATTGTTTGTTCTCGTTGATGGGGAGCTATCCAGAACACACCTGATGTCCGATACCCCTCCTTTTTACAGGCGGTTGGCATCTCTGGCGCAAGCAGCTTTGCTGCATCGCGTGATTGTACAGTCTGGTATTGGGTACAAGAGTTTTTATGAATGGGCGTTTAGCCTTCGCTTTGAAAGCTACTACATGCAGTCTTTTGCGGATATGCGTACGGAGCCACGTTGGAACCCCGATCTAGTCGATGGGTCGCAAATCAAAGAAGATTTCTTCGGTCGCTTAATGATCGCAGGGAATAATTACTCAGAAAACCTTGGAGAAGGTGAGTTGCGTGAAGCAATCTTGGGTGATGGTGAACAAAGCCTCGCAAAATTATCCTCTTTTTTTCGTCCGTACTATCCGGGGCCACTTGAAGGTGCTGAAGAGAGTCCCAATCCGCTACCCGATGAACTGGCTCAAACTATAGATGACCAGCTAAACACCGATGATGTGAATGCGTCCTCTTTTATCGCACTCGTGAATTCTGCCTTGATCTTCAAGATTACGTCTGGTCACGCTGAGTTAGCGGCGAAGGCACTTCGATTAGGTAACTACAGTCTCGCTAATCTGGAAGATCAATCCCAGTTAGTCGGTATTCTTAATGGGCTAGCCACTGTAGCGGCCGCTTCTCGTAGTTCTGCTTTAGCTGAAGAGTTGCGAATTTTAGTGAGGCGCTACCTTAACGATGCTCAATTTGGTTTTTCTATAGATGAAGCTATGAGAATGTGCCTGGTCGCATCTGCTGCCCACCAGGAGCTTATAGAGTGGAGAGAATTTGCCGGTCAATGGCTGACAGAGCTGGCTTTTTCTGAAATGGAGAAAAATGATGCTGAAATCTTTTTTTCGCGTTTGACTGCATTATTGCATTCAACTCCCGAATTATGGGTTTCATGTGCTAGAGCAGAGGCTGCACTTAAAGCAATATGCTAGTTTATACTTGCTCGCAGGCTTGTGATGCTTGGTTTGATGACGGTTTAGCCTATCTATCAAACTTGTAGATTGCGTGGTCGTTGGGGATCAAGCGAACATTAGCTGCTATCGACGCACATTGTTGGGGCTATTTGCTGGATTGCGGTAAAATGCCCAGTTAATTCACTTAGAACAAATATTTTTACAATAATTTTTTGAGCATGGTATTTTTCATGGTGTTGGCAAAGTGATGGTTTTTAACCTATTGAAAAATAAAAGAAAAATTACCTCGTTTATAATCGAGTGGGAATGACCGGCACTGACAGGTAATGTATGACTGACTGGCAACGGCAGGCATCAAGCATTCGCAAAGTTACCGGCTATAGTCGATGAAACACAGACTCGACGACCTTTCCTTTGAGCGGGTATTACCGGGCCGCTAACTGTCTCCACGCGTGCCCGCCAGTCGCCGATAATTCGTGCTCCGTTCGGCAAAGGGGACCTTGTGAGTAGGTCTCCAGCAGTACTGCCCGTCTGAGGCTCAATCGCCTGGAACGGAATACACTGTTGTAGCTCCGGTTGATTGACTGAAAATCCGGTTCATCGTCGGCGGCCTTGTGCGCCGTGTTGTACGCTTGTTTGAGCATTTCCGACTACTGTTCTGCAGGGGCGTCACGCGCGGCTACTTCGCCGACACGACTTCGTATCTGCCATCCGTGCGGATATAGAGGGTGCTTTCCCCTCCTTGTTTCGACGAGAGCCGGTGCATCGTTTCTCCCTTCGAGCCAAAATAGCTGCCTGGCTGCAAGGTCTTAACGTTTTTTCCCAGGTACTGTGGCTGGCCCTTGATGACCACGGCGCGGAAGATCGAGCCGTGGCTATGTATTTTTCCCGTAAATCCAGCCGGAAGCCTGACAAAGGTTCCGTTCGACTGACCGTCTTGCAGCTTGCCCCAAAGATAAGCGACCTTGGGTCCGTTGACCGAGGCGGGCATTCCGGGTGGATCTACCCAGACGACATTCGACGCGTCCACATTGATCGGCCTTTCTCCACTGTCAAACGCTTCTTCTACAGGAAGGACGATGTACGGGCCTCGATCGATCTCGACCAGCGCGATATTGGTGGTACCTTTGGCAGCGGTAATGTGCACTTCGCCTTCAGGCTGCGTCCAGAAGGAGCCAGCGGGCATCCACATCTCCTCTGCATCAGGATCATCGTTGTGAATGCTGCCGCTAATCACTACTGCGCGGTAGGTGACATTGTGGATGTGCGGTGGCGACGAGAAACCGGACACAAACTTGGCGAGAAAGCCCGTCGATACAGTTCCCTTGCGGTCGCCCCAAAGGGTACCAGCCTGCGGACTTTTGTCGCCGCGGGCGGGGTTGAGTTGTTCCCATTCGATCTCCGACGTCAGGACAACCTCTTGACTGCCTCCAGCATACGCCGAGTTAATAACGACTAATGTTGTTAATGCTATCGCTGTAAGTTTCTCTTTCAATGTATTGCCTCCTATCGACAATGTTCAACACCCGTTAAGTCCGCCGGTTATGATCCTCGCTTCAAGGACCTGGACAACATTTTCAAACAACATTTTCTCCTTGGTTCGGGGTTGCGATGGAATTTTCCAATAGCGAACCAAGATCATCCTAGATTTCTATGACCACCTTGCCGATAGCTTGTCCACTGGTCAGACGGTCGTGTGCCTTGCCGACTTCTTCGAGACCAAATTGCGTTTCATCAAGCAATGGCTTGAGTGCGCCCGCATCCGCAATCTCCGCCAGCTTCGCCAGAATAGCGCCGTGTTCTTCCCGTTTGTGGTCGTACAGCATCGGGATCAGCATGAAGACGACGTGTAGCGACAGGCCTTTGAAGTGTGCTGGAGTCAAATCCAGCTCCAGCATAGATACTGTCGACACGACCTGTCCATTCAATGCGGCCGCTTCGAAGGAATTTGTCATATTGGCCCCGCCAACGGAGTCGAATACGATATCGAAGCCGGCACCGTCGGTATGTTTCTCAACATAGTCGGCGACCTTTTCAGCTTTGTAGTCGATGGGTGTGGCACCATACTTTTCAATGATATCCATCGGCTTCCCGTCCGAGGCGGTTGCATAGACCTCAGCGCCAAAGTGCCTGGCCAGTTGCACGGCAACGTGACCCACGCCGCCAGCGCCGCCGTGAACCAGAACTTTCTGTCCGGCTTGAGCCCCGGCTCTTTGTAATCCTTCGTAGGCGGTAATGCCCACCAGTGGCAGTGCTGCTGCCTCGTGCATCGACAGGGACTTCGGTTTGTGGGAAACCAACCTGACATCAGCCAGCATGTACTCTGCAAGTGTGCCTTGCAGGTCTGCCAGTCCTCCGGCGCAGCCGTAAACCTCATCGCCTGGAGCAAAGTCGGTGACATCCTCTCCGACAGTTTCGATGATGCCGGCGAAGTCCATACCGAGTACAGCCGGCAGGTCGGGAGAAAGCGGTAGCTCCTTGCCCATTTGACGGATCATGGTATCGACCGTGTTGACACTGGTCGCGGCCACACGCACCACGACATGCCCGGCCTTTGCAACGGGCTGGAGTAATTCACTTGATTGGAATGCGGCATTGACACCGTATTCATTGAGGACCATGGCTTTCATCGAATGTCTCCTGGGGGTTGAAGGTTCCTGATAAGGTAGTCTTTTGCGAGAGCTAAATAAACCGGCTATTCTGGAGTTCATAATTCGTAATTTGGATATAATTAAATGGATACAGAAAGCGTTCGGCTGTTTGTCCTTGCGGCCGAAAAACTCAACATCAGTGCCGCCGGTCGAGAACTCGGCATGGCGCCTGCGGTGGCCAGCGCCAGGCTGGCGAAACTGGAAAAGGAGGTTGGGGCCGATCTGCTACGTCGTTCCACCCGCAAGGTGGCCTTGTCGCTGGAGGGGGCGGATTTCCTGCCTTATGCCAGGGAGATCCTTGCCCAGGAAGATGCAGCACGCGCTGCGTTGGGGCGCGGCGATGCGACGGCGACAGGTATCCTGCGATTCACTGCGCCAAGCACGTTCGCCCAGCTCTATATCGCGCCGATCCTGCCTGAGTTCCTGGTGCTGAATCCGGGTATCAGCCTCGACCTGCGGCTCACCGATATGGAGTTTGATCTTATCCTGGGCAGCTTCGATCTGGCGCTGCGCAATTCGGCGCTTCCGGATAGCAGCCTGAAAGGGCGCAAGCTGGCCGACGACATGCGAATCCTTTGTGCTTCGCCCGACTACCTGAATCAGTATGGAGCGCCCACAGATCTGGACGAACTCGCGGCGCACCAGTTGATTGCATTCAAGGAGCTGTCACCAACCCGGCTGGTTGGGCGTGATGACAAAACGGGGCAGTTCAATCCGCGCCAGGCCAAATGCCGGCTCACTGTCGACGACGGCTTGAGCCAGAAAATCGCAACCATTGCCGGGGCGGGTATTTCGATGAACTCACTGTGGAGTGTTCACCGCGAACTTGCCACCGGCTCCCTGGTCCGTGTCCTGCCTGACTACAGGATCGATGACCAGGCGGCACTGTGGCTCGTCTATCCGAAATCAAATGTTCTGACGGCAAAAGTCAGGGTCTTCATTGACTTCCTGTTGGAAAAAATCGGCGAGGCGCCGGTCTGGGCTAACGCTTGAGCGTCGCCAGTTAGCCCGCACGGTCGTTTGAAAGAGGGTCTAGGGGAACACGGTCTGTTTGTGGTGGTCAGTCGCTGATCCTGTTTTCCAGGTAATGAGCAGGAATTTCTGAGCATGGTGTTTTTTCATGGTATCAGAGCGTTTGAATTGCGTGTGCTCTGGAGCAACCCGGAAACCTGGCTATAGCAGCTCTGATTGCCTAAGTTGTGGCTGTAGACTGGGCGGACATTTCTCGCTAAGTCTGCGTTTACAATATCTCAGTCCATTGCTTGTCAAAAGTAACGTAGCGCGTTACGGTATCTCTATAAAAGGAGGTTGTATTGACTCAAGGTTTTCGGGGTCGTTGGCTAAGAGAGTTTTTTCTGAAAGGCAAAGCCAGCAAGAAGATCTTTTCTGAGGCCCAAGACCGATTGTTCCGAAAACTGCAGTTAATCGATGATGCGACCTGTGATCTCGACTTGCGGTCGCCCCCGAGCAATCATTTCGAAAAGTTGAGAGGAAATTTGGCAGAAAAGCATTCGATCCACGTTAGCATGCAATGGCGACTGGTGTTTACCTGGTCAGACGAATGAGGTGAGGCCCAGGATATCTATCTGGATAACCACGGCTATCGGTGAGGCAGGCTATGAATATTTCAAAGCGACGGGCGCAGATCGAGAAGGCTAAACCGATTGTTGCTTAAGTTTGATTGGACGTGGTATTTTTCATGGCATTAACGCATGTGCTGACAAGAAAGAGAAAGGCACTGAAAATAAACGCCTTTTCAGGCGCCTTTACAGTTGAGTGGGAATAACGGCAAACAGATATGAAATCGCTTCAGTCTGAGGACGAGAAATGGATGCATCGGGCTTTGTTATTAGCGGCTAAAGCGGCAGAACGGGGCGAAGTGCCGGTCGGCGCAGTGCTGGTGCACGACCAACAGCCGGTTGGTGAGGCATGGAACCAGCCCATATCAAGCAATGACCCAACGGCACACGCAGAAATAGCCGCCCTGCGACACGCGGGTGAGCGGCTCGGCAATTATCGTTTTCCCGGTGCGACCCTCTATGTCACTATCGAGCCGTGTACCATGTGTGTCGGGGCGATGATTCATGCCCGAATAGATCGTTTGGTGTTCGGTGCACGCGAACCCAAGGCCGGGGCCGTGGTCAGTCAGAACCAATTGCTGGATCATCCGGCGATGAATACCGAAATACGCTATGCTGAAGGAATACTGGCTGAACAATGCAGTCAGATCATCAGTGAATTTTTTGCTAAGCGCAGACAGGAAAAAATGCAGGCTCGTACATCATCCACACTATAGTGTGGATGATGTACGAGGTGCCTGTCCGAGAACAGGCACCTGAGGCCTGAACTCAATTTGAACAGTAGTCTAAGTCAATTCAGGAAGGACGAATGAAAGTACTGGTAACGGGTGGAGCGGGCTATATTGGTAGCCACGTGGTCAAGCAACTTGGTCAAGCCGGACATGACATTGTCGTTTATGACAACTTGTCGACAGGCTATGAATGGGCCATCACCTATGGTCAGTTGGTGGTTGGCGATATCGAAGACGTCGAGAAGCTGGATCAGGTTTTCACTGAGCATCAATTCGAAGCGGTGTTGCATTTCGCGGCTTATATTGTGGTACCGGAGTCGGTCGAGAATCCGCTCAAATATTACCGGAACAATACCCGTAACACCCTTAATTTACTGGGTGTAATCGAAAAGCACAAGACGCCTTATATCGTGTTCTCTTCAACGGCGGCGGTCTATGGTATGCCGGAAGAGAAAGTTTTGACAGAAGAGATGCCGCTGGCACCGATCAACCCGTATGGTGCGTCCAAGATGATGAGCGAACAAATGATTCGTGATTTGTCGTTTGCCAGTTCTCTGAAGCACGTTATCTTGCGCTATTTCAATGTGGCTGGTGCAGACTTGTCGAGCCGTCTTGGCCAGGCGACGCCGGAAGCGACTCACCTGATCAAGGTTGCCTGTGAATGTGCCAGCGGTGCACGTGATGGCATGATGGTGTTTGGCACTGACTATGACACCCGAGACGGCACCTGTATTCGCGACTACATTCATGTTGATGATTTGGCGAAAGCGCATGTCATGGCGTTGGACTATATGGCAAAAGGTGGCGAATCGCAGATTCTTAATTGTGGCTATGGTCGTGGCTTTACCGTGCAGGAAGTGATCGACGAGGTGAAAGAAAAATCCGGTGTTGATTTTCCTGTTGGACGGGTTGGTCGTCGCGCCGGTGACCCCGATGCCTTGATGGCAGACAATACCAAAATTAAACAGGTGCTGGGCTGGCAGCCCGATCACGACGATCTGGGTGTGATTGTGCAATCCGCTCTGGATTGGGAGAAAATCTGGCAGGCGCGCCAAAACTGATGTTTAAGCTTGATGCACGTCTTGAAACTGACACAATTGCGCTTGCCTCCTGGCCGTTGTCAGAACTTCGTTTAATGAATGATGCAAATTTCCCCTGGTTGATTCTGGTGCCAAGGGTGGAAGGTGTTACTGAGCTGTACCAGCTTGACCACAAACAAAGATTGCTGCTGGATCAGGAATCCATGTTTCTGGGGCAAACCCTGATGGATGTGCATTCCGGTGATAAACTCAATGTTGCCGCGCTCGGTAATGTGGTGAGCCAGTTGCACATTCATCATATCGTTCGCTTCAAAGTCGATGCTGTCTGGCCTGCGCCCGTTTGGGGGAAGCTTCCCGCCCGGGCCTATACGACTGAAGAGCTGGCGCTAGCGCGCAAACGTCTTGCGCCTCTGGTGGATCAGCCTTGGTAGTTTCCGGGTACTCAATTCTGTGATCCAAAAATACCTGTCAGTCTACGCAGAGCCTGAAATTCAGGCTTTGTCGTTGCCTGTTCCCGAACGGCTGTTTCACGCCGTGCTGGTGTTACCGATTTATGATGAAAGGCTTGAAAGTTTACTGCCTTTTCTGGAAATAAAAACGTCAAAACCCGTTGCGATGATATGGGTCTTCAATTGCCCTGATAACGCAGAAGAAACTGCGCGTACTCGCACGCGCGAGGTCATGAACGAAGTGCTCGCACGCTTTCGTTTTCACGCTCTCTCACAACAAGTGTTTTGCAGCAAGGTAAGATCTTCTGTGGATCTTTACCTGTTGGACTGTTGCTCGAACGGTTTGGAGTTGCCCGCAAAGCAAGGCGTCGGTCTGGCCAGAAAATTAGGGCTGGATCTGGGCTTGAAGTTAGTCAACAATTTGCCGCTGACACAGGATGACCCTGTACCCTGGATGCACAGTTGCGATGCCGACGTCAGTTTGCCCGTTAACTATTTTGATATTCCAGAACAAAGCTCAAATGTCGCTGCCTGTCTGTATCCTTTTTGTCATCGCCCAGAACCCGGCTATGAACTGGCGATGACTCTGTATGAAAAGTCGTTGCACTATTACGTAGATCGTTTGAGATGGGCAGGGTCACCTTATGCCTTTCATACCATTGGTTCGTTGATTGTGGTGAATCCAGTGAGTTACGCTCAGGTAAGAGGCGTGCCCAAGCGAGCAGGCGCTGAAGATTTTTACCTGCTGAACAAGTTGGCCAAAGTCGGGCAGGTTGTGTCACTAGAGGCTCCGGTGTTGACTATTGCCGGGCGCGCGAGTCATCGTGTTCCTTTTGGTACCGGACCGGCACTGAGCAAACTCCGGGCGATGACTAAGCCCGAAATCGAATATCGTTATTATCACCCTGATATCTTTGTTGCGCTCAAAGGCGTGTTGCAAACGGTTGATCAAGCTGAACAGGGCTTTACCTCGGTGGCGCATTTTTATCAGCAGCTAGATGATGAAATGAGCAAGGGGATGGCGATACACACGCAGGCAGTATTAGGCTTATTGAATATCGAGAAAGCCTTTCGTCACCTGGCTGGGAATTCGGGTAAAGCGCAGTTTAAACGTGCGTTTCATACCTGGTTTGATGGCTTTATAACGCTCAGGTTTGTTCATTTGATGCGCGATCAGGGGTATCCTGACGTGCTTTTGCGAGAAATTGATGGCGCTTGCTGAAATTTCTTGCGGTAAGCACCGGGTGAAATACCGACTCTTTCTTTAAATAAACGCCGGAAAGAATTGCTGTCTTCGTAGCCCACTTGGTAAGTGATGACCTCTACCGTGTGCCTGGTTGACTCTAAAAGATACTTGGCTTTTTCGATGCGCAAGCACTGCAGGTATTGAATAGGCGTTTGCTGCGTTGCTGCCTTAAAACGCCTAATAAAATTACGGACCCCAAAGCCAAATTGGATAGCAAGTTCATCAAAAGCCACTGAATGCATATAGTGCTGATTCAACCAGTCTTGAATCTTTAAGATAGCGGCATCCTCATGATTCATGTTGAAGGTATGCATAATGTAGGGTGATTGCTCACGGCGATGGGTATCCACCAGTAATTTTTTAGAGCACTCTGACGCCAACTCATTGGAGGCGTATTTGCGGATCAGATGGAGCAGCATGTCGTTTCCGGCTGAAGCTCCGCCGGAACAAATAATATTTTGATCTTCGGTGACGGTATGATTTTCCCTTAACTTAACGGCAGGATACATTTGCCTGAAAATATCAGCATAAAACCAATGTGTTGTCGCCAGCTTGCCATCGAGTAAACCCGTCTGAGCCACTGCAAAAGCGCCGGTACACATTGACGCGATTGTTGCCTTATTTTGATGGTGATGAATGAGCCAAGGTTTGAGTGCTTTCAAGTCAGGGAGTAGCGGTAGAATCTGAAACAAAAATCCGGGAATAATGATCAGGTCAGTTGAGCCGATGTCGTCAAGCTTTTTTTGCGGCGTCAACAGCAGGCCTCCCGAACATTGAACGGCCTTGCCATCCAGTGACGCCGTTTCCAGCTTGAAAACAGGCTCAGCTGATTGCGTGTTAATACGGTCAAGAAAGTTCGCGCTCTCAAGGCCTTCCAAAGTGGCTGAAACACTGGTCGATGAGCACTGGTGAGCCATCAATACGGTTACCTTCACTGTTATCTCCTGTTTGCATACGTGTCGGCCAAGTGCACAGGGTGTTGCGGCATTTTTCAAAACACCGCTATCACCGTCCTTTAAATTCCGCTTTACCCGGCCCGTTGGCCATGATGCTCTCAATACCATGTTTCATATCGTCACTTTCAAAAAGTGGCGCGGCTATCTCTGGCAGGCGCTTGTCGGCTTCACTGACGCCATTGTTTCTGGACTCCCGGATCAAGATTTTGCTTGCAGCGTGAGCCAGCGTTGGCCCCTTCGCGAGCTTTTGTGCAAAGCGCATCGCTTTTTCCTTAAGCTGATCTTTGGGAAGCACCCGGTTAATAATGTGCCACTTTTCGAATGTCTCTGCCTTATAAAAGCTCGCACCCATCACAATTTCGCTGGCTCTGGCAGCACCGACTCTTTGGGTCAATCTTTGTGTTCCGCCCCCCATGGGAGTAGTGCCAATCACCGCCTCAACCAGGCCAAAATTCGCGCTGTCCACAGCCCAAGTCATATCGCAAGCTAACACCATTTCCAAACCGGCGGTGAGGCAATCGCCCTGAACCACGGCCAGGGTAGGGAATGGGAGTTGCTCGAAGCGGTTAAGAATGTGGTTGAATCGCGTGAGCATTGTCAGCGCTTCGGATTTTGACCTACCTTGAAAAACGTCGGCCACATCGACGCCCGCCGAAAACATATGCCCGTCTGCTTCTAGCAGCAAGGCACGTAAATCAAATTTCGAAATGCCTTCTATGAGCGCCTCAAGTTCATCTATCATCTCCATACAAATGAGATTCAATGGTGCGTTGGTCAGCGTCAGAATGCCGAGCTGACCGTCAACTTCAAAGTGTATTTTAGCCATGTATTTCTCCAGGAAGCGAGAACGCATTTGTTAGAAAGAAAGGTGTGTGATGTCTATTTATCAGACGTATCAGTATCAGGCATATCAGAGCCCCGATGTCTCAGTGTTAAATATAGTAGACTCCAAATTTCCAGAATAAGACAGAGTCGTAAATGACATTAAAGATGCGTAATATGCCAGTTATCATGAGGGCCCTAATGAAAAACCAAGCGAATAAAAATGCGCTGATGCTCTGGACAAAAAAAATGATTGCGATAAGGTAGGGCGCGAAAATAATTCAATGGCCAGCAAATACCCAATACCTGTCCAGCAATTACCTAACAAGCAATTACCCAATAACAGGAGCAATGATTGACCCATATCCGCGCGCTTCTTCCATGGCAGTATGAGGTTTCTGCGGGTTTTACGGTTCGGGGTTACTACACGGAACCGACAGGTAAGCCGGTGCTGCATTTTATCCATGGCAATGGTTTCTGTGGGCTGAGCTATGAGGTCTTGCTTGGTGGCCTTCAAGACGAAGTTGATCTGTTTATCAGTGACGCCCAGGGGCATGGCAACAGTGATGAAGGCGGGGTCTATCCGGGTTGGAATCGAAGTGCCCGTTATTTTGAAGAAGTCTGGATGCACTTTTCCCAAATGTGGAAGGGCGTACCCCATATTGCCTGTGGTCACAGTTACGGGGCGGTGATGTCTACTCTGATGATGGCGCGTAACCCGGCACTGTTTGACTTCGGACTACTGTTAGACCCCACTTTTTCCCCTCCAGGACTTGCTGCGGCGATGTCGGCAATGAGTACTTTGGGGCTGATGAAGCGAACATCGTTAGCCAAACAGGCCAAAGTGCGTTCAATCAGCTGGCCAGACCGCCAAACTACCTGGGATTATTTTCATCAGCGGGGTGTGTTTAGGGGCTGGCAGGATGAATGCCTGGAATCCTATCTTGAGCATGCCTTGCTTCGCCGTGAAGATGGCAGTTTTCATTTGAAGTGTCCGCCTCGCATAGAAGCGGCGATCTTTTCTTCTTATGTGCGCAAGCTATGGCCTGCCATCAAGGCGATCCGGCAACCGATGACCATGTTCTATGGTGCACAAACCATGCCTTTTATCCTTGAATCCAGGGCGAAGATCAGGCGCTCTAACGCGCATTTTGACTTTATCGAAATGCCCGGTGGCCACTGTTTTATGCAGCAACAACCCGAGCTGTGCGCAGATGAGATCAAACGAAAAATACGTTTGACACTTAAGCAGCGAACTTCCGCCGCATTGCCAGTTTGAAATCATTAAGCATATGACGGCAAAATGAATGAAAAACCTTTAAGGAAGGTTCGGGCGTGAGCCCTTCTGATAGCCGGATTATTTGCCAATAATAAAATCCAACCTGGCCAAAATTGTTAACCGCCTTAATCGCATTCCAAGGGCTGTTATTGCCCCAGAAACCCTTGCCCAGCACCAGGTTCTGTTCGTAGTCATCTACTTGGTCTAGCGTTTGTTCAATGAGTTGTCGGGAACAGTCTGGTTGGGTGCACAGTGGTCGTGCCAAGCCTATGATATCGACTTCGCCCTTTGTGATTGCTTGCTCCATTACCTCGCGACGACGAAAGCCGCCTGTAATCATGACGGGGATATTAGCGGCTGTTTTGATGCGCTCGGCATACTCAATAAAATAGGCTTCGCGTTTACGAGTGCTCTCCCTTACTTCGGTTGGCTCGACGCCGATCAGACTCAGCTGTTCATAATTGCCACCGGAAATTTCCAGCAGGTCTACGCCATCTTCGCCAAGCCAGTGCGCGACTTTGATGCAGTCTTCCAGTGAGAAGCCGCCTTTTTGGAAATCAGCCGAGTTTAATTTGACCGAAATTGGAAAATGGGCGCCAACGGATTGCCGAACGCCTCTGATAATCAGGCGAATAATACGGGCTCTGTTTTCCAGAGAGCCACCCCATTGATCAGTACGCTGGTTGATTCTGGGAGATAAAAACTGACTCAGCAGATAGCCGTGGGCACAGTGGATTTGCACACCGGTAAACCCCGCTTCCTTAACGAGCGCAGCAGAGTGAACGAACCGCTTGATGACATCCTGAATATCGTCTTCGGTCATGGGCCGTGGTTTACCAAAATTTCCCAGTAATTCCAGCTGAACATCAGAAGGCGAGAGTGGTTCGCTGTTAACCAGTTTCGGGCACTGACGGCCGGGATGGTTTAATTGTACCCAGAGATGGTTGTCACCCGACGTGCCCGCTTGTGCCCACTGCTTAAATCGCTCCAGATGGAGGTCGTTTTCCAGCACGACATTGCCCGCTCGCTCCAGATAGCGCTGGTCAATCATCACATTACCCGTGATACTCAGACCGGTGCCACCGTCTGACCAGGTTCTGTACAGCTGGTCATGTCGGAAGGTGGGCCGGTCAAATTTGTCGGCCAGCCCTTCCGTCATTGCGCTTTTTCCGATTCGGTTTGGGAGTACTGCGCCACACGGGAGTGTCAGGCATTGTGCTAGAGGGCTGTTCATAGGCGTACCTTATTCTTTTATTGGTTTGACATTCGAGATATGGGTTTTGACTAAATATCGGTAGCTTACCGTAACCTGATAATGAGAGCTACGCTGGCCTGAGGCGGTCGAGGCGATAATTAGGCGGTTTTTTCGCGTTCAACTGCGCTTTCCAGGATAATGGCGAATTCAGATTTATCGGGACGTTGTAAATGAGAAATGAGAAATGAGAAATGAGAAATGAGAAATGAGACAGAATTGTTTGGTCAGGTTGAGCAGTTTGTGGGTGTGTTGGCTCAATGTCGTGAAATAGGTATTGGCGTCGTGTCGGCTCGTGAGAATGAATTGATACTCGAGCTACCCTACAGCGAAGGTATTATCGGTAACCCGGATACGGGCGTGATTCATGGTGGTGCGATTACCACCTTGATGGATACCACCGCCGGTGCAGCGGTACTTTGCGCCATGCCAGAGTTCGAGTTGTGTCCTACGCTGGATCTTCGAGTCGATTATATGCGGTCAGCCAAGCCGGGCTTGGCTGTCTATTCTCGAGCCAGCTGCTATCGAAGTACCCCCAATATCCTGTTTATGCGCTGTGAGGCCTATCAGGTCGACCGAACTGTCGCGCATTGTGTGGCGACGTTTATGCGCATGGGTGACAAAAGCATTAAGTCGTTGGATGAAATGAGCGGAGCGGATAAGTCTGAATTTTCAGCAGGAGGGCAGCGCTAATGTCCAGTTTTAAAGAAATCGTTGAACGCGTTCGCCTGAGCGGTGATTATGCTGAATTGATTGATGCGATCCCTTATGCAAAAACAATTGGCATCATGCTTGATCTTGATGCCGATACGCTGTCATTTAAATTGCCACAAAAAGACAGCAATATCGGGAACCCTCTGTTGCCAGCCATTCATGGGGGCGTCATTGGTGGCTTCATGGAACTGTCGGCGGCCATGCACTTGCTCGTATCGCAATCCACTTTGAAATTTCCGAAAATAATTGATTTCTCGCTTGACTATCTGCGAGCCGGAATGAATCGGGACACTTACGCCTGTTGTACCGTTACCCGACAAGGCAGCCGCGTTGCCAATGTTGAGATTCGCGCCTGGCAAGCAGATCGCGAACAAGCAATTGCGCTGGCCAGAGCGCATTTTCTGCTGGAGCCATAAGGGGCTAAAAATGGCTCGCATATTAACCTTCACACATTAAATCATCAGTCATGCTTGAAATAACGACTCGCGTCCCCAAATAGCGTTTTACGAGAATTAATAGCAATACAGCATTGAGAGAAATGATACATGACCACTAAAGACAACCTTGAAGCTAATCAGGAAACTCTGGGATTCCAAACCGAAGTTAAGCAACTTTTACATTTGATGATCCATTCGCTTTATAGCAATAAAGAAATATTTTTGCGTGAACTGATTTCCAATGCCTCAGATGCCGAAGACAAATTGCGTTTTGAAGCGCTTTCAAATGATGCTTTGTATGAAGATGATGGTGAGCTGGCAATTCGTTTGGCTTTTGATAAAGAGGCTAAAACGGTCACGATTTCCGACAACGGTATTGGTATGTCACGGCAAGAGGTGATCGACCATCTTGGTACTATCGCCAAGTCTGGCACAGCTGATTTTATGAAAAATCTGACCGGTGACAAACAGCAGGATTCACAGCTGATTGGTCAATTCGGAGTGGGTTTTTACTCGTCATTTATTGTTGCCAAAAAAGTAGACGTGTTTACCCGTAAAGCCGGTCTCGATAAGTCGGAAGGTGTGCATTGGTCGTCTGAAGGTGAGGGCGACTTTAGCATTGGCTCGATTGAAAAGGCTGATCGCGGCACCTCAATTGTACTGCACTTGAAAGACGATGATGTGGAATTTGCTGATGGTTGGCGTTTACGCAGCCTGGTCAAAAAATATTCGGATCACATCGCTTTTCCGGTGATTATGAAATCTGAGCCTGCTCCCGCTGCCGAAGGTGAAGAACAAAAAGCGCCTGAAGATGAAACAGTGAACGAAGCGACTGCACTTTGGACATTGTCTAAATCGGAAGTCAAAGACGAAGATTACGCTTCTTTCTACAAGCATATCTCGCACGATTTCCAGGAGCCGCTTAGCTGGTCGCACAATCGGGTTGAAGGCAAGTTTGAGTACACCAGCTTATTGTACCTTCCATCCAAAGCGCCATTTGATTTATACAATCGTGAGGTGCCAAGAGGTCTGAAACTCTACGTTCAACGCGTCTTCATCATGGATGATGCCGAACAGTTTCTGCCCCTGTACCTGCGCTTTGTGAAAGGGATTGTAGATTCCAATGATCTGTCATTGAATATTTCGCGTGAAATACTGCAGACCGATAGCGCGGTTGAAAGCATGAAAACGGCATTGACCAAGCGTGTACTCGATATGCTAAGCAAAATGGCGAAGAATGATGCAGAGAAATACCAGTCTTTCTGGGATGAATTTGGCGCGGTGATCAAAGAAGGATTGGCGGAAGACTATGCCAATAAAGACAAAATTGCCAAATTGCTTCGCTTCGCCTCGACTCAGTCAGGTGATGACAAGCAAACGCATTCACTTGATGCCTATATCGAACGAATGCAGGAAAGTCAGGACAAGATTTACTATATCAGTGCAGAAAGCTATGCCGCAGGTATCAGCAGTCCGCATATGGAAATCTTCCGCAAAAAAGGTATCGAAGTACTGGTGCTGAGTGAGCGCATCGACGGTTGGATGATTTCTTACCTGACCGAGTTCGATGGCAAGCACTTGCAAGATATTACCAAAGGCGAACTGGATCTGGGTGATATCGAAGATGAAAAAGACAAGAAAGAGCAGGAAGAAGCGAGTAAAACTTATGAAAGCTTGATCTCCCAGATTAAAGAGTTACTGAAAGATCAGGTGGAAGATGTGCGGGTGACCAATCGCCTGACAGATTCACCGGCTTGCCTGGTATCAGGTGCGCATGACATGGACGCGCAAATGAAGAAAATCATGGAAGCTGCCGGTCAAAGCGTTCCCGAGACCAAGCCCAGTTTTGAATTTAATCCTGAGCACCCTTTGGTCAAAAAGCTGAACGAAGAACAAAATGAAGAGCGTTTTAATGACTTGACGCATGTGCTGTTTGATCAAGCCGCGCTGGCAAGTGGCGAGCAGCTCAAAGAGCCCGGTGCTTTTGTTAGTCGTCTGAACAAGCTGTTGCTGGACTTGTCTAAATAAAAGCCAGATGGCGAAGAGCAAGGGGGCAGACGCCCCCTTTGTTTTATCTGTCGCTAGTACATCAACCAGCTTATAATTGACGGATACAGAGGCTCTGTAAGTTCACTCATTTAACGATTTTCAAAATTCCGAAAATGCTAACAGCATTGAAGACCAACGCCAATTACTCTCATCGACAATTGATTATATTGATACCTTACTTAAAGAGTATCCAG
>Ga0316207_10002494_pt1 | contig 18763 bp, 13 predicted proteins | sample 6weekpyrite_MG_FD_204943 | JGI IMG/M metagenome (GOLD analysis project Ga0316207, IMG submission 204943) | Microbial mat bacterial communities from mineral coupon in-situ incubated in ocean water Damariscotta River, Maine, United States -... | ecosystem: Environmental > Aquatic > Marine >...
GCTTTCCGGCATGGCCCAAGCGGGAGGTAAATTCATCGCATTTGGGTCTTCTGACAACAGTTTCATCGTCATTCGCATGGCCGCCATGCCATCCATCATGCAGTGATGCGTTTTAAAATACATGGCAAATCGACGTCCACGAATCCCTTCTATCAAATGGCACTCCCACATAGGCCGTTCTCGATCCATCAAGGCACTGTGCTTCACCGACACCAATGACAGTAATTCTCTGATCCGCCCAGGCTTGGGCAGCGCGCTATGACGGAAATGATGCTCGAGATCAAACTGTTGGTCCTCTTCCCAGTAATACTGACCAAAACGTGTTTTTAATCGCTGATTAAAGGGGAAAATCGGCTTTTCAAATGAACGCATATATTCAGCCAATTCCGTTACGTATTTAGGCCCTGCGCCTTCAGGAAAGGAATAAAGATGCAAACCACCGACATGCATGGGCTGCTGTCTTTTTTCCATCCATAAAAAAACCTGATCTGCCAAACTGAGTGCTTTCATATTGTTTTTCGTCCGTCTGAAAGGAGCTAATCGCGAGATCGCTCAACATAGCTGAGATGCCGGTGTGAGTGCAATACCAATAGACAATTTACATCATAAAATCTAGGATGTGCCCGTCATGTTGTCACCTTGAATAGACCAAGCGCCATCAATAAAATGCAAACACTGAACCTTACTCCGCGCCGCTGCCTGGGTCATATGATCCTGCTTCTGTTGGTTTTTTTTCTCAGCGGCTGTCGCTACTGGTCGCTCTATCAATTTGGTGACCAGTTCTGTGCCTTTGATCGGCATCTTGACATCCAGGCGCAAAACAACCGGCTCCACATTCGTTTTCTTGAGCCGGTACTGCCTCGCAAGGTATTTCTGCGTTACCTCAACGCTCAGGGCTACGCGCTCGTCGAACAAAACAACCAGCTGACCGAAACGTTTTACATACAACGTTCCAACACGTACGACGGCGCACTCGGTGATCGGCAGACCCGGCATCCGCCTTTTGAGATCGTGAGTAAATACCGATCTTCATCTGAGACATTCCTGCTCCAGCGGGGTATATTGGGCCCACAATTGAGTCAGTTGTTTGTGCCTGCGCTGGTTGAACCGATATTGAAATCGATTTGCTCGGAAGACTATGATCTGGGACTTTCACGCATAGAAATACGCTCGGAACTGGCTAATATCGACCCCGACAGTTTGCCGACCATGCAGCAATTCATTGCAACCTTTGGGCTTTCTGAGCCAACACAGGAGCGAGAGCTTCGATATCAATTTGATTTTTTGGCGAACCCGGAGAGCTCAAAGCAGTCGTTATTAATATCGTCATCCGGCGCCGCTACGACAGTCGACGCCTCACCAACCAAGATGAAATTCCAAAATCGGCCGATCCACTTTATTCTGAACTTTAATTCAGCCAATCGGCTCAAGCGCATTGCGATTGACTATCATAAGTATGATTACTGGCTAGATTTTGAAACCTTACGAGGTGGCCTGGTGGTAATTCGGGATCAAGAATCATAGGGATTGGTATCAGCCTGCTGATGATTGTTGAGAAGGTGTTTTCCAGCAAGCCGAACGACTAACGGTGAAAGATAAACCATGCTAGTGTACGGCAGCAAGCATTTAATCTGAGCCTTTTGCAAAACGCTGAGTGGATAAGTTGCTCACGCGTTTTGCAAGAGGCTCATCTATGAGGCGTAAAAAGCGAATGTCACGTTATATCCTGGATGAATCTAAAATACACCCCAGCATTCATAGCACCATCAGCAACAATCATCGTGATTTTGTTGAGGAAATCATAAGGGTCGTCGAAAGCAATCCGATCGTGGTCATTGGCATGGCGGTTAATCCTGCCTGCAAGAATGCCTGTAAATTACTCGCCAAGCAGGGTCTCGATTTTGAATATCTCGAATATGGCAGCTATTTAACCGAGTGGCGAAAACGCAATGCACTAAAAATGTGGACGGGTTGGAAAACCTTTCCAATGGTATTCGTTAATGGCATTTTCGTAGGCGGTGCCGAGGATCTGAGCCGATTAATAAAATCTAATGAATTAGATAAAATCTGATTCTAGAGCCTTTTGCAAAACGCTGAGTGGGATTGCCGCTTACGCGTTTTGCAAGAGGCTCTCTATTAACAGGATTGGTTTTCGTGCTGGCGTCACAAATCGACTGATGACTGAAGGTCAGGCCATTTCATGATGAGTAACTTGCAAACACATCGCAACGAAGCAATTGACCTCCTGCGCGGATTGGTAATGATCATTATGGCATTGGATCATGCCCGCGACTTCTGGGGTGGCTATACACCGTCTCCAACCGATTTGGAGGTCACCTCTGTACCGCTGTTTTTTACCCGTTGGATTAGCCATCTCTGTGCACCGGTTTTTGTATTCCTCGCGGGCACGTCAGCGTATTTGTATGGTGCGCGTCGCTGCCCTGTGCAACTGAGCCGGTTTCTCTTCACCCGTGGGCTATGGCTGGTTCTTATCGAGCTCACAGTTTGTAAGTATGTCTGGATCCCCGAACCGGGTTATAGCATGGTATTGATTCAGGTAATCTGGGCCATCGGGTGGTCGATGATTGTGCTTGCCGGGCTATGCTTCCTGGGAACGCGCGCAGTCGGACTCATCGGACTTGTTATTGTATTGGGTCATAACCTGTTGGATTCACTGACCCCGGCCGATTTCGGCGGTGCGGCCACGTTTTGGACGATCCTCCATCAAAAAGACACTGTACAGCTCTTTGAAGGCATATCCTGGCTGATATCATACCCCGTATTGCCCTGGATCGGTGTGATGGCGCTCGGCTATAGCTTTGGTGTTTCGCTGAATTTCAATGCGGAGCAGCGCCGAGCACTTTATATGCGTCTAGGCCTCGCATTGATTGCAGCATTTATTGTACTGCGTTTCTCCAATCTATATGGCGACCCTGTTGTCTGGTCAATGCAATCAAGCGCCTCGTTCACACTGCTGTCCTTTCTGAATACCAGCAAATACCCGCCTTCTTTATTATTCCTGCTGATGACCCTGGGTCCGGGTTTGTGCCTGCTATCAATATTTGAAGGATGGTCAAAGGGCTGGCTGCGCGATGCATTCCTGGTATTCGGCAGAGTGCCACTGTTCTTCTATATATTGCACCTGTACCTGCTCCGTTTCACCGCGATTCCTGTGTCATTCGCGCTTTACGGTGCCGAAGCCGCCACACCGCCTCCCGGTCCAGCGGGCAGCGCCATGCTCGGATTAGGTGCTACATACCTTGCCTGGCTGGTGGCAATCTGCTTGCTTTACCCTGCGTGCCGTTGGTTCGCTCAGATCAAACAACGCCGTCGTGACTGGTGGTTAAGTTATCTGTAGGTAAAATAACGCGATAATCCTAAAAACCTTGGTTGGGTGTGAAAAAAACAAAAAAGAGCATCAAACTTAAGAATAACGTGTTCAGGGCTGTCGAATGTAGCGCTGCTACATCAAACCGGCTTCTTTATAGTATTTTATTGCACCATCATGTAAAGGCGCAGACAGGCTGTCTTTTATCATCTGCTGTTTTCGTAGACCCTGAAAAGCAGGATGTAATTTTTTAAAGGTTTCGAAATTCTCAAACACGGCTTTTACCAGGTAGTAAATAATTTCATCAGAGGTATGAACAGACGCCACCAGAGTTGCACTCACACCAAAGGTCCGAGTCGCCGCCTCATTGCCTCGATAGATCCCCGCCGGAATAGTCGCTGCGCTGTAATACGGGTTATCAGCAATCATTTTCTCAACCGCTGGGCCACCCACATTCACCAGCACACTATTGCAGTCAGTGGTTGCCTCTTTGATCGAGCCACTTGGATGACCGGCTGCAAAAACCATCGCATCAAATTGTCCGCGACAAAGCGCCTCGGATTGGTCTGCAGACGTCAGCTCGGACACCATAAAAAAGACATTTTGCGTCCAGCCCAACGCCTCCATTAGCACATCCATGGTTGCGCGATGACCTGAACCCGGATTTCCAATATTGACGCGTTTGCCCTTAAGATCCTCGAGGCGTTGAATCTCTGCCTCTTTGCGCGCTACCAAGGTAAATGGTTCTTGATAAATCGAAAAAACCGCTCTCAATTCATCATCGGGCCCAACCGTTTTGAATTCACCCGTTCCCTTTAGAGCTCTATATTGAGCGTCTGACTGAACCACTCCCAATTCAAGGTCATGACTCCGAACGCCTTGCAGGTTATAAACAGAACCCTGGGTACTTTCAACCACACAGCGAACCCCATGCTCTGATCGATTACGGTTGATCATGCGGCAAATAGCGCCTCCCGTTGGGTAGTACACACCGGTGATGCCTCCAGTTCCGATAATCGCATAACGGGTATCGTGAGCCTGAACACCCAATGTCCATCCAAGCGCTAACACCGCCACCGCCCACAACCGGGCCAAACGCCTTCTTCTTGCCATCAAAGCTACCCTCTAATCACGTGTCAATCAGTACAACATCCGCAAATTTAGAATAGTTCATACACCGCAAAGTGAAAGCATGGGTTTATCTTATATTGAGCATCATGGCTAACGAGCAGATACTTTTGGCACCGCATTTGAATCAAAAGGGTCGGGCCAGACAGACAGGGCAACCCACTGATCTATCAGCCCCGCATTGACGCTAACGTGAAGCTGGTCTAAATCAGTCGCCCCGCGCCAAAGCTTCTGGTCGGGTGCGATCGTGTGCTTCCAGTTAGCAATGGCGGCCGAGAGTTCAGACTCAGGTACACGCGATAGATCTGCGATCAAAGCTCGCTGTCGCGACGCATCTGCACCATCAAAGTGACCAACGGCTACCAATAGCGGCCCACGAACCTTCGGGTAATCGATCGCGGTGAGAATCGCTTGCTCTCGGACAGAATCAATGAAGCGCACCAGATGGTTGCAGATCCCCCATTTAAAACGTGTCGAGGTTCGACGAAAATCGCCTATTTTGTTCACTGGCAAAAACGTCACCAGATGATTCGGGCTCAGCGCCACCGCTGGCTGTTCCAGTTCCGACTCATTAAATAGCGCCTGGCATGCTTTTTTCGCACGTAAAGGTTCGCTTTTGACCAGTTCGCCAGTTAACAAATAAGCAACACCGTGACGATGGAAATCCGCTGTCTGATCAGCACCCAAGGGGTGAGCTTGGGCGGTATAACCCTTTGCCGGAGGCTGGATTGAACGGATATTTGAAACAGAATCATGGGTTTTGATTGACTGGCAAGCGACCAAGCTAAATGCAAGGCTCGCGACCGTTAATAAACTGTATCGGTTTTTCATTGAAGTTCCCCAAAAAATAAGCATTGTTTTTGTCGCGCTTATCTTTAGCATAGCGCCTTAAACTATTTTTTTAAGAAAGCTTAATAATACTTTGTTATTAAAGCAGTTTTCCTATTCCATAAAATCTGTTTTTAGAACGTAATTAGCACGGGTGACTTCCGACAGTGCCGATAAAATCTAACGTTCAGGTTATTTTCTTCTACAATAACCGGTCGAAGCGCAGCCTAAGCAGTTTTCAAAATTTTACCGTGCAATCTCGTTTCTACTGCTAGACTAAAATATATACAAATTCAGCCTGACTTTAGATGAATCCTGTTATCAAGCCCGCTTATCATTTGATGAATCGATTGAGCTATCGTAATAAGTTTGTGCTCATTGCTTCTTTGTTCGCGATTCCACTGGTGCTATTCGCGGGTCGGCTCGCTTTCACATTTCATACCGAGGCACAGCAAGCAAAATTAACGCAAGAGGGTCTCATCTACCTGCATGAGGCAACCCGGCTAATTGAGAATCTTGAAGAACTAAGAGATGCCTCTGTCATTAACTTTGCACATTCAAACCCTGAACTTGCAACTCGCCTCGCGGCTCTTAGAGAACTCGCCACGACCCAAATCGTTCAATTAAAAAATAAACCTGCGTTGACGAAACACCGTGGTTTTCTATCAAGCCTTGAATATGACGTTGCCCATCACAAGATTTCTCCCGGAAACGAGGCCGCTCGTATTCGTAATATTTTCGAAAATGCAAATGTACTGGTTGAGCAGGCGTATTTATGGCGGCTAAAGCTATCTTATGATTTGGTGTCCAGGGCCAATACCGACCCTAAAGTCATTTCAATTCTGGATATCATGAATGGCAGTTACCCTTATTTCATTGCGCTGGGAGAGGCCCGTGCTTTCGGCAGTTACTATTTGCAGCAGGGCTATATCAGCGCTTCTGGCATTCAGATACTCGATAGCAACTATCAGTCACTGACCCGCCTGATCAATAGCACAGACGTTGACACGGCCGAGCGTAAAGCACTGTTTGCCGATCATCCAAACAGTCAGTCAGTTGAAATAAAAGAGCTGCTAACGAATGCGCGTTCTTTGATTGATGAGCAGCTTATTCAGACCTTATCTCTTGATAGTGACCCGCATGAATTCTTTCGTACCATGACCCATATTATTCAAACCTTTTATGGCGATAATGAGCAGCTTCTTGAGCTCTCAAATAAACGGAGTCAGCTGAACTACGAAAAAAGTGTTCGCCAGCTGGTTATTTTCTACACCAGTGCAACACTGATGCTATTGCTGCTTACCTATCTTTATATAGGCTTTTTTAATTATATACGCATTACCATCCAGGATCTGGTGAGATCTGCCAGGCGTGTGGCTCAAGGAGACTACGAGCAAGCAATCAAGATCTCCGCCAAAGATGAGCTGATCGAACTCGCCGATGCGATGGATAAGATGCGCCAGAGCATTAAAGTCCGCGAAGATGAACTCACCCGTATTGGGCACACCGATGGCTTAACTCAACTTTATAATCGCCAGTATTTTGATCAGGCCCTGGCCATCACGCTTGCAAGCAGCAGCCGGAATAATACACCCGTGGCGCTGGTGATGATGGACATTGATCACTTCAAGAGTATTAACGACCAATATGGGCATCAAACAGGCGATGACTGTCTGATGCAGGTTGCCCGCCTGTTTAAAGAGCAGTTCCAACGCAAAACCGATATTGTGGCCCGCTATGGCGGCGAAGAGTTCATTGCCATTCTTTATGGCACCACTTTTGATGAGGCCACAGAACAAACAGAAGCCTTGCGCCAACGAATTGCGAAACACGCCCTACAAACAGGTAAACTCTCGCTGTCGATAACAGCCAGTTTTGGTATTGCTTCATTATCTCCTCCCGATTCGGCTTGCGAAGCCGATTTTCTGTCACTGGTCGATACCATGCTCTATCAGGCAAAACATAAAGGACGTAATTGTGTCTGCAGCGCAAGGTATCAAAGGAGCGCCAATCTTCTGAATGCTTCGGGATGAATGTGGTTAACATGTTATTAGGCGCATCGCTTGCTTTACATCTCCGCAAACGTACCCGGCATCTGGCCGTTTTTGTAGGTTGTTTCATCATTCAAAGTCTTTGCGCAGCGTCACCTGGCGCAAAAATCGCACTAATTGGCGCAGACCCATCCGGCAGCGCTGATGGCAGTGTTCCTGCGTGGAGCGGAGGCCTGGAGCGACGAGCAAAAAATGCGCAGAAGCACCACGATAACCCCTACGCGAGCGAAAAACCGCTATTGACTATCGATGCCAACAACTATCGAAAACACCAGGATCGACTCACCCCAGGACTGATCGCCTTGCTGCACACCTACCCGGAAAGTTTCAAGATTCCGGTTTATCCAAGCCACCGCTCCGCTTCATATCCTGATTGGTTTTATCAAAATATTGAGAATATTGATACGCCTCCCAGCCTGGCGGCCAATGGCAACGGGATCGACAACGCCATTGCCGGCTTCAATTTTCCGCACCCGGAAAACGGTCTGGAAGCCATATGGAATCATCTGACACGCTGGCGAGGCCGATACATGGTTCGAAATCTGTCGGAGGCCATCGTTTATGCAAATGGCGATAAAAAACTCAGTAAATTAAGACAAGAAGTCGCCTATGAATTGTTCAGGGAGGGTGCCGAAACAAACAACGACCGACAGGTATTACTTCATTACGCCTCATTTATTACCGCACCTGCCAACCTGGCCGGGGGCGCTTTACTGGCAATTGATTATCTAAATCAGCATCAAAATCCAAGACAAACGTGGTCCTATGATGCCGGTCAACGACGCATCAAGAGGCTCCCCTATGTCACTTATGATGGCCCGGCAGTTATGGCCGAGAGCCTACGTACGGCAGATGATACCGATATGTATAACGGTTCTCCTGACCACTATGACTGGCAGCTACGGGGCAAGCGTATCATTTATATCCCATACAACAGCTATCGTTCATCGTCACCTGACATAAGCTATGATACCTTACTGAGCCCCCATCATATTAACCCCGAGGTAATGCGTTTCGAAGCGCATAGGGTCTGGGTACTGGAAGCAAACCTAAAACCGGAAATGCACCACATCTACCCTAAAAGAGTTTTTTATCTGGATGAAGACAGCTGGTCAATTGCCATCGCTGATCAATATGACCGGCAAGGCAAAATCTGGCGCGTTAGCATGGCACTGCTGAAAAACTATTATGAAATACCGATGACATTTTCCTCCGCCGATGTATTTCATGACTTGAAGTCAAAAAACTATCATGTCGGTGGCATGACCAACGAAGAACGAAGCAGTGGTGAATTTTTGGATACCCTGCCACCCCCAAATCACTTTACCCCAGGCGCACTTCGTGCTCGGGTGAGGCGCTGACATCACACAGATTTCACTATATTTCCCTGCTGATTGATAAAAATCATAAAGCGTATCGGAGTACCGTAGTAGCTTAAAAGTGAGCCCATAAGATATACAGTGGGTGATGGTAGTCACCCACTGTATTGCCAGGAGGTTGACTATCTATGACGCTGATACGCCGTTCCAACGCCAAGGCATTTAACAAAATTACGCACTTTGTTCCGCTTCCCTTGTTACGAGCAAGCTATGGGGCGGTGCTCGCAACGGGTTCACCACTAGGGTGGATTTTGTTGCAATGGCTAGATGGCCGAAACCCTTTTTCCCCTGATCGAGTTGATCCTTTGCTTTACGTCTATTTGACCCTGACCACAATGGTGGTATTTGCCTGCCTGGGTTACGCCATTGGCCAACGGGAACAAGCCATTACCGAACTTGCGTTCAAGGATTCCTTAACAGCACTGTACAACATGCGTTATTTCAAGAATCGGCTGGAACAGGAATTTGAACGGCATTTACGACACGGTGCGCCTTTGGCCATCATTCAAATTGACCTTGATTTTTTTAAGGACGTAAACGATACCTGGGGCCACCAGGCGGGCGACGCTGTGTTGAAATCTGTCTCTTCCGTGATTATGAGCAATTGCCGAAAGAGTGAAATTGCTGCGCGGGTCGGCGGCGAAGAGATGTGCATTATCGCTTGTGATTGTTCCGATGACGCTGCCATGCACCTGGCTGAACGCCTGCGAGTTGCCATTAAAAATTCGAGCAGCAACTGGCAAGGTCACGCAATCAAAATTACCGCGTCTTTTGGTGTTGCGATCGCCGATTCAAATACGGTGACTGCCTGGCAAGTATATCAACATGCCGATGACGCGATGTATCAGGCAAAACAAACAGGCCGAAACAAAGTGTGCCGTTATCAGGCATAAAATCACTTGGTTAGAAAACGTAAGCGTCAGTTCTACTGCATTAACGGCGAACTGGACACACTAAAATCAAAGCCTTCAATTTCGGCATTGCTAATCAGCGTTCCGATGTATTGGGCAATGGCTTTTCGACGCACGCGCTCATTGAGGTAATCTGAAATTCGCTCTTTTACCATGTCATAGGTTAATGCACGGCCTTCCTCACGATGATCCAGTAAAACCACATGAATGCCGTAACGGCTTTCGATGGGCGAGCTGAGTAAACCTGGCTGGCAATTGAACAACTGACGCTCAAACTCAGGTACGGTCTGCCCTTTACCCAGTTGTCCTAGTTGTCCGCCTGTCTTTGCAGATGGGCAACGAGAGTGCAGCGTGGCAAGTTCAGAAAACAGCTCAAGATTGTCTTGCAGGCGCGCAATCAATTGCTTGCCTTTTTCCAGCGCCTCAGCTCTGGCATCGGCATCGTCAGGTGCGGCTTCGAGTAAAATATGCCGCGCCTCAATCAATGGTGTCGTCATGAACTTCTTCGGGTTGCTTTCAAAATACTGGCGACAATCCTCTTCACTCGCACTGGGAATATCGACTTCGGCATCCAGCAAGGCTTCAAGACAGCCATCCTCTTCAATCGAGCTTTTTGCTGTGTTCTTTGCAAACGATCCGGCAATACCCAGCTTATCAGCCTGCTGCTTTAACAGCTCGGCAATCACCAGTGCTTCACTTGCCATGTTCTTCGCGTCATTGTGACTCTCAGCATTATGGTACTGCATTTCGTTTACAATCGCCGTTTCATCAATTTCAGTTTCATTTACCCGGATCATGTTTAATTCCTAAAGCTTAATACCTAGATCCTGCAATCGAATCACAGAAAGAAGCGGCACCCCTTGCAGGATCTAGGTAATATAAAAAATCAACAAGGCGAGGTGCCTTTTCTGCCCTAACCTTGTTGATTCCAGTTGATTATAAAGTTGCGAACTATACCTTGGAACGAACGACCTGATAGTTACGCTTGAAGTACTTCAAAGGAACACTCCAAACATGCACCAAACGGCTGAATGGGAATAGCAAGAACAAAGTCATACCAAGCAAAATATGCAATTTAAAGATCGGATTGACATCGGAGACCGCCGCTGCCGCATCGGCGCCATTGAAGATCACAATATTCTGCGCCCAGGCCATCAGCTTCAGCATTTCTCCGCCATCCATGTGTCCGGCTGACACCAGAATCGAAATCAAACCCAGAATCAACTGTGCATACAGCATTAACAATATAGTAATATCCATTTTCGAGCTGGTCGCTCGAATTCGGGGATTGCTCAGGCGGCGCTTAATCAAAATGGTGAGCCCGTAAAAACAGATCACTCCGAAAAAGCCACCTACGCCCATCGCCACCATTTGCTTGAACTGAGCACTCACGCCCAGTGCATGCCAGACGCCTCCAGGCGTTAACAGACCCACAAAGTGACCCAGCAAAATAGCAATGACGCCAATGTGAAATGCCGTACTGCCTTTGCGCAACTGCTTGCTTTCGAGCAATTGGCTGGAACCGGTTTTCCAGGTGTACTGATCACGGTCATAGCGCACCAGCGAACCCAACAAGAACACGCTAAATGCGATGTAGGGGTATATTCCAAAAAATAAATGATTTAGATAGCTCATGATTACATCCTCTCTGCGGGTGCTGATGGCTGTGATTTTGAGGGTGGAACCTGGCCGGGAGTCGCATCAAAACCCACCCAGTTAACGGGAATATCGAGGTCACGACGCTGCGACTCACTTGGCCGATTCTTGGCAGAATCGCAGCTTTTTTCCAGCGAGTCCGCACCGAAGGTCACTTCTTCCTCTTCCCATTCTTTGTCAATCGCTTGCTTGGTGTCATCGCGTTTTTCATCGGCGATCTGCTTGCGAATTTCATCGAGTTGAATATCGCTTTGCGCGATGCTCAGCATCGCCTCAAACAACACGGCATAGCCGCTGTCGCGTTTTTCCAATCGACATTGCAGCAGACCGAGAATATGCTCGACGTCTTTCAGCCAGCCCTGTGCATTTTCAAGACCCTGAGTTGACAGAAATTCGAGATAAAGCGGCAGATAATCAGGCAGCTCATGTCGGCTGATTTCCAGACCGGCTTCCTTGTATGCGGCCATCAAGTCCACCATGGCCTGGCCACGGTCACGTGATTCGCCATGCACATGCTCGAACAACCAGAGAGCGACCGAACGGCCACGTTCAAACAATGCGTCGTACTCGCTTTGAAGATCCATCAGGTCTTTCGCCAGCTGCATATCAACAAAGTGATGCAGCTTTTCTTCCAAGCCGGTTTCAAGCTCAGCCTCTGTAATGATCTGATGGATCGCTTCACCGTTGCTATGAACCACCTCACCGGGATAATCCAGGAGGCAGGACAATACTTTGAGTATTTCCATCACTATTCCTCCCCGGAGACCGCGATAATGTTGGCGCGATTACTTGGCTTGTTGCCACCGAACAGATTCACTTCACTGCTACCATCGCTGCAGCCATTGCCAAAGCTGAAGCCACAGCTGCTCTTCATGCTGTAGGCATCTTCTGCATACGATTTATGGCTAGTTGGAATCACGAAACGGTCTTCATAATTGGCAATTGCCATATAACGATACATTTCTTCTACCTGAAGCGAGGTCAGACCAACCTGCTTTAGAACCTCAAGGTCTTCTTCGCCATTGACCTGCTGAGAACGCTTGAAGGAGCGCATCGCCAACATTCTTTCCAGAGCGCTGATGACAGGCGCTTCATCACCCGCCGTCAGCAAATTAGCCAGATAACGAACGGGAATACGCAACGACTTAATGTCAGGAATCACGCCGTCCATGCCAATACGACCCTGCTCTGCCGCATTCTGAATCGGCGAAAGCGGCGGAATATACCAAACCATCGGCAAGGTACGATATTCCGGGTGAAGAGGCAGTGCGACTTTCCATTCCATGGCCATTTTATAGACCGGAGAAGCCTTGGCTGATTCCATCCACGAATCAGGAATACCTTCGGCTCGTGCGGCTTCCTGCACCTTTGGATCATTCGGATCCAGGAAAATATCCAGCTGCGCCTGATACAGATCTTTCTCCAATGGCGTGCTGGCCGCTTCTTCGATACGATCCGCATCATACAGCAAGACACCCAGGGTACGAATTCGACCGACACAGGTTTCAGAACACACTGTGGGCTGACCTGCTTCAATTCGTGGGTAACAGAAAATACATTTTTCTGACTTGCCCGACTTCCAGTTGTAATAAATTTTCTTGTAAGGGCAGCCGGAAACACACATTCGCCAGCCACGACACTTGTCTTGATCAATCAGCACGATACCGTCTTCTTCACGCTTGTAAATCGCTCCGGAAGGACAACTGGCGACACAGGCCGGATTCAGGCAGTGTTCACACAATCGCGGCAAATACATCATGAACGTTTTTTCAAACTGTCCGTAAATATCTTTCTGCGCCACTTCGTTGAAGTTAACGTCCACTTTACGCTTAGCAAACTCGGTCCCCAGAAGCTCTTCCCAGTTGGGGCCCCAGTTGATTTTTTCCATGATCTGACCGGTAATCAGCGACTTGGGACGCGCGGTTGGCTGATGCTTGCTGATCGGTGCATTATGTAAGTGCTCGTAGTCAAAATCGAAAGGCTCATAGTAATCATCGATTTCAGGCAGATCCGGGTTGGCAAAAATATTGGCCAACAAACGCATCTTGTTACCCTGACGCGGCGTCAAGGTGCCATCTTTACCGCGAACCCAGCCGCCATTCCATTTTTCCTGGTTTTCCCATTCTTTCGGGAAACCGATACCAGGCTTGGTCTCAACATTGTTAAACCAGGCGTATTCAACACCGTCACGGCTGGTCCACACGTTCTTGCAAGTGATCGAACAGGTGTGACAGCCAATACATTTGTCCAGATTCAGGACCATGCCAATTTGTGCACGTATTTTCATTTCGCTATGCTCCTCTCTCTTCAGACGGCTCATCCAACCAGTCAACTTTGTCCATCTTACGGACAATGACAAATTCATCACGGTTACAACCGACAGTACCGTAGTAGTTAAAGCCATAGGCCTGTTGTGCGTAACCACCAATCATGTGCGTCGGCTTCATCACAGCGCGTGTGACCGAGTTGTGCATTCCGCCGCGCGTCTTGGTGGTTTCAGCACCGGGCATATTGACCTGGCGCTCCTGGGCGTGATACATCAAGCTCATGCCCTCGTTCACACGCTGTGAAACAACCGCCCGGGCGGCGATCGCACCATTCACGTTGAACACTTCGATCCAGTCGTTATCTTCAATACCGGCCTTGGCTGCATCTGGCTCGCTTATCCAGACAATCGGACCACCACGAGACAAGGTTAACATCAGCAAGTTATCGGAATAGGTTGAGTGAATTCCCCACTTCTGGTGTGGTGTAATCCAGTTCAACACGATTTCCTGGTTGCCATTAGGTTTCTGGCCCAACAAGGGTTTAACTGTCTTCAGGTTAACCGGCGGTTTGTAGAGACACTGGGTCTCTCCGAAATCACGCATCCATTCATGATCTTGATAGAACTGCTGGCGACCGGTGACCGTTCGCCATGGAATCAACTCATGAACGTTGGTGTAACCAGCGTTGTAAGACACATGCTCATCCTCCAGACCCGACCAGGTGGGTGAACTGATAATCTTGCGTGGCTGCGCCTGAATGTCTCGGAAGCGGATTTTTTCGTCTTCCTTTGGCAATGCCAAATGAGAGTGGTCTTTACCCGTAAATTCAGACAGCGCTTCCCAGGCTTTGACCGCGACCTGACCATTGGTTTCTGGTGCCAGACTCAAGATTACTTCGGCCGCATCAATCGCAGACTCGATCTTCGGACGCCCCTGATGCGCGCCTTCTTCTGTGTGCTTATAGTTCAGCTCACCCAGAAACTTAACTTCAGCTTCTGTATTCCAGTTGATGCCCTTACCGCCGTTGCCCAGTTTTTCCAGCATGGGGCCCAGCGAGGTGAAACGCTTGTAGGTATTCGGGTAATCACGCTCAACAACCGCCAGATTTGGAGCGGTCTTGCCCGGAATCAGGTCACACTCGCCTTTCCACCAGGCTTTAACGCCATCTGGCTGTGCCAGTTCTCCGGGCGTATCGTGCTGCAGCGGCACGGTAACGAGATCTTTTTCAACCCCCAGGTGGCCAACACACACTTCGGAGAATTTCTTCGCGATGCCTTTGAAGATATCCCAGTCAGAACGCGATTCCCAAACAGGGTCGACCGCTTTCGACAGCGGGTGAATGAAAGGGTGCATGTCAGAGGTGTTCATATCATCTTTTTCATACCACGTGGCCGTTGGCAGAACGATGTCTGAATACAGGCAGGTGGTTGACATACGGAAGTCCAGGGTGACTAACAAATCGACCTTGCCTTCTTGAGGCGCATCGTGCCACTTAACATCTTCAGGCTTCTTATCATCGCTTTCCTGGAGATCCTTACCCATCAAGCCATGCTTGGTACCCAATAAATGACGAAGCATGTACTCATGCCCTTTACCAGACGAACCTAACAGGTTTGAGCGCCAGATAAACATGTTATGCGGGTGGTTTTGAACATCATCGGGATCTTCACAGGCAAATTTCAAGGCACCGCTCTTAAGCTGCTCGACAGTGTAATCTTGCGGCGTCTTCCCGACAGCCTCGGCATCTTTTACCAGTTGCAGCGGGTTAATCGCTAACTGAGGGGCCGATGGTAACCACCCCATGCGTTCGGCACGGGTGTTGTAATCGATGATCGAAGCTTGCCACTTGGATTTATCAGCCAGAGGCGACACCACTTCATCCATTTCCAACTTTTCATAACGCCATTGGTTGGCATGATTATAGAAGAAAGAGGTCCCGTTCATTTGACGGGGTGGACGCTGCCAATCCAAACCAAAGGCTAATGGCAACCAACCACACTGAGGTCGCAGCTTTTCCTGGCCAACATAGTGCGCCCAACCACCTCCAGACTGACCAATACAACCACACATCATCAACATATTGATCACGCCACGGTAGTTCATATCCATGTTGTACCAGTGGTTCATCGCGGCACCGATGATAATCATGCTGCGACCGGTTGTTTTGTCTGCATTGTCAGCAAATTCACGGGCAATCTTGATGATCTGCTCCCGTTTTACACCGGTAATTTTTTCCTGCCATGCAGGCGTATAAGGCTTGTCTTCGTCAAACGTTGAGGCCGAGTTAGGACAGTTCAAGCCATGTTCAACACCATAGTTTGCCAGTGTCAGGTCAAATACCGTTGCAACCAGTCGCTCTGAACCATCGGCCAGTTTGATTTTCATGGCAGGCACTTTGCGAAGCTGGTTTTGATCGTGTTCTGTATGGTCGTAATAGCCATACTCGTGCTCTTGACCACCGAAATAAGGGAAAGCAACATCTACCACTTCGTCAGCCGCATCTTTTAATGACAAGCTTAAATTCAATTCAGCACCGGTTTTGCCGTCTAACTGATCAATATTCCACTTGCCTTTCTCACCCCAGCGATAACCGATCGAACCGGTTGGCGAAACCAGCTCACCATTTTCAGTATTGACGGCAATGGTTTTCCATTCCGGGTTATTTTCCTGACCTAGGTTGTCATCCAGGTCAGATGCTCTCAGGAATCGGCCTTGCTGCAGCCCCTCAGAAGACTCATCCAGCATAACCAGGTATGGGAAGTCTGTTTTAGTCCGCACATACTCGGTGAAATAAGCACTTGGCTTATCAATATGAAATTCTTTAAGAATAACGTGGCCCATCGCCATCGCAACGGCGGAGTCTGTACCTTGCTTGGCAGGAATCCACTCATCTGTCAGCTTGGCGACTTCTGAATAATCGGGTGTCACAGAAACGGTCTTGGTGCCTTTATATTGCACTTCAGTGAAGAAGTGCGCATCAGGTGTACGCGTCTGCGGTACATTAGAGCCCCAGGCAATAATGTAGCCCGAGTTATACCAGTCAGCAGACTCCGGAACATCGGTTTGCTCACCCCAGATCTGAGGCGATGCAGGCGGTAAGTCGCAGTACCAGTCGTAGAAGCTCAAGCAGTTACCGCCGATCAATGAAAGGTAACGGGAACCCGCCGCGTAAGACACCATCGACATCGCAGGAATTGGCGAGAAACCGGAAATACGGTCGGGACCATAGGTTTTTGCGGTATAGACGTTTGCCGCTGCAATGATCTCATTCACTTCATTCCAGTCTGAACGAACGAGTCCGCCTAAACCGCGCTTGCTTTTATAAGACTTGGCTTTCGCAGCATCGGTTACGATCGATTCCCATGCTTTTACCGGGTCAGCATGCTGCGCTTTGGCTTCACGCCATAATTTGAGCAGCGGCTTACGGACTTTGGGGTATTTAAGCCGGTTAGCACTATAAATGTACCAGGAGTAACTGGCACCACGCGGGCAGCCACGAGGTTCATGGTTTGGCAAATCGGGCCGGGTACGCGGGTAATCGGTCTGCTGAGTTTCCCAGGTCACCAGGCCATCTTTGACATAGACCTTCCAGCTACAGGAGCCAGTACAGTTGACGCCATGCGTTGATCGTACAATTTTATCGTGCTGCCAACGGCGGCGGTAGCCATCTTCCCAGCCCCGATCTTCATTCGTTGTCACGCCATGCCCGGAGGCAAAGTCCTGTTTTTTCGTTTTGAAAAAACGCAACCTGTCTAAAAACTGACTCATTTGTGGTTCCTCACCCGGGTTCGCATACTGTCCACAGACGGCTTCGCGTACGATGCCTGTTTACGAACGATCTTATGAAAGGTTTTTGATATGAGCACAGGCAAAAATACAGACGCCCGCGCACGCGCAAGTGGGACGCAGTATAGGAAAAGGTGTAAGCTATGGGAATCACCGTCAGGCTTATTTGGCATCAAGCCACGCCTGTATATTGACAATACCTACCCATAAAGAGTTAGATTAAATGCACCCTAAGTCACTGTTAGACTTACATTATTTGCTTTTAATCTGCAAATAATAGGGTATAGAATTTATTAGAGGTATAAATTGATGAAGCCGCGAAAACAGCGATTCATGCATTCGGTCATGAGCTACATCCACTTGTCACTGTTTACCATCATCGGCATCACGGTCATGTCTATCTTTTTTTCATTCTGGATCACCGAACAAGCTGATACCGACGCCAGAGCGATCAACCTGTCAGGCAGTATGCGAATGGAAACATTTCACATTGGCACCGCAATGATTTACGCGCCAGACAAAGTCAGGCCGCTAATTCAAAAACTGGATAACACCTGGAATGATAATCTGTTTAACCGGATAAAATTTGCCAATTCAAATCGTCAACTGGAGGCCTCTTTTTCAATCGGTTATCGTCATTGGTTCGATATTGTTCGCCCAAAACTCACCGACTCCCAGCAGACCTTGATCGCAAATGGCACTCTGCTATCGTTACTGGAAAAACAAGTCGATCTTACCAATAATCTGGTCAATAATTTGCAAGCTGACGCCGAGTCGAGAATTCGTGATTTACGTAGTTTTCAACTCTTTATCCTGCTGATCATCACGCTGGCGGGCAGCTTAATGTTCTACCTCCTTAAAAATCGGGTCGAAGCCCCGCTTTCGGTATTAACTGAAGCGGCAACCCGGATAGGCCAAGGTCATATCAAACAGAATATTCAAATTGACGGTAAAGATGAACTCGCGCAGCTGGCTGACGTGTTTAATCAGATGAGTCATTCCATTAGTGAAACCTATAGCAATCTGGAAATGCGCGTTGCGGAGCGAACACTAGAGCTGCAGCATAAAAACATCATGTTGGAATTTTTATTCGGCATTGCCCGCAAAATACTCGACAACCAAAATCAAACGCTAGACTATCACGAAATGATACAAAGTCTGGCTACTATTCTGGACTCGTCAGAACTCGAACTCTGCCTGTTCACATCACAAGGAGAGCACCCATACCTGCAAGTAAGCGCTCACAGTACCCCCCCACCCTTATGCCAAAAAAACACCTGTCTCAATTGCAAAATTGAAACCTCATTTGAGGCAGACGAAATGGCTTACCTTCACTACAATTACCCTATCGTTCGCCATAACGAGCAATATGGCGCCATCAAACTGATATCACCAAAACTGAATCCCCTGGAAAGCTGGCAAATTCAAT
>Ga0316207_10002495_pt1 | contig 18761 bp, 12 predicted proteins | sample 6weekpyrite_MG_FD_204943 | JGI IMG/M metagenome (GOLD analysis project Ga0316207, IMG submission 204943) | Microbial mat bacterial communities from mineral coupon in-situ incubated in ocean water Damariscotta River, Maine, United States -... | ecosystem: Environmental > Aquatic > Marine >...
TACTACAAACATATCAAAGCAATTTTCCCCCCTGAGGATGACTTCCTGCGCAAACCTTAACATCTCAATAGATCATAGGTGCTTAAACTAAGCCCTGAGACAATGCATTAATCAGAACCTTCCAGCTACCCCATTATTTCCCTTTTACTGGAAGCACTTCGTGTGGAACAGGCAACTGATACAATATAGAATCATGCATCTGGAAATACTTGTGCAAAACCTGATGTAATGCGCTCTATCCGTGCAGTAACAGAAAAATATCATGTTACTGCGGTTACTGAATGGGCACAGTGGAATTGAAAAGGAAACTATGATTGCCGATGTCGAATCATCCATGTTGCAAAAAATAAAAAAATTCTGGGGCTTCGAAGTTGATAGCGTCAGTCATGCCGAAAAGCTGGTATCCACCTTCGGCGGCATCTTCTCGATTTTTCTTATTGCCTTTATCAGCTATAAAGTCACCGGCGTAACCGGGGCGACACTGATAGTGCCGTCCATGGGGGCGTCAGCAGTGTTGCTGTTTGCCGTACCCCATGGAAAGCTATCCCAGCCCTGGGCGTTATTCGGTGGCCACCTGATTTCCGCATTTGTAGGCGTGACCTGTTACCAACTGGTTCCAGACCCTTTTCTGGCTGCGGGGCTGGCTGTAGGACTGGCGATTGGCGCCATGCATGTCTTTTACTGCATCCATCCTCCCGGCGGCGCGACAGCGCTGGCAGCAATTATCGGCGGTCCGGCCATTCATGCCATCGGCTATGAATATATTCTTGTCCCCATTCTGCTGAACTCGCTTATCATTTTCCTGGTCGCGTTTGTATTTAACAACATGTTCCCCTGGCGCCGTTATCCGGCCAGCATGATGCGCTTCAGTGAACACCCGCAGGTAAAAACCTCTGACCTGAGCAACCTGATTGACAAAAAATATATTCAACAGGCGCTGAATGATATGGATCTGGTGGTCGACATGACAATCGAAGATATCCAACGGCTATTCGCCCTGACCCTTGAGCATGCCGACAGGCAACGACTTGAGAGCACACAGATCTGTGTCGGCTCGTACTACACCAATGGCAAACATGGCACAGAATGGTCCGTGCGCAGGATTATTAACGAAGCGGTATCCGATGACCCCGACAAGGACATGGTCATCTATCAGGTCGTTGAAGGTCATGGCCTGCACAGCTCAGACAGCTGTACGCGGCAGGAATTTGCCAACTGGGCCGCACGTGAAGTAGTGCCCAGCAAGCGTGATACTAACTAAACTACCCAGCCGCAAGCAGTGGGGAAATTAAGTATTTAGCTGTTAAATTCTTTATATTCAATAACTTATAAAGAAATATGGCGGAGAGGGAGGGATTCGAACCCTCGGAAGGCGCAAGCCTTCACTTGATTTCGAGTCAAGCCCATTCGGCCTCTCTGGCACCTCTCCAGTGTTCGTGATTATACCGTCCTTAAGCCTGACAAAGCCATATTCAGAGCCTCAACAAGTTCGCCGCCTAAAAAAATTTTTACCCCTCCCCATCCACCTGCCAGAACACGCCAGGTTACGGTTCAAATACGTTTAACGGATTTTGCAATAAAACCCGGATCAATAGCACATGCCTGTTAACATAATTATAAGATATTTTCAAGCCACTACGACACAAGTTATAGATAATTGTGAATATTAGTGTGGTATAATGTACATTCCCGTCAAGTGGGGCGAATCAATTAAGTCGGTCAATATGCCAGCGGACATGCCGATACAGGAAGATAGTAGTTAAGGTTGTTTTCATGCATAAAAGACTCATAGCAATAACAGGCGGTATTATATTGCTGGCGTTGATCCTTAATGCCTGTGCGCCACAGCGCAGCCTGCTTCAGCAGATCCAGCACGATGGCGTGCTGCAGGTACTGACCCGGAACTCACCGACTACCTATTACAACGGTCCCCACGGCACCAGCGGTCTGGAATACGATCTGATCACGGCTTTTGCCGACTACCTCGGCGTGAAAGCGGAGATTCGCAGTGAAGACAAGCTGGATAATATCCTCGAACAGATCGAATCCGGGCAGGTGCATATCGCAGCCGCCGGCCTGACCGTAACTGAGCAACGCAAAAATCGGCTACGCTTCACTCCCCCCTATCAGTACATTACCCAGCAGCTCATTTACCGCACTGGCACCGTCCGCCCCCGTAGCATCAAGGATCTGCTCGACGGCGATCTTGAAGTTATTGCCAACAGCAGCCATGCCGAACGCCTGAAAGTGCTGAAAGAAGAAGTCCCCGCACTGAAATGGCGCGAAAACACCGAGGCCAAAAGTACTGAACTGCTCAACCTGGTCGCTGAACAGTTAATTGACTTTACCATTGCCGACTCCAACGAGGCCGCTCTGCACCGTCGTTTTCATCCTGAATTGCGGGTTGCATTTGATATTTCCGAACCCGAGGGACTGGCATGGGCGCTGCGCCCCGGCAAGGATGACAGTCTCTATCAGGAGGCGCTGAAATTTTTTGACTCACTGCAGGAGTCCGGCAAGCTGGAACAGATGCTGGCCCAGTATTACGGCCATGTACGTAAATACAACTATGCTGGAACACCCACCTATCTACGCCATATCAAGCAACGCATGTCCCGTTACCAGCCCCTGTTTGAACGCGCGGCGCTTGAGAATGATCTGGACTGGCGTCTGCTCGCCGCGGTGGCCTACCAGGAGTCCAACTGGAATCCGCGCGCAGTCTCACCCACCGGCGTGCGCGGTATCATGATGCTGACCCGCAACACGGCCAAACAACTGGGGATTAAAAAACGCACGGATCCTGCTCAGAGCATCGAAGGCGGCGCCCGTTACATCAAAAGCCTGTACCAGCGCTTCCCGGAAGTCAGTGAGCCGGATCGCATCTGGCTGACCCTGGCCGCCTACAATGTCGGCTTCGGCCATGTGAAAGATGCCCGCATCATCACCGCGCAGCGTGGTGGCGATGCCAACAAGTGGATGGATGTCAAAGAAAGCCTGCCCCTGCTCAGATTGCGCAAGTGGTACAAAAAAACCCGCTACGGCTACGCTCGCGGCCATGAGCCGGTGCGCTATGTTGAAAACATCCGCAGTTACTACGATATCCTGCGCTGGCGCGCCGAGCGTGATGCGCCAGCCCAAAACAGCCTGGCCTTTTCTTTGCCGGCGCTATAAAGGCGGCTATTTTTTTCGCCGCGCCCTGAAAAACTCCGTCAGCAGTTGCCCACATTCCCCGGCCAGCACGCCTTCGGTTATCTCTACGCCGTGGTTGTGCTGATCACTGTTGAGAATATCGAAAACACTGCCGGCGGCACCGGTTTTTGGATCCCGTGCGCCAAACACAACCCGCTGTATACGGGCATGAATAATCGCCCCGGCGCACATTACACAGGGTTCAAGGGTGACATAAAGCGTGGTTTGTGGCAGCCGGTAGTTTGAAACGGCACTGGCAGCGGCGCGCAATGCCCGAATTTCCGCATGAGCGCTGGGATCATGTGTGCTAATGGGGACATTCCAGCCTTCCCCAATAATTTGATCGTCATGCACCAGTAGCGCACCAACCGGCACTTCGTCTGCTACCTGTGCACGGCGTGCCAGTTCCAGTGCGTGCTGCATGTAAAACAAGTCACGAGGAACGAGGGACGAGGGACGAGGAGTAAGTTCGTTTGAGGTTTTCCTCTTCACTCGGCTACTCCCGCTCCATTATAAATGAGGCGTTTTTACGCTTTAGTTTCAATAGCTTAATAATAGGGGTAAGTGATAATACCATTGAAAAATACCATATTCAGAAATTGTTGCTAATCGCCACTGAAAATTGCCAAAAAAAAACGCTGCTACCCTATAGCGTGATGTTTTCATGCAGAATCTCCTTACGTTTCAGTTTACGAGAAAATTCTACTTTTGACTCCTGTTAATTTTCGGGGTGATTACCATGTTCACTACGTTTTTGTAACCTGGCTTCAGTACTTGTTGTTGGGAAGCCCCCTTGCTCCCAGCGTGAAGGGAATGGTTGTGTTCGTAGGCACATTGATTCTCAGTTGGGGGACGGTTGCCGCCATTCGACGCATACCAGCGGTGGCGAAGGTCATCTAGGCTGGCTGACATTGGACGCAACAATTCCATCAAGCATGCCATTGGAAAAGTCTGCTTGGCGGTGCCCGCCAGTGCCAGCAGTTGCCAGACGTGAATGAGGTGAGTCTGGTAGTTACAACGATCTATATGTGATCTGATGCCTGCAGGTGCCGGTCAGTGCCAGATCTAGCCTACTCCCACTCTATTGTAAATAAGCCATTTTTTACCTTTTATTTTCAATAACTTATTTTGCAGTAAATGATAATACCATGTTCAGAAATGACTGCTAATTGATACGAAAATCATTGCTTCAACAAGAATTTCACACATCCGCCCTGTTAGCAGGCGGTCGACGCTACGCCAGATAGCCTCCTGATTTTTTGTTTGCATATTCCATATTTTACGTTGTATCTTTCCGTAATTTACGCTATTTTTGTTTTGTATGAATGTACCATCACTATATCCTCGCTGGATTGCACCATGTATTGATGAAGCCCTGCTGGATACCCCGGTGGTGCTACTGGCAGGTCCACGCCAGGCTGGGAAAACGACCCTCGTCCGCCAATACGCTAAACAAGGGCTGCACTACCTAACCCTCGATGATGAGCTGACATTGTTGTCGGCACGCGAAGATCCTGTCGGCATGATTCGCGATCTGGATCGCGCCGTTATCGATGAAATACAGCGGGCGCCCCAGTTGCTTCTGGCGATTAAAAAAAGCGTCGATAAGGATCGTCGCCCCGGGCGGTTCTTGCTAACCGGCTCGGCTAATCTGATGGCGCTACCCACGGTTGCGGACTCACTGGCTGGACGCATGGAAACCTTGTCACTGTTGCCTTTATCACAGAGCGAGATCGAGAACAGGCCGGCAAACTGGGTAGACAGCATTTTTGCCGGAGACATCCTGACAACAAATCCTCCCGTACTGGGCCGTGAACTGGTCGAACGCGTATTACGCGGTGGCTACCCGGAAGCCGTTGCACGACCGACGGCAAAACGACGTGTCGCCTGGGCTCGACAATATATCGATGCCATTGTTCAACGTGATGTCCGTGACGTCGCGGAAATTGACAAGCTGGATCAATTGCCACGCTTTCTTCGTGCTCTGGCGCAAACCGCTGGCCAGATGTGCAACTACGCCGAATTAGGCGGCCAGGTCGGCCTCGATGGCAAGACCGTCTCTCGCTACATCGGTATCTTTGAACAAATGTACCAGCTCAAACGCGTTGATGTGTGGGCGCGCAATCGCCTGAAACGTATCGTCAAAACACCCAAGCTTCAATTCATCGATTCCGGTCTGTTGGCCATGCTCATGGATATCTCCGTCAAAGACGTTCAGGTAGACAAGACCCGTTGCGGGCATGTTCTGGAAAGCTTTGTGTTTAGTGAACTGCTCAAGCACATGACAGTAGCCGATAGTGACTATCGACTACTGTACTACCGGGATGCAGACAAGTTCGAGGTTGACATCGTGATTGAAAACACGGCAGGAGAACTGGTCGGCGTCGAGGTAAAAGCCTCTGCCACTGTTAAAGAACGTGATCTGCGTGGATTGAAAAAACTTGCCAAACTGGCCGGTGATCAGTTCACAGCAGGTGTTCTGCTTTACGACGGCGATGAAACGATGCCTCTGGGAAGCAATCTATGGGCGGCCCCACTCTCCACTTTGTGGGGTTCATAAAGCGACCGGTTAAATACCAACCGTTACCAGTCAGTGCCAGACATTGCCTGGCAGTGCCGGTCACTCCCACTCAAGTATCAATGAGCCATTTTTACTATTTATTTTCAATCGCCTATTTATTGGCCGAGTGGTAATACCATGAAAAATACCATGTTCAGAAATTACTATTAACCGAAACAAAGATCACCAATTCACACAGTAAATCATTTATTCATCAGACCTTGCACAGCTGGTTTAACAGTCGTTAACTCATAGCGCGTGGTCCTACCACCACCAGGTAACGGGATAATAATACCCTTGGCCACCAAGTCAGAAAGATCACGGCTGGCTGTTCGATTAGGACATTTGGTGATCGCTTCATATTTTTTGGTCGTTATTCCGCCTTCAAAGCCTTTTCGACCTTCAGCAAATACTCGGGATACCATCCTGGCCTGTCGTTCATTCAGTTGATCACCATAGGCTTCATAGAAACGTGCCTTGGCCAATACAAAGTTCACCTCTTCTCTGGCAATTTCCTGTGCTTTGATTATTGTGTCAGCGAAATAATCCAGCCAAACGTTAGCATCAAGGCTTCCACGACTCGCTTTCTCCAGTTGCAGGTAATAGGATTTTTTATCCGCCTCTATCGCCGTGGCAAGACAAGCCGTAGTCGGATAGCCGAGAGATTGCGAAAGCGCATGGTCTGCAATCGCCCTGCCGACTCGCCCATTACCATCATCGAAGGGGTGAATCACCTCGAACCAAAGATGGGCAATACCTGCTCGGGTAATGCCGGGTATCTTCTTATCCCCACTCAAGGAACTGGTCTGGTTGTACCAGTCGATAAACCTCGCCATTTCATCAGACACCTGAGTCGCTGGCGGGCCTTCATAATGAACCTTTTCCCGCCCGTAAGGCCCGCTAACGATCTGCATTGGCGAAAGATCGTTGCGGTATGCGCCTCGCATAATAGACGAGTAACGCTGTTCCGGGACGGACATGGATTGCCACTTTCCCAGCAGTTCATGCGTCAGGGATGTTTGCCAGTTCTTGCGAACGTCCACCAGCAGCGAAGCCACCCCCGCCGCTTTCTGGTCCGAGTTGTCCGGTAGCGTATCCGATGTAATCAAAGAGAGTAGCGATGACCTGACCGATTCTCTGTCCAGATTCTCGCCTTCAATGGCGCTGGTTTTGATAGCTTCGGAAAGCATCAAGTCGATCGTGGCATCCTCTTGAGACGCCGTTGGAAGCGCATCAAAGCAGCCAGCCAGGCGCTCTGAGTTTAGGCGAAATTCAAGTTCCCGGCCTTCGAGCGCATGCTTGTCATAGCGGAAATCCGGCCAGCCGGGTTGTTGCCATATCCATCTCATGGCTTGATTCTAGCACCTATTCACGCCACATCAAAGGCTGTTTATGGCGTGATTATAGTCCATAATAACGCCACACCCGTCCGAGAAAAGCATCTGAACACCACGCGCTAATACCATGACTGCATCAATCCACTTCTCATGGTATTGCAGCTTTTTTAATTGCAGCACGCAATAAATACCATGAAAAATACCATGCTCAGAAATTGTTGCTAATCGCCAATGAAAATGCCGACAGAATGTAAACATGATTTTCATTCGTTGCTTTAATTACCGGGTAATTTTCTGGTTTCACCAATCTTAAATAACCATATGTCTTCAGGGAAATAGCCTGACTTTTTCGCGGCTTTTTCAAATCGTTTTGGAGGTTCCCATGGACCCTCGTCAGACAAATCAATTGTACCCCAATGTATCCCCATTAAAGCTTTCGCGTTTATTTCTTTGCCTATGGTGACAGCTTCTTCCGGAGTGGCATGATTATTAACTCCATATTTTCTATTGCCATAGGTTCCTATTGTGACCATCGCAAGATCAAAACTAGCAAACTTTTTTCCAATTTCTTTAAAAATAGAGGGTGAATAGGTAGAGTCACCAATAAAATAATAGTGTCCGCTTGGGCTTGATATGGCCCATGAACACCATAGACTTTTATTCCTGTCACCTATTCCTCTACCGGAATAATGTACTGTCGGCAGAGCGGTAAATTGAATATTGTAGATTGATTCTTCTTCATACCAATCGAGATCATGAACATTTTTATAGTTTTTTTCCGTAAAGAATGATTTTAATTTAAGCGGGACAAATACATGAATATCGTCTTTGTTATCAAGAGACTCAATAAAGTCTGAATCCAAATGGTCATAATGATTATGGGACACCAAAATGATATCGATAGTTGGAAGGTTTTCTGGACTTAAACCTGGATCTACATAGCGACGCGGGCCTATTGGAAATGGCGACGCGTATTTGGAAAAAAAAGGATCAGTAAGTATAACTTTACCGTCTAGTTTAATGAGCAAAGTACTTTGGCCGATCCACGTTATTGTGTTGTTATCCTGATATTCCTTGTATAACGCTATTGCCCTTTTTTCATTCAAAATATGACTTTCAGGGACATCTGGACTACTAAATGCAGAAATAAACCGATGTAAATAAAAGCTAAAGCCCAATGATCGAGCATCTTTAACAAATGGGTAATTTCGAAACCCTTCTGTTGTATGATGTTTAGGCATTCCCTGTTTCCATTCCGATTTTGAGGCACAAGCTTGAGTCATGAAAAGCAAGAATAATGATAACGAAAAATAAATAGACGCTCTGCAGATCGATTTAGCTTCAACCATATGCATCTGCAGTAAGAAATGATTCAGTGGTATCATTTTTTTTCATAGAACATTAAGTTAATTTGAAATGTCGGCCACCGGCTAAAAAGATATTCTACTTCAGATTTGAAGAAGGCGACTTCCCGCCTATCAAGGTACTGTCCGAACTTCTAGTGTATGCGCAACATGGGCATGAACCTATGGTGTAATGGTCCTCTACAGGAGGATCACCGTCCATAGCTTATTTTAATGTTATACTTAAACTAAGAAGGTAGTTAATAACGGATTTTTTGCCCGGTTTATCAGAGATGTATCCTTGGTCTTTATTGGCTTACTTCTTGCCGTATTCGCAGCTAGCAGACCACCGAATACCAGCGGGGTCAGGCTGTTTGGGCGCTCGGCAGTACGGGGTTGATGTGCAATTAGGTATCGGCATACTCCAGTTGCTGCCGCACGAATGGATTTTGCGCATTACATGGGTAGAACATGACGAAGCAGTTTGTCACATTCCTTCTGGTAATTATGCTCAATCTACCGGCTGCGGTGCAGGCTGCTCGCCAGCTGCCGGTCGTGCATGTCGCCATTGTGACGGACGGGCCGTCGGAGCGCGTGGCATCGCTGCGCGCACTGTTCCTGGAAGAGATACGCGCAGTCAACCGCGGCGAATTCGACATACAGGCGCCCGCCGATCTCCAACTCGAGGCGGACCGCACACTGACTGGCGTGCGCGACGCTCTCGACAGGGTACTGGCCGATCCGCGCACCGACCTGGTCGTGACGCTCGGCGTGCTGGGTTCCCATGCAGCAGCACTGCGCACGATCCTGCCCAAACCGGTGGTGGCCCCGCTTATCTCAAACCACGGGCTACAAAACATCCCCTATCAGGACGGTGCCAGTGGTAAACGTAACCTGAGCTATATCAGCCTGGACGTGGACATCCACCGTGACCTCACTGCGTTCCGGGAGATCGTGCCATTCACACGACTGGCCCTTCTGCTAGATGGCGCCATTGCTGATGCTATCCCCGGCATCCATGATGAAGTTACCCGGGTAGCGCGCGAGCTCGGCATCACCATCACACCGGTGAGAGGAGCGGATGCTGCGGCTCCTATTCTGGCATCCACTCCAAAAGATACACAGGCAGTCTATGTCGGCCCGCTGCCAGCGCTATCGTCGGTCGAATACCAACGGCTGGTCGCAGGCCTGATCGAGCGGCGCCTGCCAAGTTTCGCCTTCGAGGGCAAAACCGACGTGGCGCGCGGCTTGCTGGTCGGCATCGCGCCGGCAGTACAGATGGACAGGCTGGCGCGGCGCGTAGCGCTCAATGTACGGCGCATCCTGCTCGGCGAAAAGGCCGCTACCCTGCCGGTGGCGTTCGTGCGGGCGGAAGGTTTGACGCTCAACATGCGTACCGCACGTGCTATCGGCTTCTCACCCCGCTGGCAATTGCTGACCCGTGCCGAGTTACTGTATGACGAACCGGAGAGAGCCGGACCAACACTGACACTAGGGGCAGCGGTACATCAGGCGCTGGAGCGCAACCTTAACCTGCGGATCGCGCAGTTAAACGTGGCCGCCGGGAAGGAGAACATCCAGCAGGCTCGATCTGACTTGCTTCCCCAGTTCGGATTGAGTAGCCGCCGCACTATCATAGAAGATGACGACGCTTCAGCGGTTCCCGGTCGCGCAGAGCGCACCACCAGCGGTTCACTTACACTTGATCAGACCCTGTATTCGGAACCGGCCTGGGCTAATCTCGAGGTGCAGAAACAATTACAGGCTGCGCGCGAAAGCGAGCGCGAGCAGGTGCGACTCGATATCGTGCTCGAGACGGCTCAGGCCTACCTCGACCTGCTGAGTGCCAAGACCAACGCGCGTGTTCAGAAGAACAACCTGCGGTTGTCGCGCTCGAATCTGGAACTGGCGCGGGTGCGGCGGCGCATCGGCACCGCCGGGCCAAGCGAGGTCTACCGCTGGGAAAGCGAGATCGCCAACGCCCAGCACGCCGTGATCGATGCGGAGGCGCAGACACGAGTAGCGGAGATCGCGCTCAACGTGCTGCTGCACAGGCCGCTTGAGGAGGCAGTCGCCACCGCCGAGGTCGGGCTTGATGAGCCGATCCTGATCGCGAGTCAGATGCGCCTCTATGATCTGATCGATAACCCCGAGAACTTCCGTGTATTTCGTGACTTTATCGTGCGGGACGCGTTTGCCGCCGTACCCGAGTTGCGCCAGCTCGATGTCCGTATCCTGGCGCAGGAACGCATACTCGAATCGGCGCGCAACGCTTACTGGCAACCCAAGTTCAGCCTGCGTGCTGAACGCAGCGAAATCTTCGCGCGCGATGGCGCGCAGGGCATGCCCTTGCCGGGTCTGGATGACACCGAAACCACTATCGCTCTGCAGTTGTCGTTTCCGTTGTTTACCAGCGGTGCGCGGGGCGCACAGAAGGCCAAGGCCTACGAGGAACTGACCGGGCTGCGCGTGCAGCGCCAGGCCACGGCCGAGCGCACCGAGCAGCGCGTTCGTGCGGCCTTGCACACGACACGTAGCGTTTACGCGGGGATCCGCCTGTCGCGCCAGGCGGCCGACGCCGCCGAGAGCAATTTTGTCGTGGTGCGCGACGCCTACTCGCGCGGCACGTTGTCGATTCTCGACCTGCTGGATGCCCAGAATGCTGCGGTAGTGGCCGATCTGCATGCGGCCACCGCGGTGTATGACTTTGTGGGTGCATTGATGGAGGTCGAGCGCGCCGCGGCGCGCTTCGATTTCTTCCAAACGCCCGAGGACCAGGCCGACTGGTTCACACGTGTGGATCGCTATTTCACGGAGCGCGGCGTGTCGGTGCCGCAACATTGACAGGGGCAAGCTACATGGAATTCAACAAAAAAAAGATAACGATTACCGCAACGGTGACGCTGGCGGCGGTGTTTGCCATGTTCGCGTGGCAGTACCTGCAACAGCCTGGACTACCGGAAGGTATTGCTTCCGGCAACGGCCGCCTGGAGGCGACTGAGGTCGATATCACGACCAAGTTCGCCGGCTGGCTGGCAGAAGTACGTGTCAAAGAGGGCGATAATGTCGAAGCCGGTCAGGTGCTGGCGCACATGGATGTGCGTGAGCTGGAGGCCGAGCTGCGCCATGCATTGGCGCAGGTCAAGCAGGCGGAGAAGCAGCGCAATGCAGCAAAGGCCGTTATCACTCAACGTAAAAGTGAGGTGGTATTGGCCGAGAAGATCCTGACGCGCTCACGCGAATTGTACGAAAACCAGAACATTCCCATCGAGCAGTTACAGCGCAGTGAGACTGCGGTGCAGACCGCGCGGGCAACACATGCCGTTTCCGAGGCCGAACTGGCGCAGGCAGAGGCGGCAATCGATGCCGCTCGTGCCCGGGTCGAATCGGTACGCACCCGCATCGATGACTGTGCGCTCAAGACCCCGATTGCCGGGCGGGTGTTGTACCGGCTGGCCGAGGCGGGCGAGGTGCTGCCAGCCGGTGGCAAGGTGTTGACGGTACTCGACCTGACCGATGCCTCCATGACCATCTTCCTGCCGACCTTGCAGGCGGGACGGCTGCGCATCGGTGACGAGGCGCGCATCGTGCTGGACGCCATTCCCGAGTACACTATTCCTGCTATCGTATCTTTCGTCTCGCCCGAGGCGCAGTTCACCCCCAAGGAAGTCGAAACCCGTACCGAACGCGAGAAGCTGATGTTCCGCGTCAAGGTGCGGATCGATCCAGCACTGCTTGCCAAGCATAGCGCCATCATGAAGACCGGGGTACCCGGCGTGGCCTACGTGCGGCTCGGTGCTGACGTGGCCTGGCCCGAGTCGTTACAGGTGCGGCTGCCGCCATGAGTACGCAACCCGCCCTGGTTGCGCGTGTGGCCGACGTGAGTCATCGCTACCGCAAGGTACGTGCGCTCGATAACGTCACGCTCGACATCCCAGCGGGCTGCCGCGTCGGGCTGATCGGCCCGGACGGTGTAGGCAAGTCGAGCCTGCTTGCGCTGATCAGTGGCGCGCGCCGCCTGCAGACCGGCACTGTCGAGGTGTTCGGCGGCGACATGCGCCGTGCCGGATACCGCAATCAGATCTCGCCGCGCATTGCCTACATGCCGCAGGGTCTGGGGCGCAACCTGTACGCCACGCTATCGGTGTTCGACAACGTCGATTACTTCGGCCGGCTGTTCGGTCAGGGGCGTGCCGAGCGCGCGGCGCGTATCGATGAACTGCTGCACAGCACCGGGCTTGCACCGTTTCGCGACCGCCCGGCGGCCAAGCTGTCCGGCGGCATGAAGCAGAAACTCGGTCTGTGCTGCGCGCTGATCCACGACCCCGACCTGCTGATCCTCGACGAACCGACCACCGGCGTCGACCCGCTGTCGCGCCGCCAGTTCTGGGAGCTGATCAACCGGCTGCTCGAACGCCGGGAAGGGATGAGCGTGATCGTCGCCACCGCCTACATGGAGGAGGCCGAGCGCTTTGACTGGCTGGTAGCGATGAACGCCGGCCAGGTACTGGCCACCGGCAGCCCGGTTGAACTAAAGGCACGTACCGGTGCGGCTACGCTCGATGATGCATTCATCGAGCTGCTGCCCGAGGCGCAACGCGCCGGTCACCCGGTGTTGACCGTCCCACCACGCGAAGTCGAGGCCGGCGGCGCACCGGCCATCGAGGCCGAGGGGTTGACCATGCGCTTCGGCGATTTCACTGCAGTAGATAACGTGAGTTTTCGCATCGAACGCGGCGAGATCTTCGGCTTCCTCGGCTCCAACGGCTGCGGCAAGACCACCACCATGAAGATGCTGACCGGTCTGCTGCCACCGAGCGCCGGCTCCGCGAAACTGTTCGGCCAACCGGTCGATCCGCACGACCTCGCCACCCGCAAGCGGGTCGGTTACATGACCCAGGCGTTCTCGCTCTACTCAGAACTGACCGTACGCCAGAACCTCGTGCTGCACGCACGCCTGTTTCATCTGCCAGCAGATGAGGTGATACCGCGTGTGCGCGAGTTGATCAAGCACTTCGACCTCGGCGAGCACGCTGACGCCCTGGCTGCCGCATTGCCACTCGGCATCCGCCAGCGCCTGTCGCTCGCAGTGGCCATGGTGCACAAACCGGAGATGCTGATCCTCGATGAGCCCACCTCGGGGGTCGACCCGGTAGCGCGCGATCAGTTCTGGGAGCTGCTGCTCGACATCGCCCGCCGCCAGGCTGTGACCATCTTCATCTCCACCCACTTTATGAATGAGGCGGAGCGTTGCGACCGGATCTCGCTAATGCACGCCGGCAAGGTGCTGGCGAGCGATACGCCAGCGGCGCTCAAACAGGCACGCGGCGCGGCCACCCTGGAGGAGACCTTCATCGCTTATCTGGAGGAAGCGGCCGGCAAGGAGCCGGAAGCGTCTCTCACTGCACCAGCCGCTGCGGCCCCAGCCGCCAGGCCGGCGCGCGGCGGTTTTCGGTTGATGCGGCTGTTCGGCGTGGCGCGTCGCGAGACCCTGGAACTGTGGCGCGATCCGGTCCGGCTCACCTTCGCGCTGTTCGGCTCGGTGCTGCTCATGGTGCTGCTCAGCTACGGCATGACCTTTGACGTCGATGAACTCCGCTTTGCGGTGCTGGACCGCGACCAGACCCCGGAAAGCCGCGATTATGTGCAGAACATTGCCGGCTCGCGCTATTTCCTCGAGCGCCCGCCGCTCTACGACCAGGCCGCGCTCGACCGGCGCATGCGCAACGCCGAGCTGAGCCTGGCGATCGAAATCCCATCCGGCTTTGGCGCCGATCTGCGGCGCGGCCGTTCGCCGGAGGTCGGCATGTGGATCGACGGCGCCATGCCGTTTCGCGCCGAGACCATTCGCGGCTACGTGCAGGGGCTGCACTACCAGTACCTGACCGATCTCGCCACTCGCAGCGGGGTGACGTCGCCGGTGGCCGCAGCCGGGATCGAGGCGCGCTACCGCTACAACCAGGACTTCGAAAGCTTCAACGCCATGGTGCCCGCTATGATCGCCATCTTGCTGGTGTTCATCCCGGCGATGCTGACCGCGCTCGGGGTGGTGCGCGAGAAGGAGCTAGGCTCGATCACCAATCTGTACGTCACCCCCATGACCCGGCTAGAATTTCTGCTCGGCAAACAGCTGCCGTATGTCGCCCTCAGCATGATCGGCTTTTTCGGGCTGATGGCGCTGTCGGTGTCGCTGTTCGGCGTGCAGTTCAAGGGCAGCCTGGCTGCCATCACCGTCGGCGCGCTGCTGTACGTCACCGCCACCAGCGGCCTGGGGTTATTGATGTCGACCTTCACCCGCTCGCAGGTGGCGGCGGTCTTCGGCACCGTCATCGCCACCATGACGCCGGCGTTCGCGTTCTCCGGTTTCAGCTCCTCGGTCTCGGCGCTGGAGGGCGGCGCCGCGGTGTTCTCCAAGATCTACCCCACCACCCATTTCCTGGTCATCAGCCAGGGCACCTTCGGCAAGGCACTGGGCTTTGGCGACCTCACCGAGCAATTTACGGCGCTGGCGCTGTTCGTGCCGGCGCTGACCGTGCTGTGCGCGGTGCTGCTGCGCAAGCAGGAGAAATGACATGCAGCGCCTCGCCAACATCTTGCAGCTCGGGGTCAAGGAGATGCGCAGCCTCTGGTTCGACAAGGTGCTGCTGATCTTCCTGATCTGGTCGTTTTCGTTCGGCCTGTACGAGGCGGCCAGAAGCCAGTCGGCCGAACTGCGCAACGCCTCGGTGGCGGTGGTCGACGAGGACCGCTCGCCGCTGTCGCTGCGTCTGCTCGGCGCATTGCGCCCACCGGAGTTTCTGCCGCCCAGGCTGATCGGGTTCGCGGACGTCGATCCTGGCCTCGACGCCGGGCTTTTCACCTTCACCCTGCACGTCCCCGCCAATTTCCAGCGCAACGTGCTGGCCGGCAAGCACCCGGCCATCCAGCTCAACATCGATGCCACGCGCATGAACGAGGCCTTCATCGGCGCCGGCTACATCCACAACATTGTCACCGACGAGGTGACGCGCTTCGTGCAGGGCTACCGCGGCGATCCGCCGCTGCCGATCCGGCTCACCACCCGCATGCGGTATAACCCCAACCTCAACGGTGTGTGGTTCTTCGGCGCCATGGAGCTGGTCAACAACATCACCTTCCTGTCCATCATCCTGGCCGGCGCGGCGCTGATCCGCGAGCGCGAGCACGGCACGCTCGAACATCTTTTGGTCATGCCGCTCACGCCGTTCCAGATCATGGCCGCCAAGGTCTGGGCCAATGGCCTGGTGGTGCTGGCGGTGGCGGCGGCCTCGCTCGCGATTGTCGTGCACGGCGCGCTGGCCATGCCGATCGCCGGCTCGGTGTCGCTGTTCCTGCTGGCCGCCGCGCTGAACCTGTTCTCGACCACCGCGCTCGGCATCCTGCTCGCCACCATCGCGCGCTCCATGCCGCAGTTCGCACTGCTCATGATCCTGGTGGTGGTGCCCTTGCAGATGCTGTCCGGCACAAACGCACCGACCGAGAGCATGCCGCTCGCGGTGCAGACCGTCATGCTCGCGGCGCCAACCACGCATTTCGTCAGCCTCGCCCAGGCGGTGTTGTTCCGCGGCGCAGGCCTTGATGTGGTATGGCCGCAGTTGCTCGCTAACCTCGCCATCGGCGCGGTGTTTTTTATGGTAGCGCTGGCGCGGTTCCGCCGGACGGTCGCGTTGTCATGAGTGTGTCTTAGAAGTGTGTAAACTGAATGACTCTGGTGTTAAAGAAAAATCTGTTTGTTGATGAGTATATGGCACACGGACAGTCCTAATCGAACAGGGAGAAAGCAATCGTATGAAGAATACGATATTTTTTACAGTTATTCTTTTGCTTGCCGTGTCTTTTATGGGTATCTTGGTCATCGCCCTGTTTATTGACTGCGGAAAGGAAGCCCGACAACTTCGTGCAACCGCTGAGGATACAATTTTTTACTCCCCGGATAAGCCAACCGGAGTAAGTCTCCCGCAAGAGGTCAACAGGTTTCTTGACTCATTAACAAAGAGCTTCGAGGCACATGACCTTGACGCCGTTATGGAACACTTCTCTGAAGATTTTCTGCATCAGGGGATGATGAAACAGGCCTTTCGTGAGCATATTGCCAGGTCCTATTTCGTAAAACACCTCAAGTCGATGACAATTACCTTAATGAAATTTGAACCGCAAGACGGCATTGTCGATATCGCCGGTTTTATTGAGACAGACCTGGGTGTTTTGCTGCAATCTTCAGAAGTCCTCCCAATAGCAGAGAGAAGTCAGTTGCGGTTGGAAAATGGGCATTGGAGATTTTTTGGAAATCGAGAAAATTCGCCAATCGGAAGGTTTCAGGATTTTATCGCTATGCATGCCACGTTGGTGCCTCAGGATCTGACACTTTACCGCAGATTGTTGCCCGATATATTTGACATGCCGGAAACTCCGACCGTATCAGTGAGCATGACAGAAAATCAGCGCGTCGCATTGCCATTATCGCCGTACAGGTTAGGGCGGATACAACTGTTAGCAAACTATCATGGTGAGGAAGGTTGGTATGATTTAACTCTGCCGGAAACCGCATGGGCACCGGTGAAGTTTGGGCAAATAGTGGGGTACCCCAAGTATGTGCTCGATTCGATTACGTTTGAACAAACCCAATCCGGTTGGCGAGGAGAGGTAACCGATAAAGGCCAGAGCCTCCTATCATTGGAATTTGCGCCTGATCCGTCAGTGGAAACATGGTTTGAAAGGCTGACACACCCATCCTGCCTGACCCTGGCTCGTCAACTACTTCCGGGCTATGCGTATAAGCCGACGTTTGTGCTGATGCCGGACGAGCATCGGAAAGCCACGGTTCGTAAGATACTGGTAGTCAAGGCAACGGTTATATTATTCGCTACCCCCTCCATCATCGAGACATTCGGAAAAGTGCGAATTACTATCAATCAAGATGCGCCATGGGCAGGTCTTTTTCCCAAAGCTGCCGTTGTGAAAGGTACGCTTATGAAATTTTCCGGTGACTTCAATCTAAAGCATCGCATCCTGAATCATGAGCAGGAAAATCCTTAATAGATGGTTGGACTGAGCAAGACAAAAAAAGGAAATGTAGTCATAACGCTGGAATATGATGACAATACCAGACAAATCGGAAGCGATTTAAAATGACAAGCCTTAACGCTGATTTATCGCAACGCAACGTTGCAATAGTCGCAGGATTTGCATTTCTAATCATGACTATTGCCGCTGTCTTTGCTGTCTCTTTTGTATTCGAGGACCTTAAAGTGCCGGGCGATGCAGCGGCTACAGCCAATAATATTATGACCAATGAGTTGCTGTTCCGCAGCGGCATTGGCAGCTTAATCATCGTGCTTATCTGTGATGCGGTGGTTGCCTGGGCACTATATGTTTTTCTCAAGCAAGTCAACAAGAGTCTCTCCTTGCTTGCGGCATGGTTAAGGTTGGTGTATGCAACTTTTATAGGAATTGCGCTGCTTAATTTTGTTATTGTTTTGCTACTTTTAAGTGGTGCTGACTACCTGACTGTATTAGAAACAGATCAGTTGCATGCTCAGGTGTTTCTATTTTTTAATGCATTTAATGATATATGGGCTCTTGGAATAATTGTTTTTGGAATTCATCTCTTTGTCCTTGGTTACCTGGTTTTCAAGTCGGGCTACATTCCCGGAATTCTGGGTATTCTGATAATCATTGCGGGTTTTGGTTATCTGACAGACAGTTTTGCGAATTTATTTTTATCCAACTACGAAAGCTACAAAGCAATAATTGGCTTGGTTTTTATTGTGCCTCAAGTCGGTGGAGAATTGGGTCTTGCCTTGTGGCTTTTGTTTAGAGGAGGAAAACAATCGAAATGAAATCCTGAATCGGATCCACAACAATATTTGATAAATAAGGAAGGGAAACTAATTGAAGGCACAGTTAAAAAGATCAGTATTGAATAAGCTCTTCATTATTCAATTTCTTTTTATGCACTTTTCCTTATTTGGCTGTTCGACAGCTACAGATGCAGCTGATTCGGATCGACAGCAACGCGTTGCACAAAGTCCGCAATGGAATGGTGAAGCATTCCAGAACCCAGAACGGGTTCCCGCTACTGAAGTGGGGCCAAGCCTGAAAATGTTCTGGGGTTATTTCTTTAATAAACCGCAAGGATTCATGCCTGCTACTCCACTGCTTGCGAAGCCATTTTATATTTCCCAATGGCATGGACGACGAGACCTACAATTTGCCTGGCTGGGGCACACAAACTTCCTGATTAAGATTGACGATAAAGTGATCCTGACCGATCCCATGTTCTCACAACGGGCAGGGTCCTTTGGGTGGTTGAGT
>Ga0316207_10002496_pt1 | contig 18742 bp, 15 predicted proteins | sample 6weekpyrite_MG_FD_204943 | JGI IMG/M metagenome (GOLD analysis project Ga0316207, IMG submission 204943) | Microbial mat bacterial communities from mineral coupon in-situ incubated in ocean water Damariscotta River, Maine, United States -... | ecosystem: Environmental > Aquatic > Marine >...
TCACCAAGAGATGTGCGGGGTAGTTCATCGCACTGCCCATCTGATCGGAATTACCACATGGGACAGGGCGCCAAAAAGCGGCGGACTGTCCCTGATGGAGATGTGCCATAGCAGGGCACAGGTAATGAAGAAATGAAATTGTAAAAACAATTTTACTTTATAAACATATCCCGAAGCTCACGCCTGAGTATTTTGCCAACATTCGTTTTAGGAACTTCAGAAACAAACTCAACATGCCTGGGGATTTTGTAACGGGTAAGTGTGAGCTCACAGTGGGTGCGAATATCATTTTCAGTTATTTGCTGGTTCTGACAGACTATAATGGCCATCACTGCTTCACCGCATTTATCATCGGGGATGCCTATAACCCCAACTTCAAGAACATCTATGTGGCTGGCAATTACAGCTTCTACTTCATTAGGGTAAACATTAAAACCAGATACATTAATCATATCTTTTTTGCGATCTACAATTTGAAAATAACCTTGCTCATCCATGAATCCGATATCACCGCTGTGAAACCAGCCGTTGTTATCAATCACTAATGCGGTTTCTTCCGGGCGATTATAATAACCCTGGGTAACCTGAGGCCCTTTTATGCAAATCTCACCATTTTCTCCAGGCGGTAAAACATTATTATCATCATCCATAATGCACACATCAGTGGAGGGCATAGGTAAGCCAATTTTTGCATTATAAGATTTGAGAGTTAAAGGATTAATGCAAACAGCAGGCGAGGTTTCAGTTAGACCGTAGGCCTCCAGCAAAGGTTGGCCGGTCACTTTTTGCCATTTTTCCGCAACACTTTTTTGCACCGCCATGCCACCGCCCAGGGTTATTTTATAATTAGAAAAATCGATTTCTGAGAATCCTGGCGTATTTAATAAGCCATTAAATAATGTGTTAACACCGGTGATGGCACTGAACTTTGAATGTTTTAGCTCTTTAACAAAATTTTTCATATCCCGGGGGTTAGTGATTAGATGATTTAGTCCGCCCATTTTCATAAAAAACAGGCAGTTCGCTGTTAATGAAAAAATATGATAAAGAGGCAAGGCGGTAATGACTATTTCTTTTCCTTTTTCTACAAAAGGCCCTATCCACTCAGAAACCTGTTGCAAGTTGGCAACCATATTTCCATGTGTGAGTATGGCGCCTTTTGCAACCCCGGTTGTACCACCGGTATATTGTAAAAATGCGTAATCTTGCTGGTTTAAAGTGGGCCGGGTGTATTTTGATGCATCTCCCTGTGACAGGCATTGTTTAAAATTATAACTGCCAGGTAAATTAAAATCTGGCACCATCTTTTTTATGTGTTTAACAACAAGATTGATAATTGCTGATTTTGGAAAGGCAAGCATGTCACCCATGCGTGTCACAATAACATTTTTTATGGGAGTGTCTTTTATAACCTTCTCTAATGTAGATGCAAAATTTTCCAGCACAATAATGGTAGTGGCACCAGAGTCACGTAGCTGATGTTTTAGTTCTTTGCTGGTATAAAGCGGGTTGGTGTTAACAACCGTGAGCCCCGCACGAAGAGCTGCAAATATGGAAATTGGATTTTGTAACAGGTTAGGTATCATTATGGCGATTTTATCGCCCTTGTTCATGGCTAACTGATTTTGTAAAAAAGAGGCAAGCTTCTGACTTGCCAGGTTCATTTCATGAAAGCTGAGGGTTTTTCCATAATTATAAAAACAGGGATTGTCGGAATATTGAGAGCAGGCCTGTTCGAAAACATCCACCAGGGAATCATAGACGGTTAAATCTGCTTCATGGGGAATGCCTTCTGGGTAGCTGGAATACCATGCATGGTTCATACGACTCTCCTTTAATTTAATAACACATTGCACTGTTATTCTAGGACAGTAAATCGAATACGTATAGTGACAGAGTCGAAATTTAGCGGTTTTAGAAAATGACAGGTGGCGATTGTTCTTGCTGGTTATGGGGCCAGAATGTCTGTTTTAACATAACTGACAGAAATAGCTCAGATTCAAGCCAGTTAGCTAACCAGAGGCGTAATGCGGGATAGGGGGAAGATTCAAACCACCGAATATCAACCATGGCAAATTGTCGAATGAAGGGCAGCAATGCCACATCAGCTAAAGTGACGGTGTTGTTAATTAAAAATGATTGATGACTTAGTCTTTGTTCGAGCAGGTCTAAAAAGCGCTCGCCCTGCTGTCTGTAAAACAGGGGTGGATTTTCTGGAAATCGATCTGAATATTTATAATGATCCAGGTCTAATTTGAACAGACTATCATTCAGTTGGATAAGTGTATCTATTTCAGTTCGGTGCGAGTTTTGAAGCCAGTGATGAGGGTCATTTTGTCTTAAAGACCAGAACATGATATCCAGGCTTTCATCTATTACAGACCCATCTGTATCTACTAAAACAGGCACAGTTCCTTTGCTTGATGCCTGTAACATGGCTGTGGGTTTGTTGCTTAAAGCCACTTCCCTTAATTCGACCTTGATATTGCTATAGCGAATTGCCATGCGTGCTCGCATGGCGTAGGGGCAGCGTCTAAAACTATAAAGTACAGGCAGGATCTTTTCTGTCATACAGACAAATGTAGCCTTTAATGAAACTTATCGATCTAACTATAATGCGTTTTCACAGGGTGTGCTGTTTTCACCAAACTTCTGTTCCAGGTATTCGATAATGTCATTAGACTCATATAACCATATGGTCTCATTTTCATTGTCGATTCGCAGGCAAGGTACTTTGATTTCACCACCACCGGCTAAAAGATCAGCCCTGTCGGGATTAGCCTGGGCGTTTCTGGTCTGTATATTTAAATTGAGTCGTTTGAATGCACGACGCGTTTTAAGGCAGAATGGGCAGGCATAGAATTGATAAAGGGACATCGAAGCGGTTGCTTTATCTACACAGGCCTGGCTCTCACTGTTACGTTTCTGTTTGAATATGGGTATAAAAAAGCTAATAAAAATAACAAGATGGCCAAGGCTTTCTCGAAGTAACTTTAGTAACATATTCGTGTCCGGATTATTGAAAGATGGCCATTTTAACGCAATCGTATACCCCTTGGCAAAATTTGACGTTTGTTGTATTTAGTGGAAGTAGTAATGATAGCGTAGTTGGGCTTCCGTAAAATCCGCATCTCTTTGACGTTGTCGCTGAATGAATAGCTGTATAGCGTGATTCTGTGCCAGTGGAATATTCTGGGTAAACTTTACCCTATGGCGGTACTCATCATTTAAAAATTCTTCACCGCTAATTTCAAGGTGGTTTGTGCCGAAAGAAAAGTGTTGTAAGAGCCCTGATGAAATACCTAATGCGGGCTCAAGATTTCGCTCAAACTCGCTATTAGATTCAAGTCGCCCTATCAATAAAGTGTAAAAATAAGCGCGTGACCATAATTCATAGCTAACCCCCGCCCCACCTGTGACGTGCCCGGTTAAATGGTCCTTTCCATTTATCAGTTGTTGTTCAAGGCCCGTGTAAACACGCCAGGATAAGGACTTGAAAAACTGGTTTCTAGGGGTGATGGAAAAAATATCTATAAGATCAAAATATTGTAATTGAGTTTCCTCCTCGTATGCTCTTATCGCCATATTGCCAAGATTAATTTGTGCCCCTTGTAGAAAGCCATTTAACTGATCTTCAAGGCTGTGGAAAGACAAACGTAATTCTAATTGTGCAAAACTAAGCTCGTCATCATCGCCAATGCTAAATGAGAATAATTTGCTGAAATGGCCTTTTTCAGGCCTTTGTTCCTGAACAAAGCCTGCGGTTTTTGAGTTGAAGTCTGGTTGTTTGTTTATAGTCTGTAATAGCCGGTAACTGTTTTTTGCAATGACATCAGAGCGGCCCATATCATTTTGTTCATAGCGTAAGAAACGGTAAGCCGCATCAAGAATAATATTCTGTGTTTCAAGATCGTATTCTTTAAATGTGGCAGAGTTCACCAGTTCTGCATCTTGTGCAAGTTTAAAAACAAAATCCATTTGTGTGTCACTTAACTGCTTGAGTAAATACCGTACATTAGTGGCCTGTGATGGCCTGTACACCGTGTCGATTATGAGATTGGCATCTTCGATGCTACGCACTGTGTCAACGGGGATTGCATTTATGCCAAACTGGTTGGTCAATTGTAAGCCAGGGCGAGCAACCTGTAGAAGTTCGAGTAAACGGTAAGAGCAGTTCTCGTCGAAAAAATAATATTTAAAATTAATTTCTTTTAGTTCCCATAAATGGTGAACTAATTTTTTAGTTTCCTGGGGTGTCAGGTTTAGTGGGTATTCCCAGATGTCACGGTTTTCCTCACGGTTATACTCTTTAATTTTTTTAAAGTAGGGGGTTACTATAAAAATTCCGGGGTAACCACCGGCCAGTCCCTTAAAAGCATAAATTATAGAATTATCACTGTTATCAATATTGGCACCAAAATTCACGGCCATGGAAAGCCAGTTTGTACTGTTTTTGTTTTCTTCGGGGTCAATGCGTAACAAGGTATGGCCAAACATAGATGAGGGGCTATTAAGGTGGTACGCAGGGAAAATAAGGCTTACTTTATGTGCGGGCATAATGGCGCGCCATTCATTATAAAGCGGGCAGTTTACTGTGGGTAAATCGGTTAAATTATTGGCTAATGCGCCTTTAAGCCAATTGAGGCGAGCAATAAAACGGCATTGTGCATGTTCGTCTGGTTTGGCAAGGTCGGTGCTATAAAAGGCAGCCAGTGTAGCCATGAGTTCTGATTGAGGGTTTTCTTTTCCATTCTCTGCAAGAAAGAATTTTGGCTCAACTACACTGCTCAAATATTCGTCTTCCGCTTTTTTTACATAGTGTATCAGGTTAATCCATTCTGTCTTTTTCCATAGTGCCTGGGAAGTGACATTATCAATTAATTGTTTGGGCGGGCTGGGAAATTGTGTTGCTTCTGCAGTATTGGCTTTATGTGTGAATGACAGTAGAAAAATAAGAAAGAGTATGGCGCTGAGCCATTGTTTGTTTAAACAATACATGGAAGGAATTTAGTTAGGTAATAAAAAACCTGAGCCAATAATCAGGGTTATTCGCTCAGGCCAGTTTAGCTTAGACAATAAAATGCTAGGTATTACTAGATTGCATATTTAGCCATCTGCTCATCAGATTTCATTACTTCGAGTAATGAGCTATATACCTGTTTGGCAGTTACGTCCTGGCTAGGGAAAATGGTGTTGAAGTTATCATGTGTAAGTTGTGCAAACTTTTCACGGTCTTCAGGCTGTACACCCATTACTACCGAAACAGCGGTTAAAGCTTCGCCTTCACCTTTTGCAGCATCTTCAGAAAACTCGTCCATCATAGAGGCCAGCATTGATGCACCTTTATATGTCAGTTTACCATCGACGCTACATCCATTTGTGCCAGAAGTCATACCAAAAGTTCTGTTACCGGATGTGCCATCTGTAGTGGTTGCCGCAAAGTGGGGTACAAACCCAGATTGACCTTCAAATAAAAGGCTGCCCCATCCACAACCGTCACCACCTGGTGCTACGGCAAATGCACTTGATGATGCCAACAATAATACTGCGCCTGCTGTTATTTTTTTCATACAGTTTTTCTCCAATTTGAATCATTAAAATGTCAATACTGACAAAATGTCGTTTAGTATATTAGCAGTTATAGTTTGCTATGCAATAAAGAAATAATATGATAATTACTATTTATGTGATGTTGATTGAATTGTTGGCATAATTTTTTCCGGGATAATAATTAAATGCGATTAATAAGACCTGAATTTTCAGCGTGTAAAATAATGTTGCTATGCATTAGTTTAGCAATATCAGGATGTACTAATATATTTTTTCAACCATTAAGACAGCATCTGGCATCCCCAGATCAATATAAAATTGATTATGAAGATATTTATTTTAAAGGCAGTACGGATCTTAATTTGCATGGCTGGTGGTTTCCCGGTTTGTTTTCTGCTACTCAGCCCCTTAGAGGTACCGTTATTTTTTTGCATGGCAATGGTGAAAATATCAGCACCCATGCGGGCCTGGTTTATTGGTTAACAAAATATCAGTATGATGTGTTCATATTTGATTATCGGGGATATGGAAAATCTGAAGGAGATGTTCAGTTAGAAGGTATTCTTGATGACATTAATAGCGCTAGAAAGTATGTTGAGTCCCGTAAGCATAAGAATAGTAAGTTATTCGTTATAGGGCATAGCCTGGGGGCCAGTCTGGGTATTGTTAACCTGGCGACAAACTCGGATAAGGTCGATGGAATGATACTGGTGTCGCCCTTTAGTGATTATAGAAAAATAACACGGGAGGTCATGTCGAATTCCTGGTTAACCTGGGCATTTCAGTGGCCCGTGTCTATGGCCATGAGCACTGAATACAACCCTATAGATTTCGTAAACGGGCTACCCGATGTGCCTAAGGTTTTTATCTATAGTAATAACGACAGGATGATTAATTCTGAACATATTAAGGCGTTGTATAAAAAGGCAAGTGAACCTAAATTTATAGAAGCGGTTAACGGATATCACAATAGTATTTTTGCGCAAAAAGAGAGTCAGCAGATTATTATTAATTATCTCCAGCAATGGTCCAGGTAATTTAGTTTATTAAGTCTTTATCCAGTAAAAGCTGTTTTAAAGACTGAATATCAGCCTCAGTGTAGTCGGCAAATTCAGGTTGACCCCATACCGGTTTAGGCCAGCAAAAATCATTTTTGTGTCGACCAATAATGTGAATATGTAGCTGGGGTACGATATTGCCGATGGTGGCGATATTGAGTTTGTCGGTTTGAAAATGCTGCTCTACAAAGTGAGCAAGTTGATTGATAGATGCATGTACACGGGATTGCTGTGCTGCCTGCATTTTAAATAATTCTACTTCCTGTGTATCGGGTACCAGAATAAACCAGGGTATCAGGGCATTTTTATGAAGCAATAAAACGCTGTCTTCCATTTGTCCCAATATATAACAGTCTGCCTGTAGCTGGTGGTGTAATTTTTGCGTCATTAGCTATCTCCTTTCATAGCATAATCAAGTTGTACAATCTGTAGGGTTTCATCAATCTGCCAATGCTCAGAATTGCTTAGCAAGCCAAGGGTTATCATTATATGGATGCCTTCAATATCGGCATATTCCATTAAGTTTTTGCGGAGTTCCTCGAACACGCGTCGGTCAATTTTAATGTTTGTTTCCAGTTGGTGTGGTTTAAAAGTCATAAGGCCCAGTTCATAGAGATCAGGGTTTATGAGTGGATAATCAGGCGTCTGCTCAACCTGGTTGAAATCTATGGAGATTTTAGTATCAATATTTTGCAGAAAAGGCTGATTTAAAATGCGACCTCGTATGCTGAGCTTACGACCCGTCTGCTGTTTATTGTGAGATATAGCCTGCTGTAAGGAGTAAAGGTGGCTCCAGTTATTGGCAGGAAAGCTAAGTGTTTGAATTTGCATTACTTTTAACAGTCATTATTTAGTGAGATGTGGTGGATGAATAATAGTATAAAAAGTAGCTCGGTTCTGGACTAATATTAAGTATGTTAAAGTGTTTGAACGATAGAAAAAGGGTCGCTTATATTATGGCTCATAAGGATTTCAGGATGTACTTAAGTCGTAAAATGATTAAAAAAATAAATCTAGTTCAGTGTTTGCTGGTGATTATATCACTCACATTTTTATCTATAGCAAACGTGCAGGCGACAATTAGCCTCGATAAAACCTATAAGCCAGAGGCAGGAAAGTCATTTGGAAATATAGTCGCCATGGCTCAACTAGCAGATGGTGTCATAGTGGCAGTTGATAAGGACGGTGGGCAATTAATTCAACTGTCTGATGATGGCATAATCCATAAGCCGTTAAGTAATAAATCATCAAAAATATTTAGTTCTTCTAGCCTGGGTGGCTTGAGCATAGCGGGTGAAGATATGCTCGCGGTGAGTAATACCCGTGATAATCGATTTGCCATTATTACCCGTGATGGTGAGCTTGTTACCCGCATGGGGCAAAGTGGTTCCAGTGCGGGTGAAATATCAGACCCACGAGGCATTGCTTATTCAACTAATAGACGTATCTATATTGCGGATTCTGAAAATAATCGAATATCTGTATTCGGTGCTGATGGTGTTTTTATTTCTAGCCTGGGTAAAAGGGGGCTTAAAGAAGGCCAGCGTTTAAGAAAGCCGTCGCAGGTTTATATCGACAGTGATGAAAGAATTTATGTCTTTGAAAATACCAGTCAGGGTCAGCTTGTAATATTTAACCATAGTGGAGATATTATTAAGCGGCTGAATCATAAAGAGCTCGAAAAATTATTGGGAGTAACTCTAAACCTAACCGCAATGACAATTGATAGTTCGGGCCTCATTTATTTAGCGGATTCAGAAAATGGCAGGGTCTACCAGCTTGACTGGGAGATAGAGAAAAAACTGAATGCATTTGGCAGCAAAGGTGAAGAGCGAGCCCAGTTTAATAAGATAACTTCTTTGCTCGTTTTAAATGATGGGCGTATTGCCGTTGCCGATAGTAAAAATAAGAAAATAGAGATATATAAAATCCCGGTGCACCCTCGAACTGTGCCTGAGCAAATACGTTTGCCAACTGTTACGCGATATCTACCGATTAAAATGAAATGTGACAAAGCATATCGATTAGATGATGGTGGAGCCCTGTGTTTAAATCGTGATAAAAGAAATGTCAGGATTTATTCAGACAAAAGTAAACTGGTCAAGGAGTTTGCAAGCTTAAAGAATCCGCGCGCCGCTTCGGTAAATAAAAATAAAATCGTTATTCTTGATGGTGAGCGCATCAAAATTTATAACGCAAATGGGGGGGCAGAATTTGAGGGCAAGGGTTATGGTGGAAGTGGTTCAGGTGCAGGTAAGTTAAGCTCCCCTGAATCAGTGTATGTACGACATGATACTATTTATATCGCAGACACGGGGAATAGACGTATACAGTTGTATTCAAGTGATGGTGTTTATCTGGATAAGATTGAAAGTGACAAAAGTGGTAAGAATAAAATATTTTCTGAACCCGTTTCCGTTGTAGTTGATGCCCAGGGAAATATATTTGTTGCCGACAAAGAAAAAAAGGAGCTGCTGGTTTTTTCAAAAGATCGTAAGTACCTGTATTCTTTGGGTGGAAAAAAGAAAAAAGGTGCGTCATTTAAAGAGATTTACGATTTGGCAATTGATTCAGATAATAATCTATACATACTGTGTGGAACAAAAAATAACCGATATACGGTGCAGGTCTTTAATGGGCCAAAAAGGATTATGTCTTTTGCTTCTCCACTTGAGTCTGATGCAGGGCTTGAAGAGCCAAAAAATATAAGTGTAGCCAATTCAAAACGAACCCTGGTAGGTATTTACGATAAAGAAAAAAAACGTCTTTTAAATTTTAGTTATTTACAGGTGCCAGCTAAAGTAGGTGGTTTAACGGTTGTCGGTAGTGTAAAACAAACTGATATTAGCTGGTCAGCTACTCCGGGTACATTTATAAAGGGTTATAATGTTTATGGTGCAAATGTTGAAAATGGTGAATATAAATTTGTAACCCAGGTTTATGAAAATAAGGCGGTGATTAAGCATGATGGTAAAGTTGCTAATTCCTTTTATAAAGTAAATGCGTTTACCGGTTTAGGCTCCCAGGGGAAATATTCACGGACAGAGGAAGATGTTTTTATTAAAGGCTATAAACTATACCAGAGTGAAGAGTATGCGAAAGTTGTGGAGGTGTTTAAATCGGCTTTAACAAAAAATGTTGAGCAACCTGAAATGCTTAAGTATATTGGTATGAGTTTGTTAGAAATAAATTCGCTTGATGCAGCTATTCATGCCTTTCGTGAAATGTCGAATTTTAAAGGCTTTGAAAGTGAAGGTTTAAATCTGCAAATAAAAGCCCTGGTGGCAGCGAAAAATTATATTGCCGCAAAAGCAATTATTGATAAAGTGATCGAAGAAAAAACGGCTGCTGATGACACTTATGTGTTTTGTGGAGAATTAAGTTTAAAGTTAGGCGACCCAATTGGTGCAGTAACCTGTCTAGAAGAAGCGATATTACGTAACGATAAAAATATAGAAGCACATTTTTTAATGGGTGATGCCTATGTGAAACTGGGTATTGTTGATAAGGGTTTAATTGAATTTGATAAGGCCGCTGAAATTGCACCTGATAATGCGGATGTCTGGTTTCGTAGTGGGCTTATAATGCGTGAACTAGAAAAACCAGACGTGGCAATTGAGCGGTTTAATAAAGCCCTTGCAGTTGACAATAAACATATGGGAGCAAAGCTGGCATTAGCAAAAACATGGCTTGATAAAAAAGATTATGCGCAGGTAAAAACCATTGCAATATCTTTGGCCGGGGAGAAAATAACTGCAGCTGAAGGTCAATATTTAATTGGGCTTGTCGCTCAGGCTGAAGGCAAAAATGGAGAAGCCCTGTTGGCACTGAATAAGGCCACTCGGCTAGATAAGAAACATGCAACAGCCTGGCTTGCATTAGCCGATGTCTATTTATTGATGGGGCAGAAAACAAAATTAAAACCGACGCTCGAATCTGCTGTTAAAGCTAATTCTTTATCGTTTGATGCGGCGCTTAGACTAGGTCGGTTGGAGTTTGAGCAGCAACAATATGAGGCCGCTATCATACCTCTTCAAAATGCAGTTAAGATACGTAGAGATGATTATGCGGTAAGAATGTTGTTAGCTAACGCGCTGTTTAAATCCAGGGATTACAACAGGGCATTTTTACAGGCGAAAGAAGCAGGGAAATTAAAGCCAGATGAAATAGCGCCTATAGTGTTGTTGTCATCCGTTTTAAATAAGCAGGGTAAAATTGGTAAGTCAATTGATTTAATGAAACAGGCGATGCAAATAAAGCCAAACTCATTTGAGTTAATCCTGGGGTTGGGTGAGCTTTATAACGAGAACAACCTGTTTGATCAGGCTAAAACCATGTTAGAAAAAGCCGCAGTGTTAAATGCGGGTTCATATAGACCGCATGCGTCATTGGGAAGTTTGTTTTTGAAGCGTAGATTGTTTGATCAATCTATTTCGGCATATGATAAAGCCGTTTCACTTGAGCCCAGTGCAGATAATAAGCTCCTGCTTGATAATGCGTATGCAGAAAAGAAAAGATCACTTGAGTTTAAATCGAATGCGCCACAGATTGTGTTGAAAGATATAAAACTGGAACAGATTTTTTCAGCAGCATACAAGCAATATACAAATAAACCCGTGGGTAGAATTCGCGTACAAAATACCAGTGGCACAGATTATGGGAATTTAAAATTAACTTTTTCAATTAAAGGTTATATGGATTTTCCAACTACAACAGATATTGCGAAGTTAGCAGCCAATGAAACCCAGGAGATAGATTTACTGGCTTCATTTAATAATCAAATTCTGGAAATAGATGAAGATACCGGGGTGCAGGCAGAGGTGGCATTGAATTTTGTACGCGATGGAAAAAATGATGCGATAAGGCTGACTCAGCCTATGACTATTTATGGTAAAAACGCCATTCTTTGGTCAAAAGCAAATATGGTAGGCTCCTTTGTAACACCAAAAGACGATACATTGCGTGACTTTGTGCGTCAGGCTATAAATGAAAGTAAGCCAGAATCTGGACCGTTGAGTGATAATATTGTTACAGCAATGACATTGTTTGATGTTTTTAGTGCGCACGGTATTCGCTATGTTATAGATCCAAATAATCCCTATTCAGAAGTTGATAACAAGCGGGTTGATTATGTTCAGTTTAGTCGAGAAACCTTAAAAATTAAAAGTGGTGATTGTGATGACCTGTCTGTGTTAATGAGTGCTGGCCTGGAAAACCTGGGAGTTAAAACGGCCATTCTGGATGTGCCGGGGCATTTATTGATGATGTTTGATTCAGGCCTTAGTGTGGCTGAAAAAGATCGTATTAGTTTGCAGGAAAGTTTGATGGTTGAGCGTGATGGAAATATCTGGATCCCCTTAGAGGCAACTATGATAGGCACCTCTTTTGCAGAAGCCTGGACTGAAGGTGCGCGTAAATATTTTAAATTCCAGAAAGATAAGTCACTTAATGTAATAGCGCTTATGAGTGCATGGAAAGAATACCTTCCAGTAACATTAAAGCCAGCTGCATATTCAATTAAAGTGCCGAGTGAAAGCAGGGTTAAACCATTGGTAAATCGTGAGCAAAATATTTTATTGCAGAAAAGTCTGGCGCGTCTTGTAAAACCATATGAGATTATTGCGGATTTACATCCAGATAACATAAATGCATTAATGCAGGTTGCCATTATATATGCAAAGAATGGCCTGTTCTCACAGGCAGATAAGACATTTGAGAAAATTCTTAAGAGGAGTCCCGGTAATAGTGCGGTACATAATAACCGCGGTAATATTTTTTATTCGAAAGGTGAATTTGATCGGGCGATAGAAACGTACAGTTATGCGGAACAACTATCGGCAAATGACCCAGGTGTGAAGGTTAATATGGCGATGTCATATTATCAGCTGGGTCGACTCACAGATGCAAGATCAAAATTTGATGAGGCTCGCACTATCAGTCAGGATGTGGTTGAAAAATATGCGGGTTTAAGTCAGTTACTTAGTCAGTAGGTGTTAATTCAGATGGAGATGAAAATGAAAGTTTTAATTTTATTATGTGTGATTTTTATATCAACAGCCGTCAATGCTCAAACCGATAAACCTGACGGAGCCGTTTTGGCGGAAAAACAGAATGCTTTTAAAGGCCTGTTTTACAAAGTGTGGAGTAAATTTAAATCACTGAGTCCAAAAAAAGAAAATGAAGTGAGAAAAGTTGCTGTAACGATGGGGGTACGCGGTGCAGAAACGACCAGTACGATCCTTGAGCCTTACTGGAAGGATGATAAAACAAACGATAAGCAATTTATGCAACAGTTAGAAGATTTTGCGCTGGCGCAAACTTTGGCTGATAAAGGTGATATGGCGAATTCTAATAAAGCCTTTAATGGATTTATAGATAAATATCCGCAGAGTGATTTAAAACCAAATGCACAATTTGCTGAGGCACTTACAATGGGGGCAATGGGTAAAACCTTAGAAAGTAAGCGCTCATTTAAAGTGTTTATTGATGAAAATCCTGAGCACCCATTAGTGAGTGATGCAAAATGGGTTATGCAGGAATTAGTGCCGCTCTAAGAAAGTTTGTAGTCATAAAAATTGTGCGGCTATAAAGTTATTTTAAGAAACACCGATTTTCATCAAATCCATTTTATGGAATGGTGTGATAGACTTCAATAAAATAATGAAATTTTTCGGGTTCGAACTTATGTTTGGCGTAGGCCTGTAAGTTAGGTATATGCTTAAGTTCGATTGACCAGCAATGATAAATATCATTCCAGATGGGGTTGCCTAAAACCTTCAGTAGTGTATTAATCTGCAGATCTTTCAGTATTTCCTCATCGACAAGGTTCTTGCCATTGATTTTATACCAGTTAAGAATGATTTCATATTCCCCCTTAATCTGAGTCGTATCTTTTTGCAGAGGGGGATTAGTCACTTCATTCATACCACCGTTGTTTTGCTGGTTTTGTTCCATGAGCTCACTTGGGTATTTTGAGTGTGTAATTAAACATATACTAAGTGTGAAGGTTATTAAATAATGCAGAGTGAGATATTGATCATTATCAATTAACCTAGAAAGATCAGTTGAAAGTACGTTTAGAGTGTAAGCGCTTGATGTGCATAGTGAATTCAAAAAATGCGTAGTTATTACCATGGGTGGTGGGTATGTAGAAAATGCAGGAGCAATTTTCTACCACCTTATTGGTGATAAGCAGATTTTTGAATTTGCTATGCACATCAAGAGGTTGCGCAATAAATGTGCAGTCAACTGGTTTTTCTAGGATTAAGTAGGTATTGAGAGCTGAGTCATCCTGTTATAAGCTGGCTGCCTTAGAAAATGCTTAAATACTATAATAGTCCAGCTACCGGGCCGCAGCCTGTCAGGATGCCGATTCAGGGAAATTTAATTGTTTAAACTTGTAGAATCCAGAGTTAAAGAGCTTTTAGCCCATAATAAAAATGGCCTGCTGAATGGCCGCCAGATTGGGGTAGAAAAAGAAAGCTTAAGAGTTTCTCCAGAGGGGGGGATTTCTCAAATAGAGCACCCCAAATCCCTTGGCTCAGCATTAACGAATCCTTATATTACCACCGACTACTCCGAGGCCCTGTTAGAATTTATAACACCACCATCAGAGCATATTGAGTCGGTGCTTGATTTTTTACGGGATTCCCAGGTTTATGTATACAAAAAGTTGCAGCAGGATGAAAGGCTCTGGGCGACCAGTATGCCCTGTGTTGTGGCTGGGGAGGGAAGTATTCCAATAGCCAACTATGGTTCTTCCAATGCGGGGCAGATGAAAAGTATTTACCGGCAGGGGCTTGGGCATAGATATGGACGAGCGATGCAGGTCATTGCAGGAGTTCATTTTAACTATTCATTACCTGAGAGTTTCTGGCCAATCTATAAAGATTTATTTGGTGAAACCAGCCTGAGTTTAAAAGACTTTCAATCCGATCAATATTTCTGCCAGGTTAGAAATATACAGCGCTATGGCTGGTTAATTCCCTATTTATTCGGCGCCTCACCTGCCGTCTGTAAATCATTTCTTGGGGGAGCGGAAACCAGCTTACAAGAATTTAATGAAAGCACCTATTATGAGCCCTATGCAACTTCATTGCGTATGGGAGATATTGGGTATCAAAATAACAAGGAAAATGAAACCGGTGTTAAGGCGTGTTATAGAAGCCTGGAGTCATACATACGTACATTACAATGTGCGATTGAAACGCCATTTCCAGAATATGAAAAAATTGGTATTAAAGTAAATGGGGAGTATCGTCAACTAAATGCCAACTTACTGCAAATTGAAAATGAATATTATAGTACGGTAAGGCCAAAACAAATCTTACAGGGAACTGAAAAACCAATAATAGCTTTAAAAAAACGTGGTGTGCGTTATGTTGAATTACGTTCTCTGGATGTAAATGCCTTTGATCCTTTAGGTATAAATGAAACGCAATTACGTTTTATAGAAATATTTATGTTATTTTGTCTCTTAGCTGAAAGTGAGCAAATTTGCTTTAGTGAAAGAGAAGAAATTGATCAGAATGAATTGCTTGTGGCACATCGGGGGCGTGATCCAGATCTTAAGTTAAATCATAATGCGACTCAGCTCAGGCTAAAAGACTGGGCGAGTGATTTATTAAACGGTATGCAATCAGTTAGTGAGTTGCTTGATCAGCACAAAGACGGAAGCCCTTATCAGGATGCGCTGGAGCGTCAGTGTGAAAAGGTAAAGAATCCTGAATTAACACCTTCAGCAAGAATGCTGGCTGAAATGCGTGAACATAAAGAAGGTTTTTATCATTTTGCGAAACGTATGTCAGAAAAGCATAATCAATATTTTACACAACTAAAATTGTCTGCAGAACGAAATCAGTTTTTTGAAGATGCGGCAAATGAATCAATCATAAAACAAAAACAAATTGAAGATTCAGATTCTTTGAGTTTAGATGAATATTTACGTGCATATTTTGAGCAGACGTAAGCTCAGGCTAGTGACTTCAGGATTTTTATGCCGATAAATTTTTTTGTAACTTTATAGCGGTATGAAATACTTGCACAGGGATGCAAAATTATCTCTTCTGTGCCTGGAAGCTGGTAGTAAGTTCCTTAACTAAATCAATCAGAATCAATTTGTCTTTATAACTTAAAAAACGACCAATTTCAGTCGTCTTGCCTTTAGAGCAAATACTAAGTTTGGGAATATCATAATTACCCTTATTATCAACGAGAAATTTAGACCAGTAGCGCTGGTACTCAACGCGTTGGTCTGCACTGCGGTCACCAGACTCAATAATCACACTATCTTTTGTAAAATAAATAACCTGGCAGGTAGTGTAATGTTTATAAACCAGATAAAGACACACTGAAATAAAAATGACCTCAAGACCTGAAAAAGGCATGACAAGTAGAAATCCCTGGTACATTGCAACTGAAGCAATAATAAAAGAAATCAGGGCGAATATTTTAATAAATCGCAGATTATCCTGCCAGCTAATGGGTCTATTAGGCTCGATTAATATATGACCGGTAAAGCCATCTTTATTTAGCGTGGGAGTAATCATGTTTAATATGCTATCTTTAAAAAAAACTGGAAAACCTCAGATTAAGCCGTGATTGTTTAGTGTCAGTTAAGTACATAGCTATTATCATAGCTTAAACTGACATCTAAGGTTCTCTAGTTATAATTAAATTGTAATTTAATACCGGTTGTCAATACATATGAAACTAAAATATACCCTGCTTAATGCCTTTACTCAAACCCCATTTAATGGTGCCCAGATAGCTGTTTTTAACCAGGCAGATAAATTGAGCCAGCAACAAATGCAGGCATTGGCAAAAGAGCTAAACCTTACGGAAACTGTGTTTATATCCCAGTCCAGTTTATCCAGCTGTGAGGGAAAACTGGAAATTTTCACGCCCCATGGCCAGTCTGAATTTGCCGGGCATGCAGTTGTTGCCGCCTGTTATGTCATGGCAGATTCAAGCATGGTGCAAGGCTCCGATGCAAGGGTTGAACTGAATGGGCAACAGTTTGATATTATCCATAGTCTTAAAAATAAAAAAGTGCAGATAAGCATACCCGTTAGTGAGATATATGATGAGTATGTACCTGCAAATCAGGAGTTAGCACAAATAATAGGCCTGAGTGAGGCTGACATTGGCTACCAGAATTACAAGCCAATGATTGCCGGTTGTCCTACGCCCTGTTTAATGATTCCACTTAAAAATAATGAAGCTTTACGTGCAGCTCATTTTTATGAAAACAAGTGGCAGCTTTCATTTGTTGCATCGTTGGCAAAGCATATTTTATTATTCACGGGTGAACATCCCTATAATGCAATTAATTTTGCTGCGCGTCTTATGGGCAGAAACATTGCGATTAATGAAGATCCACCAATAGGTGCTGTTGCCCCCGCGTTTGGCCTGTATCTGTCCCATGACATTAATGACTATCATCGCTCATGCCTGATTCAGCGGGGAGATGAAAATTCACGTATAAGTGTTATGGAAGTTAGTGTAGATAAAAATGGACCCGCTGTTGCAGGCATATACCTGGGAGGTCACGCCGTGAAAATGGCTGAGGGTTATTTTGATATACCCGATGTGTAGTTTTACTTAATGGCTGATAATTTTGAAAAGCACTTACAGATAGAGAAATCACAAACAATAATAGACTGTTTAAGTGAAAATATTGAACTGAGCAAGCAGCAATTAAAGAAGCTGCTGCAAAATGGCGGCGTATGGCTTGAAAATTCATATGGAACTAACCGGGTTCGTAGGGCAAAAAAAAATATTAATCAGGGCGATCAGTTACATGTTTATTATGATGCTGAGATTCAGTTAGCAAAGGTACCTCAAGCCAGGCTGGTTTCAGATGAAGGCGATTATTCTATCTGGAATAAACCCAGTGGTATGTATTCGCAGGGTACTAAGTGGGGGGATCATTGCACAATTTACAGATGGGCAGAGCAAAATTTACTCCCGCAACGACAGGCATACCTAGTGCATCGCCTTGATAAGGCGGCTAATGGATTAATTATAGTTGCACATAAAAAAGCAATTGCAGCAAAATTCTCTAAAATGTTTGAGCAACGAAAAATAAATAAAAAATACAGAGCGATTGTGGAAGGTGTGTTAGATAAAATCTCCTTGCCCTATGAAATTAAAAATGAGTTGGATAATAAAGTCGCTATATCTGAAATAGTTTCACTTGACCAGGATATAAATAAACAACTCACAATAGTAGAAATAAAAATTAAAACTGGTCGTAAGCATCAAATACGAAGGCATTTATCAGGCATGGGTTATCCGATTATTGGAGACAGGTTGTATGGTGCAAAAGATATTGGGCCTGATCTACAGTTAAGCTCAATAGAGTTAGATTTTATATGCCCTGTTAGTGGTAAACATAAGACGTTTAAATTAATAGAGTAGGAGAATAAAACATATTATTTAATCCGTAAAAATAGAATAGTAGAATTGCCTTTGTTAGCGGGTATACTGTTCGACATATGGTATTCAGGCTATCAATAATAAGGAAAAAATGTGTCTACAAAATCAGAAGATACAAATCATCAAGCTGAAGAAATGACATTTCGAAGTGCGCTCCTCTACTGGTTTAAGTTAGGTTTTATTAGTTTTGGTGGGCCAGCAGGTCAAATAAGTATGATGCATCAGGAGCTAGTTGAGAAACGTCGCTGGATATCTGAACATCGATTTTTACATGCGCTAAATTACACTATGGTATTACCTGGTCCAGAAGCACAACAGTTAGCCACTTATATTGGCTGGTTAATGCACGGTGTCTGGGGTGGAATTGCTGCGGGTGTTTTATTTGTATTACCCTCCTTATTTATTCTTATCGGCTTAACCTGGATTTATTTATTATTTGGAGATGTCTCGGCAGTAGAAGGTATTTTATATGGCATTAAGCCTGCGGTGACGGCTATTGTCGTATTCGCAGCCTATCGAATTGGTTCCAGGGCATTAAAAAATAATGTGTTGCGAGCAATGGCAGTTTTAGCATTTATTGCGATCTTTGTTTTTAATATACCCTTTCCCTATATTGTTTTAATGGCGGGGGTCATCGCTTATACAGGTTCGAAATTTGCAGCGGATAAATTTAAAGCGGGGGGGCATGGGGGTGT
>Ga0316207_10002497_pt1 | contig 18738 bp, 17 predicted proteins | sample 6weekpyrite_MG_FD_204943 | JGI IMG/M metagenome (GOLD analysis project Ga0316207, IMG submission 204943) | Microbial mat bacterial communities from mineral coupon in-situ incubated in ocean water Damariscotta River, Maine, United States -... | ecosystem: Environmental > Aquatic > Marine >...
GAGAGACACCAATGCCATAACAGCCCATTGTTAGGGTTTGATTTTTGCCACCTTCGTTTAAAACAGCACAGTTCATTGCTTCAGCATATTTAGTGCCTAACTGGAAAATATGACCAACTTCAATTCCTCGTTTTATAATAATGTTTCCTTGGCCACAAGGGCTAGGGTCGCCTTCTACCACATTACGTAAATCAGCCACTTCTATTTCAGCGCAATCTCGTTGCCAGTTAGCGCCGGTTAAGTGCATGTCATTTTCGTTTGCACCACAAACAAAATCACTTAATTGCGCCGCACTTCTGTCAGCAATAACAGTTACCTTTAAACCAACTGGGCCAATAAAGCCTGCATTACAGTTGGCTACTGCGAGTATTTGTTCGTCAGTAGCAAATGTTAATGGCGATAATACTTGCGGTAAATGCTCTGCTTTTACTTCATTAAGTTGATGATCACCTCTAAGCACTAAGGCTATGATAGGCGTTTCACCTTGCTCAGTTTCAACACCACAAACAAGTAGGGTTTTAACGGTGTTTTCAATTTCAACATTTAAAAATTTAGTTACATCATCAATGGTTTTTACATTAGGCGTTTCAACTTTAGTAAGTGATTGAGTCGGCTCTGAACGCTTTTCACTTGGTGCTATGGCTTCTGCCTTTTCAACATTGGCAGCAAAATCACTGGCATCACTAAAAGCAATATCATCTTCACCTGACTCAGCTAGAACATGAAACTCATGACTAGCATCACCGCCTATTGAGCCTGTATCAGCTAAAACTGGGCGATAATTCAGGCCTAGTCGCTCAAAAATACGACAATAGGCGTCAAACATGTTTTGGTAGGTCTTTTCTAAACAGCCTTGCTCTAAATGAAACGAATAAGCATCTTTCATTAAAAACTCACGACCACGCATTACACCAAAACGTGGACGAATTTCATCGCGAAATTTAGTTTGAATTTGAAATAAAGACAAGGGTAATTGTTTGTAACTGTTGAGTTCATTCGCTACCAGTTTGGTAATCACTTCTTCATGCGTTGGGCCTAGTACAAAAGGGCGTTTATGACGGTCATTTAACCTTAATAATTCAGGCCCGTAATCATCCCAACGTCCGGACTCTTCCCATAAATCAGCGGGTTGAACTAATGGCATTAATATTTCATTTGCACCAGCGCGTTGCATTTCTTCACGAACAATCGTTTCTACTTTTTTCAATACACGAAGCCCTGTCGGTAGCCAAGTATATAAACCAGAGGCAAGGTTTCTGACCAGGCCGGCACGTAGCATTAATTGATGGCTGATAACTTCTGCGCTGGCAGGTGTTTCTTTTAAGGTAGACAGTAAGTATTGACTGGTACGCATGATTAATAATTTCCGAAAGAAATATGCAGCAAAACCAAGCTAGGCTACATAAAGATAAATAAAATTGCGGCTATTCTAACAGGGGGATTAACGATGAAAAAGTAATTAATTATAATTTTGAGGGAAATATAGACATGTACCTTACCAGCTACAAAAATATAGCATTTAGCGCGTCATTTTTTTAACAAAAACAACCACAAATAAGGCAATAGTAAAACTACCAGTAAAAGCTTCAACGGCTGCAATAGCCCGTGAAATACCAACAGGGGTAATATCGCCATAACCTAAGGTGGTAAAAGTGACTACTGAAAAATATAATGAAGAAAGAAAGCATGATACATTTTCTGTAAAGCTATTTTGACTGCTGATACTTTGAGTATGCTCTTGATAGTTTAAACCAGTAAAAGAATAGACAAGCGCACAAATAACAATGATCAGTATTGATAAACTTATTATGCGCAACGGTGCCTCTCCATAGCCACAAAATAGATCAACAAGTTTAGATAATAATCGCTTCATGCTATAACGAGGTAATTGCAGGCGTCGCATTGTCAATTCTTTATGAATGAAAAAACCTGATAGCGTAAAAATACCTTCTTGCTCGGCGTGTTTACGCAAATCTCGATATATTTCTTCGGCTTGTTGTAAATAATCATGGGATGCTAGTTCGTTGCCAGCTTTTATTTCGCGTTTTGCATCTAGTTCTTGTCGTAACTTTTTGCCTATTTTTATATTTTCAAACTTGCAAGCATTCCATTTCACTCCAAGCAAGTTAGTGTTTTGTATATTAGCGCAGTTCAGGTTTGCAGCTTGTAAGTCGGCTTTCATCAAACTTGCTTGATTTAAGTTAATGTTAAACAAGTGAGCGCCTTTTAGATCAGCATGGTAAAAATCAGCATATGAAAAATCATAGCCTTGCTTGTTATGGTGGTTCACTAAATCAACATTTTTTAAATTTGCTCTTGTTAAATGAATACCTCTTAAGAGGCCGCCACTTTTAGCGTAATTTTCTAATTTGTTTTTAACCTCATTACCTGTTTTATCAATACTTTTATCATGCCAATAGCAAAAGCCAGAATCATTCGCTTCTTCTTGGCAGCAAAATGTTTGCTGTGCAGAATTATCTGGGTCTTGATATTGGCATAAGGACTTTATTTTGTTCATAGCTAGAGTATAGTTCGTCTTATTTAAAAATGTGAAAAGGAAAGTAAATGACTATTGAGCTAATCAAGGCCGACTATAATAATGAACAACATAGCAAAGACTTAATACTATTATTAAATGCTTATGCACTTGATCCTATGGGCGGGGGCGAGGCGTTACAAGATAAGGTTCAGAAAAACCTTGTCGCAACATTAGCTAAGCGAAATGATGTTTTTACTGTGCTTTGTTATGTTGATAATGAGCCAGCAGGTATTATTAATTGTGTAGAAGGCTTTTCAACCTTTAACTGTAAGCCGCTGATTAATATTCATGATTGTGGTGTTTTGGCTAAATTTCGAGGGCTTGGGATCAGCTTGAAAATGTTTGCTGAAGTTGAAAAAATTGCCATTGAACGTGGCTGCTGTAAGCTAACCTTAGAAGTTCTGCAAGGCAATGATATAGCTAAAAATGCTTATAAAAAGTTAGGTTTTTCAGGCTATGAGCTAGATCCAACGTTAGGGCATGCACTTTTTTGGGAAAAGAAATTGTAGTAAAACTATCGATACTGTTAAATAAGTTTACTTGCTAAAAAGCCAGTTGTTAGTGATAACAACTGGCTTTTGTATATGGAAGTACTTATCCAGCGGTGCCACGGACGGCAGTAAGCGGGTTCGTACTTTATAGCTTACAAAGTCGGTTTAGTTGCAGCAGCAGAGCTTCTGCTGGTAACATCTGCTGAAATAGCGGTGCGACCAGAAACTTGATGTGCCATACGATCTTCACTGGCCATAAAGCCAGTAGGAATTTCATTCATGGTAGTGATCGTTGCTGTTTTTGTCATCGGTGAAGAAGCATGACCTGATAAACGATTAGCTTTTTTCACTTGTCTTGCTAATTTTTTATCTTTGTTAGGCGCTTTCTTTGCGACTTTAGCAGACGTGTTTTTTGTCTTAGCTTTTGCCACTGTCTGCTCTGGTTGCTTCTCCTTTGTTGCTGTTTTGGTATCGGTTTGAATATTAGCTTCAGCTTCAATAACAACTTCATTTTCAACTTCTTCAACCACTTGCGTTTCTACTGGGGTGGTAACAATATCCTCAACTGCGCTTGGTTTGACTAACTCAATGGTTTCCTGAACTGGCTCTACAAGGTCAACGCTATCACTAGGGACATTCTGTTTAACTTGCTCAGACTCAGCATCAGTTACGTCGTTTATTTCAGCGCTGACTACTGGGGTTTCACTAACAACAGGCTCTGCTATTTTTTCTTCTTCCACAATAGCGTCATTAAAAGGTAAGTCTTGCTGAATCTCTTTTGAGGCTTCAGTTTTAACTTCACTTTCCACGGCTGTTGTACTTACTGCTTGCGTTACAGTGCTTTCAATTACAGGTGTCTTAGTTACTGGACTTGTTTCTTGATTTTCTGTTGCAGGGTAGCGCGCTTCAATAGCTTGATTATTTTCTTCAGTCGTTTCAAATGAAGAAGTTTGCGCTGTATCTTCAGGCTTTTTCTCACGACGTCGACGTTGACCATTTGAGCGTAAGTGTCTAGGAGAACGTCTATTGCGAGGACGTTCTTCTTTATTACTGTTGTTTTCTGTCGTAGCTTCTTGGTTTGTTTGCTCAACATTTTCTACCTTTTTCTCTGCATCTACAATTTGAGTATTTGCAAGGGTATTGATATCTTTAGCTGAGCTACTATTTTCCGTCGCAGTTAGATTAACAACGTTTTCTTGTTCTACTTTCGCTTTATTAACGCGTACTTTTTTACGGTTTGTTCTGCGTTGACGGCGTTCAGCAACAACTTCATCTTTAACCGGTTTGCTTTTATCGTGTTCAGGCTTACGGTTTTGACCTTTAGCCTTTACATTTTGCTTGTTTGTATTATCACGATCGCTACGGTTATTGCGGTTTTTATCCCCGGCTTTAGCATTGCGATTATTTGTACGTTCATTGGTGCGCTCATCATTACGATTACCACCACGATTATTGCGGTTATTGTTACGGCGTTGGCCTTGACGACCTCGTTGTTGACCACGATTATCTTGACGTTTAGGTTTTTGTTCTGTTGTCGCTGGTGAAGGAGTTTCAACAACGTCTTCAGAAGTAAATATTTTTTTCAACCAAGCAAAGAAACCTGTTTGTTTGCTTTCAACGGCTGTGGTTTTCGCTGCCGTTGGCGCACTGGCAACCTCACTTGATGGCGCAGCTTTAGGTGCAGCCATACCTTGGCCCATTGCTTGAATTAAAGGTTCGTCACGTTTTACGGCTTCTTTATCAAACTTAGGCATTTTAGCTTCTTCAAGCTCTGCTTGTTTAATTGAAATATCGTAACTTGCCTCGGCAATTGATTCATCTTTTTTAACGCGCAACACTTCGTATTGAGGTGTGTCCATATGCGGATTAGGTATGATTAGTACACGCACGCCATGATGTTTTTCAATGTGCATCACTGAACGACGTTTTTCATTTAACAGGTAAGTGGCGACAGGTACTGGCACTTGTGCTTGAACATGCTGCGTATTTTCTTTAATGGCTTCTTCTTCCATTAAACGAAGTATTGATAGTGCTAAAGATTCAACTCCACGCACTTGACCCGTGCCGCTACAACGAGGGCAAACGCCTTGGCTAGTTTCACCAATAGAAGGACGCAAACGTTGACGAGACATTTCAAGTAAACCAAAACGAGAAATTCGACCTAATTGAATACGTGCTCTATCTTGACGAACTGAATCGCGCATGCGATTTTCAACTTCACGTTGATGACGAACTGGCGTCATATCAATGAAATCGATAACGACTAAACCACCTAAATCACGCAATCTTAACTGGCGAGCAACTTCTTCTGCGGCTTCTAAGTTAGTGTTAAATGCTGTTTCCTCAATATCGCCACCTTTAGTTGCACGCGCAGAGTTAACGTCAATAGAAGTCATCGCTTCGGTTGGGTCAATAACAATTGAACCACCAGAAGGTAAACGCACTTCACGTTGGAAGGCGGTTTCAATTTGAGTTTCTATTTGATAATGCGTGAATAAAGGCACATCACTGGTGTAAAGCTTAATTTTGTTTAGAAAATCTGGACGTACAATTTCAATATGTTTTTTAACGCTTTCGAATGTTTTAGGACGATCTATTAATACTTCGCCAATATCACGACGTAAATAGTCACGAATTGCACGTAAAATAAGGTTGGTTTCTTGGTGAATTAAAAAGGGGGCAGGGCGACTTTTTGCTGCGTCACTAATCGCATTCCAGTGGTGTAATAAAACACTTAAATCCCACTCTAATTCATCATAAGCTTTACCAACACCAGCAGTACGAACAATTAAGCCCATACCTTTTGGTAGGTCAAGTTTACTCAATGAGGCTTTTAGCTCTGTACGTTCATCACCTTCAATGCGGCGAGAAATACCACCAGCGCGAGGGTTGTTTGGCATTAGTACTAAATAACTGCCAGCAAGGCTGATAAAAGTGGTTAACGCAGCGCCTTTCTGGCCACGTTCTTCTTTATCAATTTGAACAATGATCTCTTGGCCTTCATGTAGTACTTCTTTAATGTTAGGTCGACCTTTAAAGGTATAACCACTAGGGAAGTATTCACGGGCAATTTCTTTCATTGGTAAAAAACCATGGCGATCAGCGCCATAGTCAACAAAAGCAGCTTCTAAAGAAGGTTCAATACGGGTGATTTTTGCTTTGTATATATTCGATTTTTTTTGTTCGTGACCAGGGCTTTCGATATCTAAATCGTAAAGTTTTTGACCATCTACCAGTGCTACGCGCAATTCTTCTGATTGGGTAGCATTTATTAACATACGTTTCATAGGTTGTGTGACTCACTTTAGTCACAACACACTATCACTTAGTACACAAAGCTGCTTGGTTTATAGACAAAGCAGTGCAATCTGTGGTGATGTAACAGCATCTTGTCAGCCTCACGGATGTCAATCTTGGCGTGTCATTAAACCACGCTAAGCTGTTATAAATTTTGATTGTTTCTAATTAACCATGACATTGATTTATTCAAAAATCATAGTTTTCTTGTTTCTTTATGTGCTCAGCGAGTGTGCTGTGCGTACTTATTTTGCAGAGTTTTAACAATTTAATTTGCCAGCGTTTTTTACGCAATTTGTATTTGGCTAGAGTTAATTGTTATTTAAAAACTATTTTGTTCCAAGTTTTTGTTTTAAGTAGCAGTGTCTGCAAAGTAAGTTAATTTATAAAATTGCGCTATGGAGCAGGGCTAATATCATTTTTTAATGATAAAACTGTTTATGCTTTTCCTAACAAGTTACACGCGTTAGTTATTGCAATAGGCCGTTCTATCAATGAGTCAATTACCTTATTAAAAGGTAGTGCACAGTGATGTGGCCGCAGTTTGCCTCTTACGTCTCTCTTTAGCGCTTCTAAGTTTAATACTTGATTATTTACGGTTGTTACTAAGTAGGTTCTTATAACTAGTTACAACTAAATAGTTACTTAAGTTACCGAGTAAACGATTGAACAGTAATATCTAATCAGCATTAACCTACCTATTATCCCTGATAAAGCTAGATAAGCCAATAAAAAAACAGATTAAATATCAAAATACAGTAAATAAAGTGTGTTAAACTGCGCGACATGAAAGAATCTATACCAAATAAACGTCATGTCACAAAAGCCATTAGTTAATAAAACAGCGCAACAACAATTAGACGCTGTGAAATCCCCAGAAGAAGATAAGCCTAAAGTACGTTTTATTACAATAGATGCTGAAGACGCAGGTCAACGTATAGATAACTTTTTACTGAGAACCTTAAAAGGTGTACCGAAAAGCCATTTATATCGTTTAATGCGCAAAGGCGAAATACGGGTTAATAAAAAGCGTATTAAACCGGTTTATAAATTAGTAATAGGGGATGTGTTACGTATTGCTCCTATTCGTGTTTCAGAAAAAACGGACAATGTTTCTACAGGGTTGACTATTGTTGCCAATCTTGAAAAACAAATTTTATTTGAAGATGACAGGCTTATTGTTATTAATAAACCATCGGGCATGGCTGTACACGGTGGTAGTGGTTTAAGTTTTGGCCTAATTGAAGCGCTTCGAGCATTACGCCCTGACGCTCGCATGTTAGAGCTAGTTCATCGCTTAGATCGAGATACGTCAGGTTGTTTAGTCGTTGCTAAAAAACGTTCAGCTTTACGACATTTACATGAGCAGTTACGTAATAAAAAAGTGCAAAAATTTTATCATGCACTGGTAAAAGGACATTGGCCAACCAAGTTAACCCGAGTGACTGAAGGGTTAAGAAAAAATGATCTTAAATCAGGTGAACGCGTAGTGATAGTTGATAATATCAACGGTAAAGAGTCTGAAACCCGTTATAAAGTGTTAGAGCGTTATCGTGGCGCAACCTTAGTGCGCGCATTTCCTGTTACCGGTAGAACCCATCAAATTCGGGTGCATTGCCAAGTTAGTGGTCATTCAATTGCCATGGATGCTAAATATGGCCATGAAGACTTTGATGTGGAGATGAAAAATAAGGGATTGAAACGATTATTTTTGCATGCGGCTAGTATTGAATTTACTCACCCTAAAACAGAAGAACGTTTGAAAATTGAAGCGCCGCTTGAGCCAAGTTTAGAAAAGTTACTTTCTAAGTTAGTAAAAGAGAAATTATAAATAGTCATGTTGTAAAATTATCACAAAATGCAGGGGTGATAGTATCGGCTTTACTTTTGCTGTACATAATAAACAAGTGCTTGAACAATATAATGCCAAAGCAGTAGTAAGTTCATTAGCTGAGCTGACACTGTTATTGCTCTTTTAGTACATCTAATCCCTGTGCTTTAAGCAGTGATACCAGTTTTATTAAAGGTAAACCAATTAAAGTATTAGGATCATCACCTTCAAGCTTTTTAAACAAGCAAATTCCTAAACCTTCACTTTTAAAACTGCCTGCGCAATTATAAGGCTGTTCAGCGTGTAAATAACTCTCGATTTCAGTTTGTGTTAAAGGATTAAAATGCACGTTAAAAGGTTCAATTAGCGACTTTACACTATTGTTTTCACTGTCTAATACACATAAACCGGTATAAAAGGTAACAGCTTTATTGCTAAATTTTGTTAATTGCTTAACGCCATTGTCAAAGTTATGGGGCTTACCTAAAATTTCACCGTCACAAACAGCAACCTGATCTGAGCCAATAATGAGGGCGTTTGGAAATTCATTCGCAACCGCTTGTGCTTTTTCTATGGCTAATCGTTCAACCAGTGCTTGAGGCGTTTCATTTAACAGAGCGGTTTCATCAATATTGGGTTTGGCGCATTCAAACGGTAAATTCAGTTTTTCTAAAATGGTTTTCCGAAAAGGGGAGGTAGAGCCTAAAACTAAGGTTTTCATGGTGTTCCTTTAACAGTGGATAAATTAAGCAGCTTTGATGAACAATTAAGCAAAAATGATTCAAGAACTGCTATTATAAGGACAATCTTTAATTTTTAAACGAAATAAGCTAATTTTCTTTTGACACTTGCCCTTAGGGGCTTTATTATGCGCGCCTTATGCAGAATCTTAAGCTTCCGATAACAATTAGTCCAACCCGAAGTGCGCAACGTAGGCTTGTGTGTGAAGGTATATTTAACGTATCGGAAATGACTAGGCTGCTTGCTGTTAGCGAAAAGCGAAGCGAGCATGTTCAAGTTAGTGTTAAGTTTGATGTGGATGAACGTGGTTTGACAGTAATGTCTGGCTCAGCATCGGCATTAGTTGCATTAACTTGTCAGCGGTGTAATGAATTTTTTGATAGTGAACTAAAAGTAGATTTTACTTTTAGTCCAGCAAAAAATGAAGAAGCGGCTGAAAACATTCCGTCATATTATGACGTAATAGAATTAAATGAAGATGGTGAAGTAAACTTGAGAGAGTTAGTGGAGGAAGAGTTAATACTCATGATCCCATTAATTCCAAGGCACAACATTGAAGACTGTTCAGCTGATGCAGACAGTGTTTGGGGAGAGTTGCCTGAAGAGCTTGAGAAACCGAATCCATTTGATGTATTAAAACAACTCAAATAGTTAAAAGCATTGAGCATTTAACTAATAACCGATTTAGGAGTAACTCATGGCAGTTCAAAAAAGCAAAAAGTCTCGTTCAAGACGTGGCATGCGCCGTTCACATGATGCAGTAACACCAGAAAACCTATCAGTAGACCCAGTATCAGGTGAAACGCATCGTCGTCACCATGTAACTGCTGATGGTTTTTACAAAGGCGTTAAAGTAATCGCTGCTAATTAATAAGCAAGCGAATTTACTTTAATTGCTCTATTTAAAGCTGTTGAAATTCAAGCTTGAATAGTCAAAAAATTCTAACCCTAGCGTTAGATGTTATGGGGGGCGATCAAGGCCCCCTTGTAACGATCCCCTCTGCAATAATGGCAATTAAACATTTGCCCAACTTGCATCTTATTCTTTGTGGTGATGAAAAAATCATTACAACAGAGCTTGCTCGATTAAATATTTCATCACAAGACTTAGCTCACCATAAACAGCTATCAATTTTTGCAACCTCGCAAACCGTTGCCATGGATGAAAAACCTGCTTTTGCTTTACGCACCAAAAAAGACTCATCAATGCGAAAAGCATTGGATCTTGTTCATGATGGTAAAGCACAAGCTTGTGTTAGTGCTGGCAATACCGGTGCGCTATTTTCAATGGCACATTTTGTTTTAAAAACACTCTCAGGTGTTGAGCGGCCCGCACTCATATCTTCTCTACCTACCCATGATAATGACAAACATGTATTTATGCTTGATTTAGGCGCTAATGTTTTTTGTGATTCGCATGTGCTTTATCAATTTGGTGTTATGGGCTCTGTTATGGCTGAGCAGGTTGATGGCATCGATAAACCTCGTATCGCATTGCTTAATATGGGTGAAGAAGCGATTAAAGGTAGTGACCATATAAAACAGGCAGCACTTGAACTAACTGAAAATAAAGAAATAAATTATATTGGCTTTATTGAAGGCAGCGATATTTTTTCAAATAAAGCTGATGTTATAGTTTGTGATGGTTTTGTTGGCAATGTCACCCTTAAAACCTGTGAAGGGGTTGCTCGGTTAGTCTACAAAAAGTCTAAAACGCTTTTTAATCAAAACTTATTAGTAAAATTACTCACCTTTATAGTTAAGCCGGGCTTAAAAAAAGTGTTTAAATCAATGAACCCCGACCAGTATAACGGTGCAAGTTTGATAGGATTGCGCGGTATTGTGGTGAAAAGTCATGGAAATGCCAACGCGAATGCTTTTTTTTCAGCAATCATGGAAGCGGTGAAAGAAGTCGAACGACAAGTACCTGAAAAAATCAAAAGCTCTTTAGAGCAAGGCTTGTCGCCTCAATAATCTTATTTAATGTTTCAATATCAAAACAAGTTAACAAGAGTAATTAAATCTTATGCAAAACGTATCTCAAGGCAACAAAGCTTTAGGCAATTTAGCTTTTGTATTTCCAGGGCAAGGCTCACAAACTGTCGCTATGTTAAATGACTTTAGTGATAATGAACTTGTTCAACACACTTTTAAAGAAGCATCTGACGCTTTAGGTTATGACCTATGGCAGCTAGTTGCCATAGGTCCGGCTGAAAAACTTAACCAAACTAATTTCACTCAACCGGCATTGTTAACAGCAAGTGTTGCTTTGTGGCGTCTTTGGTTATCAGAGTCAGATGTTAAACCTTCTGTTTTAGCAGGTCACAGTTTAGGGGAATATTCAGCCTTAGTTTGTGCTGGCGTATTATCGTTAACTGATGCGGTAAAATTAGTTGAAAAACGTGGTGAGTATATGCAAGCCTGTGTTCCTGCAGGTGTGGGTGCTATGGCAGCGGTTATTGGTTTAGATGACCAAGCTATTATTAATGCTTGTGAGCAAGCGCAAAGCGATGATGTTGTCGCTGCGGTTAATTTTAATTCGCCAGGACAAGTGGTTATTGCTGGTCATAAAGAAGCAGTAGCACGCGCTGGAGAACTGTGTAAAGCCGCAGGTGCTAAACGTGTATTGCCCTTACCTGTAAGCGTGCCATCGCATTGTGCTTTGATGAAAGAAGCTGCGGATAAATTAGCCATAGATCTTGAAAATATTACCGTTAATACGCCTGAAATAGGAGTTGTTAATAATGTTGATGTAACAGTTGAAAACTCTGCAGATGCGATAAAAACGGCATTAATTAAACAATTATATAGCCCTGTTCGTTGGAGTGAAACTATTACTCAACTTGGTGAACAAGGTATCACAAAAATGGTTGAAGTTGGTCCTGGTAAGGTTTTACAAGGCCTAGCAAAACGCATTAATAAAAGTATTAGCTGTGTATCATTAAATACAAACGATACGCTGGCTAAAGCCAAAGAACTTATTCAAGAATAAAATTTAGGAAAGTATATGTTTTCATTAACAGGAAAAGTTGCCTTAGTAACCGGTGCAAGCCGTGGTATAGGTAAAGCCATCGCAACTCAACTACAAGCATTGGGTGCTACCGTTGTTGGTACCGCTACCTCGGATCACGGCGCAGCAAAAATTGCTGAATATTTGGGCGCAGGCTCTTCAAAAGGAATGGGGTTAGTATTGAATGTTACTAACGATGATTCTATTGCTGAAATGTTTGCAGCTATTAAAGAAGCTCATGGTGGTATCGATATTTTAGTCAATAATGCTGGTATCACTCGTGACAATTTGTTTATGCGTATGAAAGATGACGAATGGCAAGATATCATCAACACCAACCTAACCTCTGTTTTTAAAGTCAGTAAAGCGGCTATTCGCCCGATGATGAAAAAGCGTAGTGGTCGTATTATCAATATTGGCTCAGTTGTTGGCTCTATGGGAAATGCTGGTCAAGTAAATTACGCAACGGCTAAAGCGGGTTTATTAGGTTTTACAAAATCGTTGGCACGCGAAATTGCTTCACGTGGTATCACGGTTAATACCATAGCACCTGGTTTTATTGATACCGATATGACACAAACATTAACAGATGAACAAAAAGAGGGCATTTTCTCTCAGGTTCCAGCCAACCGTTTAGGCAAACCAGAGGAAATTGCGAGCACTGTTGCCTTTTTAGCCTCAGATGCTGCTGCTTATATTACCGGCGAAACTATCCATGTTAATGGTGGTATGTATATGGTGTAAGCCTTAAAAATAAAGGCTTTACATTGTTTTGTATATTTATTTTAATGACACCAACAGGTTAGACCACGTAAATAATCTAACTTGAGGCTTGCAAGGCGAGCTGTTGACGAATAAACTACACGCAATTTGAAAAATTACACTTTCAGAAACTTTCAGTAAGTAAAGATAAAGGAAAAAAAATGAGTACTATCGAAGAACGCGTAAAAAAAATCACTATTGAGCAATTAGGTGTTAGTGAAGCAGAAGTTAAAACTGATTCATCTTTTGTTGATGACCTAGGTGCAGATTCATTAGATACAGTAGAATTAGTTATGGCGTTAGAAGAAGAATTTGATACTGAAATTCCTGACGAAGAAGCTGAAAAAATCACTACAGTTCAAGCAGCAATTGATTACGTTAACGCTAACCAGTAATTGCTAAATAGCATTACTAGTACGTTGCAAAACGTAACTTGAATAAAGTGATTACCAAAAGGCGGCATACTTATCTATTAAGTGTCCGCTTTTTTTATTTCTCCGATATAATTTTTAAGAGGTAGGACACAATGAGACGTGTTGTAGTTACCGGCCTTGGTATGCTTAGCCCATTGGGCAATACACCTGAGGCAACTTGGGAAAACTTACTGCTGGGTAAAAGTGGTATTAGTAATATTGATCATTTTGACACATCAGAATACACCACAAAATTTGCCGGTTTAGTGAAAGACTTTGATGCGCAAAACTATATGGAACGAAAAGAAGCCAAAAAAATGGATCTTTTTATTCAATATGGTGTTGCAGCAGGCGTTGATGCCATTAAAGACTCTGGCCTTGAAGTTAATGACGAAAATGCTCCACGCATTGGTGTAGCTATTGGCTCTGGTATTGGCGGCTTAGGGTTAATTGAACAAAACCATGAGAAGATGGTTAAAACTGGCAGCCCAAAACGCTTGTCGCCATTTTTTGTACCATCAACTATCATTAATATGATCTCAGGCAACTTGTCCATTATGTTCGGTTTACAAGGCCCTAATATTGCCATTACCACGGCTTGTACTAGTGGTGTACATAATATTGGTCATGCAGCTCGTATGATTGCCTACGGCGATGCAGATGCTATGGTTGCCGGTGGGGCTGAAAAAGCTTCTACAACACTGGGTATGGGCGGCTTTGGCGCAGCTCGTGCGTTATCAAGACGAAATGATGATCCTCAAGCAGCTTCTCGTCCATGGGACAAGGACCGTGATGGCTTTGTACTGGGCGATGGTGCTGGTGTAGTTGTTGTCGAAGAATATGAACATGCAAAAGCCCGCGGTGCAAAAATTTATGCAGAGTTAGTGGGTTTTGGTATGAGTGGCGATGCTTATCATATGACTTCTCCACCAGCAGATGGCGCTGGCGCTGCGCGTGCTATGGTAAATGCGCTCAATGACGCGAAGCTAAATGCTAATCAAGTCGGCTATATAAATGCGCATGGTACTTCAACTCCTGCTGGAGATATTGCTGAAACCAATGCGGTTAAATCAGTTTTTGGTGATGATGCTTATAAGGTGTTAATGGGCTCAACTAAGTCGATGACAGGGCACTTGTTAGGGGCGGCTGGCGCTATTGAAGCTATTTTTAGTGTGCAAGCATTAGCCAATAATGCAGTTCCACCAACGATTAATTTAGATAACCCTGATGAAGGCTGTGATTTAGATTACATTCGCGGCGCGGCTCGAGATATTAATTTAGATTATGTCTTGTGTAATTCATTTGGCTTTGGCGGCACAAACGGCTCATTAATATTTAAGAAAGTTTAAGTTGACGAACTAAAGTCAGACCGACAAAATAACAACCTCAATATCTTACTTAGGTATTGAGGTTTTTTTGTTTTAAAGGATCTAAAAAAACATGAAGTTTTGCTCGGTTAATGGCGTACAACAAAATCACATTGATATTCAAAACCGTGGTCTTGCTTATGGCGATGGCTTGTTTACTACGGCAAAAATTTCACATGGCTCAGTTGAATATCTATCTTCCCATATAGAAAGGTTAGTGAGTGGTTGTATAAAGCTTGGCATCAATCCGCCAGTGTTTCTTGAATTAAAAAAACAACTACTTAGTGTGGCAAAAAATTATTCTTTGGCAGTGCTTAAGATCATCATCATCGCCAATAGTGGCGGTCGCGGTTATGCACGTTCTTCACAAAATAGTTATGACATAATTGTTACCGTGCACGATTACCCTAACCATTACGACCAGCTTGGCAAAGCTGGCATTAACCTAGGTTTAAGTGATCAGCAGTTAGGTGTTAACCCAATGCTTGCAGGCTTGAAACATTTAAATCGTCTTGAGCAGGTATTATTAAGGCAAGAGTTAGCAACTCGAGTTGAAGATGACTTATTGGTCACTAATATTAATAATGAGGTAATTGAGGCAACCAGTGCTAACGTATTCTTCTTTATTGGAGATGAACTATGTACTCCAGATGTTAGCCAAAGTGGCGTGGATGGTCTTATGCGCCAAGCTATTTTACAGCGTTACCCAAGTACTCAAATAAAATCCTTAACACTTGAAGATATAAACAAAGCACAAGCAATGTTTATTTGTAATTGTGTTATGGGCATTATGCCTGTAGCTCAATTTAATGACCGAGTATTATCAATGAAGCCTATTGTTGAAATACAAAAAAACATGGAAGCAACAAATAAGCATGATTAAATCGCTAATAAAAAAATTATTAATAATAAGTTGTGTAATTTTTGTATTGCTGACAATTATTTTTTTTATGCTGCTAGAAAAACAAATGCAGCAACCGTTACCCTTTAAGCAACCACAGTTATTGACCGTTGCTAAAGGCAGCTCTGTTAGCGCTTTTGCTAAAAAATTGGTTAAACAAGGTTGGATCAATAATCGTTTTTGGCTTCGTGCCTATGCGCGCTTATACCCTGAAAAAATAAACATTAAAGCAGGAACCTATCAAGTACCTGCTAATAGCAATTTGCAGAATGTATTAGCATTGCTTGCCAGCGGTAAAGAGCATCAATTTCAGCTAACGTTTGTTGAAGGTTCAAGTTTTAAGCAGTGGTTAGTACAATTAGCACAACAACCTCAGTTAACGCATCATTTATCGTCGTTAACTGTTGCGCAAATAGCTAAAAAATTAAATATAAAACAAACGAACCCAGAAGGGTGGTTCTTCCCAGATACCTATGCTTTTACGCAAGGCACAGACGATGTTAAATTACTAAAGCGTGCTCATGAATCAATGCAGAGAATATTAACAACGCTGTGGCAAGAAAGAGCTGCGGGCTTACCTTACCAAACACCGTATCAAGCGTTGATAATGGCTTCGATAATTGAAAAAGAAACTAGTTATATACCTGAGCAACCACTAATAGCATCGGTGTTTATCAATCGTTTGGCAAAAAAAATGCGTCTACAAACCGATCCTACTATTATTTATGGGTTAGGTGAGCGTTATCAAGGTGATATAACTAGAGCCCATAAACGAGAAAAAACTGCCTATAACACCTATAGAATAAATGGTTTACCACCAACACCTATTGCAATGCCGGGTTTGTCAGCCATTAAAGCGGCATTAAACCCTCAAACGAGTGATTATTATTATTTTGTTAGTAACGGCAATGGTAAGCATGTGTTTAGTAAAACCCTTGTCGAGCATAATATTGCTGTTAGAAAGTATTTAGCGCAGCTGAAAAGTAAGTAATATAGCTTAATGAACAAAGTTATTGTTACTGACATTTTTGGCAAAACCTCGGCGTTATTATCTCTCGCTAAAGCGATCAACGCTGAAACTATTATTGACCCTTACGAGGGGCAAATGCTCAATTTTTCGAATGAAGCACATGCTTATCAGCATTTCAGCGAGAATGTTGGTGTTAATGCTTATGTAAACAAGTTATCAAAAATAATGGCAAAATATCATCATGACACAACATTGATTGGTTTTAGTGTTGGTGCAGCTGCCATATGGCAATTGTCAGAAGTTGCTTCAGTAGCAGTAACTAAACGAATACACAAAGCTATTTGCTTTTATGGCTCACAAATAAGATATCAAACTCAGGTATCACCTAACTTTGATGTGACACTCATTTTACCTAAGCATGAGCCTCATTTTGATGTGTTGATTTTAAAGCATCAGCTTGAACATAAAGCAAAAGTCACAGTTGAACAGGTTCAATATTTACATGGTTTTATGAATTTGTATTCTGATAATTTTGATCAATTAGGCTACAATGAGTACCTTGATTTTTTGGTCAAAGAATAAATATGTTAGGTTAAGAGCACTATTGTTGTCCCTGTGTTATCGTTAAAATAAATGAGAAAAATATGAACAAAGGTTTTATGGTGGTTTTTGATGGCAGTAATGGTGCAGGTAAAACTACCGTCATTAAAAGCGTGGAAAAATATCTAATATCAAAAGGGTTTGATGTTTTATTAACTCGAGAGCCGGGGGGAACTCCCATTGGCGAAAAAATTAGAGATGTTATTTTAGATGCTAGCACTCCTGAAATGTCATTTATGACAGAGTTAATGCTCTTTGGCGCAGGTCGTGCTCAACATATTGAAGAAAAAATAATTCCTGCATTAGCACAAGGTAAAGTAGTAATCTCAGATAGGTTTGATGCAGCAACCTTTAGTTTTCAGCATTTTGCACGTGGCATAGACTTAGACACTATTACTAAAATAAATGATTTAGCCTTATCGGGCTTTAGCCCTGAAATGAATATAATTTTAGACTTAGATCCTGTTGAAGGTTTAAAAAGAGTACATAGCCGCGGTGAAGGGTTGGATCGCATGGAAGACGAGAAACTCGATTTTTTAATTAAAGCGCGCAATGGTTATTTAACACAAGCAGAACAATCACCTGAAAAGTTTGCAGTTATTGATGCATCTCAATCTAAAGAAGCGGTATTAAGGGATGTGATTAAGGTTATCGACTCATTGCTTGGCTCTTTATTAGAAAAGCGTACCTAATGATGTATTCTTGGTTACAGCAAAATCAGCAGTTACTCAGTCAGCAATTCAGTCATAATACTTTGCCACATGCCATTATAATTAATGGCGTCACTGGGGCAGGTAAACTTAAGCTGGCGCAATGGTTATTACACTTACTAAGTTGTCAGCAGCCACAGTCAATTTGTCATGAAGCAGAGCAAACCTTACAAAATTGTGGTCAATGCAAAGCTTGTTTATTAGTAAAAAGTAATACCTACCCTGATCACCTTAACTTAGTTGCTGAAAAAAACAGTTTAGGGGTTGATGATATTCGCCGTGCCAATAGTTTTTTACAAAAAACTGCTCATTTAGGTCAATTTAAAACCGTATTAATTGATAATGCGCCAAGCATGACGGTGGCTGCGGCCAACGCTTTGTTAAAAACATTAGAAGAGCCGAGCGCTAATAGTGTTATTGTATTATTAACAAACGACATTGAAATATTATTGCCAACTATCGTAAGTCGATGTCGAGTACTTAATATCAGACCCGATGTTGGACAAACATTATTGCAAAGTATGTCTACCCAAACACTTGCAAATAACGCTGATACTGAACTAAATAAAAATTTTGTTAATCTTACGCAATTACCAGAGTTAACTGATCAAGTAACCAATAAAGCATTTCAATCATTTAAAACGTGTTATCTAAATTACCTTGATGGTCAGCCAGTTGAAGCACAACTGTTACAACAATTATTAGAAAATGAACACGCATTACGTTGGTTAGAGCAAGTTACTGTGAATTTACTTAGAGCGCAATTTTTGGACGGTAGTAATGTTTCTGCACAGCCAGCTTTAAGTGCCGATCTGTTAAACAAGCTCTATAAAATTATTATCAATGGGTGTAAAATAATAAAATCTTACACTCAGGCGAATCATCAATTTGTTTGTGAGCAACTTATCATGGCGATAAGTGATGTAATAGCAAATGAAGTAGTTGAACAAACTCAAATTAACGAGCAGGAGATCTAGTTTGATCCCAATTAATATTGAATTTCCATCAGAGCACGAGTTATATGTCTCATACATGCCTTTTTTAAAGGACGGTGGCTTGTTTATTCGCACCGCAAAGCCTTATGAACTAGGCGCAGCAGTTGAGTT
>Ga0316207_10002498_pt1 | contig 18731 bp, 21 predicted proteins | sample 6weekpyrite_MG_FD_204943 | JGI IMG/M metagenome (GOLD analysis project Ga0316207, IMG submission 204943) | Microbial mat bacterial communities from mineral coupon in-situ incubated in ocean water Damariscotta River, Maine, United States -... | ecosystem: Environmental > Aquatic > Marine >...
GACCAAATTCGGCACCGTGATCGAAAACATGGTCTATGACGAGCATACCAAGGCGCTGGATTTCGACGATGACAGCCTGACCGCCAATATGCGCTGTGCCTATCCGCTGCACTATATCTCGAACGCGTCTGAGACCGCGATGGGCGGGCAGCCGAACACCATCATCATGCTGACCTGCGATGCCTTTGGCGTGCTGCCGCCGATTGCGCGCCTGACGCCCGCGCAGGCGATGTACCATTTCCTCAGCGGCTTTACCTCCAAGGTCGCGGGCACCGAACGCGGCGTGACCGAGCCGGAGCCCACGTTTTCCACCTGTTTCGGTGCCCCTTTCATGCCGCGCCGCCCCGAGGTTTATGGCAAGCTGTTGCAGGACAAGATCGCGCATCACGCGGCGACCTGCTGGCTGGTCAATACCGGCTGGACCGGCGGGGCCTATGGCACCGGCAGCCGGATGCCCATCCGCGCCACCCGGGCGCTGTTGACGGCAGCGCTTGACGGCACGCTGAACGCGGGCGATTTCCGCCGCGACACGAATTTCGGCTTTGACGTGCCCACCGCCTGCCCCGGCGTGGCCGAGGTTCTGCTGGACCCGCGCCGCACCTGGCATGACCACACTGCCTATGACCGTCAGGCGACGAAACTGGTCGGCATGTTCGCGGAGAACTTCGCCCAATACGTGCCTTTCATCGACGATGACGTGAAGGCGGCGGCGATCAGCTGAGGCACGCCGGATATTCACGGAAAATGCAAAGGGCCCGCCGGATGTGCGGGCCCTTTTTTCGCGGCATAATCAGAGTGTCAGGCAGCCCCGGCCAATTGCAGCGCGGCAATGATGAACAAAAGTGCCGCCACCCCGGCGGCACCGGTGCGGATATGGTTCCACCGGGTCCAGGTGTCCGCGTAGGTGCCCCAATAGGCGGCAGCCGTGTCATAATGCCGGTTCATCCGGTCCAGCCGCTGGTTCATCGGCACGTTTCTGCGCGCCGTGACCGCCATCACCCCGATCAGATAGACCAGCGCCCCGGCCCAGACCCAAATGGCCTGCGGATAGGCAAGGCCGATGAACGCCAGGATGACAGAAAGCGGCCCCAGCCCCATCAGGAGCACCATGAACACCGAGCGATAGACCTTGCGGTTGATCAGTTGCATCGCCTCAATCCCGGCACTCGGTGCCGCATCCGACAGCGACCGCATGACGAAATCGGAAAAGGACAGAAAGACACCGGCGATCAGACCCGCACCCAAGGCCGCTGCGACAAGGGCCGCGATGTATATCTGGTTCATTATAGTCACTCCTTATTGCACTTTCGGAAAACCCTGCATCCCTTAACGCTGCCTGAAATCAAAGATTTCAACGCGTTAAGAGATTCTTCTTATCGCGACGTTTCCGAGAAGTGCTTTAATATGAGATGGCGACGGCGCGGCGCAGATACCGTGTCTCGCGCAGTTGGCGGCCCAGAAACCGGGCCACATCCAACCGGGCGATCTGCAACCGCAATCCGCGCTGATCGGCGGCAAAGCCTTCGTGCAGGGCACCGGCCCGAACCCGGTCGGAAGACGCGCTTGGGCGCACGATGGTCCAATCGAGGCCGCTGGCACGCACCAGGCTCTCCTGCAATTCGTGGTCACGGTGAACCGGGCGCAAGAGCAGGCCGAACATGATCCGTTTCCAGAAGAAATTAAGATTGCCCCAACTGTCATGCGCACCCAGGGTTGATTGCACGATCAGGCGGTTGACCCGGTGTTTCTGCATTGCCTGAATGACATTGAGCGTGCCGGTTGACCGGATCGTGCCGGTGCGCGCGGCCCCGGCACCAAGCGTGACGATCACCGCGTCATGGCCCTTGATCGCCGGTGCCACGCTCTGGCCATCGGCCGCGTCGCCCGCCACGCGTGTCAGCCGCCCATCGCCGCCCTTCAGATTTTCGGGATGCCGGGCAAAGGCGGTGACGGTCTGGCCCTCCTCCAGCAGGGTTTTCACCGCCAGTTTCCCGATCGAGCCCGTGGCCCCGATCACAATGATTTTCATTTGTTCGCTCCTGTCAAAAAATCGTAAAACTTGACATGATGTCAAGTTGACTTTCGACTCAATAGCGGTGACTTTACATCATGTCAAGAAAAGGCGACGATACCCGCAATCGCATCCTCACATCGACCTGGCAGCTGCTGGAAACCCCCGGCGGCAGCGCTGTGCGGATGTCCGATATTGCCAAGACCGCCGGCATCAGCCGGCAGGCGCTCTATCTGCATTTTCCGAACCGGGCCGATCTGTTGGTCGCCACCACGCGCCATATCGACGAGATCAACGATATCGACGCGCGCCTTGCCGCAAGCCGGGCGGCAACAGGCGGCGTTGAGCGGCTGGAGGCCTATATCACTGCCTGGTGCGGCTACATCGCGCAGATCCAAGGTGTGGCGCGGGCGCTGATGTCGATGCAGGACCATGACGCCGAGGCGCGGATTGCCTGGGCGGGGCGCGAAACCGCCATGCGCGAAGGCTGCGCGGCCGCGATCACGGCGTTGCAGCGCGACGCCACCCTGACCCCGGATCTGTCACCCGCCGAGGCGACCGATATATTGTGGACCCTGCTTTCGGTGCGCAACTGGGACCGTCTGGTGCGGGAATGCGGATGGGCGCAAGCGGCCTATATCCGCCAGATGCAGCGCCTGGCGCGGGCGGCTCTGGTCGCGGGTTAATCCAGCGGCGCGTGCAGACGGGTCTGGCCGGTGATGATGCCACCACGATTTCCGATCTCGATCGAGCCGTAGCGCTCTGCAAAGACCGGCGGTAGCGCCCGATCACCCGGCAAGGACAGCCACAGGCGCAGCAGATGGCGGCGGTCGCGGCGGTCCGGCCAATCGATAAATCCGGTGCGATCATGCAGCTGTGAATGATTGTAGACGAACTGCATATCGCCGGGCTCTAGCTGCATCGCGAAATTGAGGGCACGGTCATTGGCCAGCGCGTCAAACATGTCGAGTGCTGCGACATGATCCTCGGTCAGCCGCATCGCACCGGAAAAGCGCTCTGCGCTTTCGATATACTGGCGCTGGTAGAACACGGTCAGGCGGCCCTCATGCCAGTTGAGCGGCGGGATCTCCATCCAAGGCCGGGCCCCTTCGGGAACCTCGCCGCGCCGGTCAGTGGCGATGGGATCAAAGAGCAACGCCAGAAGATCGGGCCGGGCCTGGCGCATCGCGTTATAGAGGCTCTCGACGCTGACCAACAGGGATGTGCCGCCCTCGCGCGCCGTCTTCAGGCATAAAAGCCCGACCACATCGGCGCTGTCGGTATGAAAGCTCTGCCGCGCCGCCGTCTGATAGATCCGCGTTTCGGGATCGGCGGCATCGGCCCCGGTATCTCGGACATGGCCCAGGATATGACCCGCCGCGTTTTGCGAACGGGCATGGCCCAGATGCGCGCCGATGCCGCAAAAGATGGTGGCTGCGGTTTTCTGGTCGTAGCGACCCACCGGCAAACCGCGCAGAACGTTGACGCCTGCGCCATGCAAAAGAGTGTCGCGCAGCGCCTCCAGATGGGCCCCAAAGCAGGGCAACGGAAAATCGGTGGCAGTGATCTGCCCGACATCGCGGCCAAGCGACAGATAATGGGCGGCGGCGGCCTCCAGCTCGGTGATATCCGCAGGCGTCAGCTGCATCAGCCAACGGCCCGGGTTGGCGGCCATATCGGGGCCAAGCCAGGCGGCAGGGCCGGTAAACCGGGCGGGCAGGTCGTTCAGATCAATGCGCATACGCCCAGATCACGCGAAAAACGCGCGGCGCACAAGGTTCACGCCCGCGATCAGCAAAACAACCAGCGTGGCGCGCAGAAACTGGGTGCGGTCCATGCGGTCCTGCATGCGTTGCCCGACCCACATCCCCGCCACCGCCGGCAGCACCAGCAGCGCCGAAAACGGCACCGTTTCGGAATTGAGCACCCCCGAGCGTAGATGCGACACCAAAAGCGCGATGCTGCCCAGGAAATAGACCATGCCCTGCACCCGCACATGTTCGCGCTTTTCCACATCCAGCGACGTCAGATAGGCCACCGTCGGCGGCCCCCAGATCGCCGAAAGCCCCCCCAGAACACCGGCAATCGCGCCGAAAAGCACCGTCGCCAGCCCGCGCCGATCCGGGGCCACGCGCAGTTGCCACCCCATCAGCTGCGTCGCCGAATAGAGCGTGATCGGAATGCCGATAGCCGCAAAGAACAGCCATGGCGGCAAGGCCAGCACCACCTGGGCACTGATCACCATGACGCCCAGCCCAATGGTGATAAAGGGCCAATGCCCGCGGATCGAGCCTAGCGCGCCACCCAGACCCTGCCGAAAGGCCTGCCAGACATTGGTCACCACGCCGGGCAAAAGCAGCCCCGCCAGCGCGATCTCGGGCGGGAATATCGCGCCGAGACCGGAAATGATGATCAGCGGCAGGGCAAAGCCGACGGCTCCTTTGACGAAACCGCCCAGAAAGGTGATCGCCAGCGCCAGAACAAAAAGAGACACCGGAACCAGATCAAATATCGCGCCCATATGGCCCCCTGATGACATGCACGGCCCGAGCCATATACCACGCCGCAGCGGCCTGCATCCCGTGATTTCGCCTGCGACATTTATTGTCTTGCTGGAGCCATTTCACGAATTATTCTTGCGCTGCACCTGCGAAAGGATTATCCCGGTCGCGACCCGAAAACCCGGAGATATCCGATGCCCCATGACGGAGCCGCCATGCCCACAGATCCCGCCCGCCCCGCTTTGTTGCAGGATCTGCTGACCCTGACGGGGGCCGCTGTCGCACCGGTCGCGGACCTGCTGGATATCGCCACCGCCCGCATGCGCGACACCGTCAGCGTCGATGGCCGCGTATCCGCTGCAAAACTTGAGGAAAACCAGGTTGCCGCGCATGGGCTGGCCTGGCTCGCCACCTATGTGGAATCGCTGCGCCAGATGCAGGCCTGGGCCGAGAAACTGACCGCTGACGGCCAGTTCGGCGAGATCGAGGCGCTGATCCATCAGATCGCGTTTGGCGAATATCTCTGGCAGATCTATGGCGGCATCCCGATGAGCCAGGGCGAGATTCTGCGCCTGCAAGATATCGGCCTCAGCCAGGAGGATCAGCGCACCATGATGACCGGTGAGGTCGTGACGCTGACCCAGGCCGGCAACAGCCAGGCCGCGCGCAGCCGTCTGGTGGCGCTGATGCAGGATCAGGCCGGTGCCGCCACCTATGGCGCGACGGGGCTGGAGGATGAGCTGGAGATGATCCGCGACCAGTTCCTGCGCTTTGCCCGCGAAAAGGTGGAACCGCACGCCCATGACTGGCACCTCAACGATGCCCTGATCCCGATGGAGATCATCGAGGAACTGGCCGAGATGGGCGTGTTTGGCCTGACCATCCCCGAGGAATTTGGCGGCTTTGGCCTTAGCAAGGCCTCGATGGTCGTGGTCAGCGAGGAGCTGAGCCGGGGTTATATCGGCGTCGGCTCGCTTGGCACGCGCTCTGAGATCGCGGCCGAGCTGATCCTCTGCGGCGGCACCGAGGCGCAGAAGGACCATTGGCTGCCGAAGATTGCCAGCGCCGAGATCCTGCCGACGGCCGTTTTCACCGAGCCCAATACCGGATCGGACCTGGGCAGCCTGCGCACCCGCGCGGTGAAATCGGGCGATGATTGGCAGGTGACCGGCAACAAGACCTGGATCACCCATGCCGCGCGCACCCATGTGATGACGCTGCTGGCGCGCACCGATCCCGACACCACCGATCATCGTGGGCTTTCCATGTTCCTGGCCGAGAAGACCCCCGGCACGGTTGACGCCCCCTTCCCGACCCCGGGCATGACCGGCGGCGAGATCGAAGTGCTTGGCTATCGCGGCATGAAGGAATACGAGCTTGGCTTTGACGGCTTCAAGGTGGCCGGCGACAACCTGCTTGGCGGGCAAACCGGGCAAGGCTTCAAACAGCTGATGCAAACCTTTGAATCGGCCCGCATCCAGACGGCCGCACGCGCCATTGGCGTGGCGCAATGCGCGCTGGATCTGGCGATGCGCTATGCACTGGACCGCAAGCAATTTGGAAAATCGCTGATCGCGTTCCCACGCGTTTCAGGCAAGATCGCGATGATGGCGGTCGAGATCATGGTGGCCCGCCAGCTGACCTATTATTCGGCCTGGCAAAAAGACCATGACAAGCGCTGCGATCTTGAGGCCGGGATGGCCAAGCTTTTGGGCGCACGCGTCGCCTGGGCTGCCGCCGATAACGGATTGCAGATCCATGGCGGCAACGGCTTTGCGCTGGAATACAAGATCAGCCGCGTCCTCTGCGACGCGCGCATCCTCAATATCTTTGAGGGGGCCGCAGAAATTCAGGCACAAGTCATCGCGCGCCGTCTGCTGGGTTGATCGATCCGCCCGGCCGCCAGGGCCGGGCGCGACCCGTCACCCTCAGTATCGCGGGCAGGGCCGGACATCTACACGCCCATCGGCCCGTTTATAGGCGCATTGGCCGGTCTGATTGTTGCGCGCCACCTCGGCCCCGATCGCGGCCCCCGCAAGCGAGAGCCCAACGGCCCATCCGGTGTTGGCATCGACCAATTCCGATATCCCAAACCCGATCAGCGCGCCGGTTGCGGCACCGCCATAGACCCGTTCCTGCGGCGTGCACGTCGCGCCCGCCAACACCACAACAATTGCCGTCATTGCAAAATACTTTCGCATCATCGCTCTCCTTCCCAGGTTTCGCAGTCAGCTTCATATGCGCCACCGAGGGTATCAGCCGGGCGAAATCCTGTCTTGATCTGTGTTAACGTGGCAGCGGTCGGGCGAATTGCCGCCTGAGCTGCCAGCCTGCGCTTCAGGCCCCGCCCCAACGCGCCACAAGATCAACGTAGCGCGCGCGTGCAGCCGGTATTGGCCGCTCACCCTGCGCCCGCGCCAGATGCTGCGTCAGAAAATGCCCCGTCACCTGCAACCCTGCCAGAATACCCGCCGCATCGGCCCCGGTGCTGTCCGGTCGCAGGCTGTCGGGCAAAGGCAGCAGCCGATCGGCCCAATCCCCGGCCGCCTCGGGATGGACCGCGCGGCCCGTGCGCGGGGATATAAACGCCAGACCATCGCGCCGTCCGGTCACGGCGCAGCGGCTCAGATCAAGCCCAAACCCCATCTCATCGAGCAAAGCCAGTTCCCACCTGAGATAGGCCCATGGCCAGCCTACCGCCCCAAGCGCATCCAAAAGCGCCACAGAGCGCGCATAAAGCGCCGGGTGCGGTTCCCGGTCGGGCAAAGTGAACCGCAAAAGCGCGCAAACCGCGCTCAACCCGGCAAGCGCCGGCGCATCGCCCAGAATATCGGCAGCGCGCGGTTTGAGCGGCTCAACACTGAACGCCCCCAGATGATCCTCCAGCCGCGCCCGCCAGGTCAGATCCAGCTGCGCACCGGGCTGCAGAATCGGCCCCATGCGCCGCCCGGCACCACCGCGCACAACGCCGGAATGCAACCCATGCGCTTCGGTAAAAACATCGATGATCGCAGCGTTTTCGCCGTGCTTGCGCACGGCCAGCAAAACGCCCTCTTCCCGCCATTCCATAGCTGCCGATCCTACCCGACCCGGGCGCGTCTCCAACCCCCCCGGCTTCTTCTTTGCTGAAAATACTCCCGCCGGAGGCACGGCCTTATCGGCCGTCACGTGCAGGGATCGGGCCTCCTTCGCTATTTCGCGAGCGGCCCCGACCTACGTCGCGTCGCGGTCTATCAACGATATCACCGCGTTAAGTGATGCCGCCCGGTGCGGCTTTTGCAGGCCCCGCATCACCGCATCCGGCGCTCGGGTGTGGCAAAAACATAGTCGCGACCATCGCTATCGCGGATCGTGACCGTGGCGACCGGCACCGAAGTGCCCTGCAACCCCAGGGCCCCCCGGATCTCATCAAACACCATGCGCAACGGGTTGGTGCCCGGTGCCATCTCGATATCGTAATCATAAGCCACCGAACAACCCTGCAACCGCCCCGACCAGCCGCCGCTGCCCGCCGCAGGGCGTGGTCCTTCGCAAGTTTCGCCGTTGCCCATGCGCACGGAGAGGCTGTTTTCGGTCAGCGCCACCTGGGCCGGGCGCGGGGCCTGCACCAAACTGCAGGCAGCGACCACAAGGACGGGCAGGAAAAGCAATTTACGCATGGCGAGATCCTTTTTCGCAAAGCTCAGAGCGGCCAGAGCAGCGGAATAACCAAGCTTACCACCAATCCCAGGCTCAGGTTGAGAGGAATACCAATTTTCATGAAGTCCGTAAAACGATACCCGCCGGGCCCATAGACCAGCATGTTGGTCTGATAGCCGATCGGCGTGGCAAAGCTGGCCGAGGCCGCGATCATCACCGCAATCACCAACGGGCGCGGATCGACCCCAACGGCGGTGCCCAGACCTATTGCCACCGGTGTGACCACCACGGCCACCGCGTTGTTGGATACCAGTTCGGTCAGCACCGATGTGATCAGATAGATCGCCCAGATCAGGAAAAACGGGTGCAGCCCCGTCAGCCACGGCGCGAGCGCCTCGACGATCAGAGCAACAGCCCCCGTTGCCTCAAGCGCCGCCCCAATCGCCAGCATCGCAAAGATCAGCGCCAGAAGCCGCCCGTCGATAAAGGAAAACGCCTCTTCGGCATCGATGCAGCGCGTGACCAGAACAACCGCGACGGCCAGCACAGCGGCAAGGAATATCGGCACCATGCCAAGGGCTGCCAGGATCACGATGCCCGCCATGGCACCGAATGCGATCGGGGCATGGCCCCGGCGATAGGCGCGTTCGGTGGGCTGGCTGACATCGACCAGATCCATATCGGTGGCCAGACGCCGGATATCGGCCGGGTCGCCCTCGATCAGCAAGGTATCGCCGACCCGCACGATCAGCTCATCCAGTTGCCGCCCGATATTCTGGTTCCGCCGATGCACCGCCAGCGGATAGACGCCATAGCGGCGGCGCAGCCTGAGCGCGCCAAGCGACCGGCCCACCATCTTGCAGCCCGGCGTGATCAGCACCTCGACCGTGGTGGTCGCAACCGAGCTCAGCTTATCTACGGTGCGCAATTCCTTGCTCTGCTGCAGGCCCAGAACCTCGGCCATATCGGTGCGCAGCACAACCCGGTCACCAGCCTGCAACACGATCTGGCCCATGTCCCGGCGCAGCGATGCATCGCCGCGCAACACGTCGATCAGGCGCACACCGTCGCGACGGAAAAGATCCACCTCGGTCACGTTGCGGCCGATAAAGGCGCTGTCTTCGGGCACCGCCACCTCGGTGAAAAACTTCATCCGTTTGCGCCCAGACAGCATATCTGCCATCGAATCGCGTTCGGGCAACAGGCGCGGGCCCAGAACGGCGAGGTAAATCATCCCCCAGATAACCACGACGATGCCCACCGGTGTGATCTCGAAAATGGTGAACGGAGCCATCCCATTGGCGCGCGCCACGCCATCAACCAGCAAGTTGGTCGAGGTGCCGATCAGGGTCAGCGTGCCACCCATGATCGCCCCATAGCTGAGCGGGATCAGCAGTTTCGAGGCAGGCCGCCCAAGTGAGCGGGCGATCTGCACGAAGACAGGGATCATCACCACAACGACGGGCGTGTTCGACATGAAGGCCGAGGCCACGACGACAAAAGCCAGTAACGCCGCCAACGCGCGTTTGGGCCGGGTCTGTGCCTGCGCCTCGGCCATTGCCGTGAACCGCGCCAAAGCCCCGGTGCGCACCAGCGCCCCCATGGTGATGAACATCGCGGCAATGGTCCAGGGCGCGGGGTTCGACAGCACGCCCAACGCCGCCTCATAGGGCAGAAACCCCGCCGCCAGCAACACCGCCGCCCCGGCGATGGCCACCACCTCGGTCGGATAGGTCTCGCGAATGAACAGAACGAACATCGCGGCCACCACGGCAAGGGTCAGGATCGACTGCGCAGCAGGCGAAAGAAGGTCAGCTAACATCGGCGCACATGCCCTTTGGGTTCGCGTGCCATCATGGGCCGGGGCCTGCCCGATCCGCAAGCGCCTCTTTGTGGGCGCTCTGCGCTTGCCCCCATGCGAGGGCCCCTTGTCAAACCCCGCCTCACGGCATGGGCCCGGGCCACGGCCCTCTCTATAGCCGCTTTACACGAAGCCGAGCCTTGGCTCTGCTTGATATCAAAGCGTTCGGCGCGCCCATGTTTCAGGCCGTGCAAGCCGGGCCTTAGCTCAGCCCCGGTTGATCCAACAGATGCCTTCCGGCGCGGTCCTCGACCTCGATCACCCATAGATCGGGGTCAAATTCACGCTGGCGCAGCACCGCCGCATCGACAGCAGCCTCTTCGCCGGCGCTCAATTCGACCCAAGTGCGGGTGCCATCGGTCAAATCAAAACCGCGCTGCATCAGCCGCGCCTGGCCATCCAATGTGTTGAGCTTGACCAACACCGCGCCGCCCGTGTCGTCGCCATGGGCAACCACGACCCCCGCGATATCGGCCTGCCCAAGGCGCGCCAGATAGGCCTTGACCCAGAATTCCGTGGTCAGCCGCATGACCGGCACCCCAGCAAACCCGGCTGGCTCATCCTAGGCACCATCGCGGAAATCGAGACCCATCTCCGAATAGCGCTCGGCCTCCTCCAGCCAGCCCGGGCGCACCTTGATCTGCAGAAACAGATGCACCTTGCGATCCAGAAAGGCCTCAAGCTCCTCACGCGCGGCCTTGCCCACCGCCTTGATGGTTTCGCCCTTCTTGCCAAGCAGGATGCCCTTATGGCCGTCGCGCATCACATAGATGATCTGGTCAATCTTGGTGGATCCGTCCTTGCGGTCCTCCCAGGCTTCGGTCTCGACCGTCATCTGGTAGGGCAATTCCTGATGCAGACGCAGCGTCAGTTTTTCGCGCGTCATTTCGGCGGCAATCATCCGCATCGGCAGATCGGCAATCTGATCTTCGGGGTAAAGCCAGGGCCCCTCGGGCACCGTACCAGCCAGCCATTCGCGCAGATCAGTGACACCATGGCCCTTTTCGGCGGAAATCAAAAAGGTCTGCACAAACTCGTAGCGGGCGTTCATATCCTGCGTCAAAGCCAACAGCACCTCGGCCTGCACGCGGTCGATCTTGTTGATGGCCAATGCCACGGGGCGGCCCCCGGCACGTTCGCGCAGGCCATCCAGGATGGCCTCGACGCCCGCGGTCACACCGCGGTGCGCCTCGATCAGCAACACCACGACATCGGCATCGGCGGCCCCCGTCCAGGCCGCGGCGACCATGGCCCGGTCCAACCGCCTGCGCGGGCGAAACAGCCCCGGCGTATCGACAAAGACGATCTGGGCATCGCCCTCCATCGCCACGCCCCGGATCCGGGCCCGGGTGGTCTGCACCTTATGCGTGACGATCGAGACCTTGGCCCCGACCATCCGATTGAGCAATGTGGATTTGCCCGCATTGGGCTCACCGATCAGGGCAACAAAGCCCGCGCGTTTGGTCATCTGGGTTCATCCGTTCTGGGTCCAATGCGATCTACAGGCAAACCGCGCCTAAGGCCAGTTCCTGTTGCCGAACCTCACGATGCGGAAGCATTTTGCTGAGAATTCTTCGGTGCGCAAAAATCTTCAGGAAGATTTTTCGCCACCAAGCCGATCCAGCAACGCCTTTGCCGCCGCCTGTTCGGCGTGACGCTTGGATCGCGCCTCTGCCCGTGCGGTTTCGCCCGATTGCATCTGCGCTTCGACCGTGAAAACCGGCGCGTGATCGGGCCCTGACCGGCTGCGTTCCGAATAGACCGGCGGCGTCTGGCCACGGGCCTGCGCCCATTCCTGCAGCGCGGTCTTGGCGTCGCGGGCATCATCCTCGACCGCGGCGATGCGCGGCCCCCAGAGCCGCAGGATCAGATCGCGCGCCACGGCGTGGCCAGCATCGCGGTAGACGGCGGCAATCACCGCCTCCATCGCATCGCCCAACAGCGCATCCTTGCGCCGCCCGCCGGTCTTCATCTCGGATTTGCCCAGCTTCAGCACCACGCCCAGATCGATCTGGCGCGCAACATCGGCGCAGGTTTCCTTGCGCACCAGCGCGTTGAAACGAGGCGCAAGCCGGCCCTCGGGGGCGGAACGGTCATGTTCCAGCACCGCCTCGGCCATCACCAGCCCCAAGACCCGGTCACCCAGAAACTCCAGCCGCTGATTGTCGGGCCGGGTATCGGACGAGAGCGAGGCATGCGTGAGCGCCCGGATCAACAGTTCCGGATCGGCAAAGACATGCCCCAGCCGGTCACAAAAGGCGCGAAGATCGGCCGAGAGTTTCACTCGACCGCCCGGAAGAACCGGTCGCGCCGCCAGGTCCAGAAATAGACCATCCGTTCGCCCGCCGACGAGAACATGATGCGATCAGCCCGCCCGATGATGTTTTCATAGGGCACGAAACCGACCCCGCCGATCGAGCGCGGAAAGCGGCTGTCCTGGCTGTTGTCACGGTTGTCGCCCATCACGAAAAACTGCCCCTCGGGCACCGTAAAGACCGGCGTATTGTCGCCAAAACTGCCGCTTTCGATATCGAGGATGGAGTGTTCCCCACCGCCGGGCAGCGTCTCGGTATAGCGATCTTTCAGGCATTCGCCGCCCCGCCCCACCGGGCCGTTTGAACAACGTGGCAGATGTCCCTGCGGACCTTGCGGCTCAAAAATCTCTGAAAACGGTTCCTCGGGCTCCAGCGTGGCGGCCTGTCCGTTCACATAGAGCACGCCGTTGCGCACCTGCACGGTGTCGCCCGGCAGGCCGATCACCCGTTTGATGAAATCATTACCGTTCACTGGATGGCGAAACACAACGACATCGCCGCGCTCGGGCTCAGCCCCCCAGATGCGCCCCGATATCGGGCAAAGCGCGAACGGGCAGGAATAGCGCGAATAGCCATAGGCCATCTTGTTGACAAAGAGGAAATCCCCGATCAGCAGCGTATCCTTCATCGACCCGGACGGGATCCAGAAGGGCTGAAAGAACAGCGTGCGGAAAACGCCCGCGATCAAAAGAGCATAGACGACCGTTTTGACCGTCTCCCAAATGCCGTCCTTTTTCTGGGCTGCTGCTGCCATTTTTTCTGCCTCTTTTCATCGCGCCTGTTGGGGGTTTGCATGGGGCCTGCCGCGCCCGGAGTCAAGCAAGCGGCCGCGTCGGCGGCCTGGGCGGCACAGGATACCATCCGGCACCTGCGGGCATCGCGTAGATCACCACGAAAGCCTGCGCCCAGGGGTGATCATCGGTCAGGCTGACATGGATCGTGGCCTCCATGCCCACGGGCGTCATTGCGATCAGGCGGTCCTGCGCCCAACCCGTGACATGCATGACGGGCTGACCGGTGCGCAGGTTGGTCACGGCCATGTCTTTCCAGGCGATCCCCATGCGCAGGCCGGTGCCCAGCGCCTTTGAACAGGCCTCCTTGGCGGCCCACCGTTTGGCGTAGCTGGCAGCCGGGGCCTGGGTGCGTTCGGCACGGGCCTGTTCGATCTCGGTAAAGACACGGGCGCGAAACCGGTCGCCAAAGCGCGCCAGCGTGCCCTCGATACGCTCGATATTGGCCAGATCTGTGCCGACTCCCAGGATCATGTCTGCCCCTTCTCAAGGTCGAATGAGCGTGTCAGAACCGGCCCGCTCATGTCAGCCGCGCCGTCAGGATTTTCACGCCCGCCGCACCGAACAGCAGCGCAAAACAGCCCTCGAACCAGCGCCGGGCAGCGGTGTATCGGCGGATGATGGCCGGGCTGGAAAAGAGCGCGCCATAACCCAGAAAGACGATCGCCGAAACGATGCTGAGGGCGGCAAATGTGCTAAGCGCCACGCCCAGAGGCGCGCCGGGTGGCACAACGATGGCAAAGATCGCCCCCCAGGACAGGATCGCCTTTGGGTTGGTCAAATGCACCAGGAAACCACGCCGGAAATGCGCCGGGCCGGTGGCTGAGGCCATCGGGGCCGCATCCGCCACCGGCGACAGCGCGGCACGCATGGATTTCACCGCCAGAAAGATCAGATAGGCCGCGCCGAGATAGCGCAGCACCTCGGCCATCCAGGCATTCGACAACATCAGCGCGCTCATCCCGGCCATCGCAGCGATCCCCCAAAGCGCGGATCCCGCCCAGACCCCGGACCCGGTCAAAACGCCCGCGCGCCGCCCCGCCGCCATGGCAGAACCGGCTATGGTCAACGTCGCAGGGCCCGGGCTGGCCCCTGCAACACCCCATCCGATCAGCAGCAAGAGAAATTCGATCCCGGTCATTTCTGGCCTCCGACCGGGCCGGGCGTGGAGGCCTGCAGAACGGCGATAACAACACCTGAAGCCCGATCGACCGTCAGTTCCAGCGCCGCCCGCGCCTGCGCATCGCCGCCAACCAGCTGCTGCACCGGCAGATCGAGGATCAGCCCGCGCGCCGGATCCTCGCGCCCGGTCAGCGCCGCCATATCGAGGCCGGAAAACCCCAGATCCGCCGAGGCCGAGATCAGCGTGCAAAGCGGAAAGGGTTCGTCTGCCGCGACGTGGGTGATCATGACATGAAACGCCGCTGCCGCCGGTTCGACGGTATCCAGCGCGATCACCCGAACCGCGCCATCGGCAAACTCGCGGATCGTCACAGCGTAGGGAGGATAGATGTTGCGTGCATTGGCGGAGGGGGCGTCACAGCCGGCAACCGATTGTGCAGTGGCGGCCAGAGGATGGGCACCGGCGAGGAGCGCAGCAAAGAGCAGCAACGCGGCCCGGTGCCGTCTCATGCCCGCGCCTCGGCAATGACGCGCTGCATTTCGGCCATCGCCGGAGCGAGCCCGCGAAAAATGGCCTCGCCAATCAGGAAATGCCCGATATTGAGCTCGCGCACTTCTGGGAAAGCCGCGACCGGCGCGACCGTGTCATAGGTCAGCCCGTGCCCGGCATGGACCTCCAGCCCAAGCCCATGCGCAAAGCCCGACATCTCGCGCAGCGCCGCCAATTCGCGGTCACGATCTGCGATCCGACCCTCGTGATGGGCATCGCAATAGGCTCCGGTATGCAACTCGATCACCTCTGCGCCGATGCGGTGCGCGGCCTCGATCTGGCGGCGGTCGGCGGCGATGAAGATCGAGACGCGCGCGCCGGCATCGCGCAGCGGCGCAATAAAATGCGCCAGCCGGTTTTCGTCGCGTGCGACCTCCAGGCCCCCCTCTGTGGTGCGTTCCTCACGCTTTTCCGGCACGATGCAGACGGCATGCGGCTTGTGGCGCAGCGCGATGGCCTGCATCTCTTCGGTGGCGGCCATCTCGAAGTTCAGCGGCACGGACAGCGCCGCCATCAGATTTTCGATATCGGCATCCGAGATATGGCGGCGGTCCTCGCGCAGATGCGCCGTGATACCATCGGCCCCGGCGGCCTCGGCCAAAAGGGCGGCGCGCACCGGGTCAGGGGTCATGCCGCCGCGGGCGTTGCGCACGGTGGCGACGTGGTCGATATTCACCCCAAGCCGGGGAAGATGGGTCATGGCCAAGGCTCCGTTCTGTTGCAGGGGCGTCAATCGGCCCGTTGCTGCGCCTGAGCCTTCAGTTTCTCTACCTTCGCGCGCAGCTTGGCAATACGGCGCTGCTGATAGGCGCGGATCACCGGCACCGACAGGTAGTAGCAGACGGTCGCTGTAATCAGCCCCGGAATGATGCCGCCGATCATGAACGGGTAGAACACGCTGTCGTAAAACACCGCCAGTTCATCCCAATTGGCGACCCGGTCGGTGAACATGGCCATGAAGTTGTGCCGCAGATCGCGCCAGGCTCCGGCAAAGGCCTGCCCCAGGCCAAGACCGATGCGCGCGCCGGGGGCGGCTTCGCCCAACAGGACATACCCGGTCTCCAGCGAGATCAGCGCAATCGGAACATAAGTCAGCGGATTGCCGATGAACGTGGCCAGCAGAGCGGCCAGCATATTGCCCCGCATCACGCGCGCCAACAGCGCCGCGATAACGAAATGCAGCCCGTAAAACGGCGTGAAAACAGCAAACGCCCCGGCAAAGATGCCGCGCGCGATGGATTCGGGCGTGCCCGGCAGACGGTGCACGCGGTGACGGATATACTGGATCGCCCGGCCCCATCCGCCGCGCGGATAGAACCAGTGGGCAACCACCGTCAGCCAGGGGCGGGCATCTCTGCGTCGGAACACCATGGGGTGTTCGTCCTCCAAAATATGTCGTCACGCGTCAGGGGCGCCGGTCCAGATCGCGGGACCGCTCCAGCATGGCAACATCGCTATCGGCCTCGACGGCCATCATTACGGCATATAAATGCTCTGCATCTCTTACCTCTACATCAACAAGAAGGCGGAAAAAGTCCGGTTTCCTGTCAATGAAGTGCAGGTCTGAGATATTGGCGTTCTGCTCGCCGATCAATGTGCAGATGCGCCCCAAAACGCCTTTATCGTTGCTCATCGTGATATTGATCGTGACATTGTGGACGGCGGCATGGCGGCCTTCGGTCCAATGCACGTCGATCCAGTCATTGGCCATGGCGTCCAGATCGGCCAGCGTCGGGCAGGTAATGGCATGCAAGACCGGGCCGCGACCCTTGTAGGGGACGCCCACGATGCGTTCGCCCGGCACCGGCTGGCAACATTGCGCGCGGTTGACCTCGGCCCCCGCCGGCAGGCCGATCACGGCGCGCGGCACGCCCTCTTCCTGATCACGGTCGCTGACCAGTTCGGGATAAAGCGCGGCCACGACCTCACGCGCTGAAATCTCGGTCGCCCCGATCCGCGCCAGCACCTCTTCGCGGCCGGGCAGGTTCAGCGTCTTGGCGGCAGTTTCCAGCGCCTTGTCGGTGGCTTTCTTGCCGATATGTTCAAACGCCACCCGCGCCAGTTCCTGCCCCAGACGGATATAGCGGCCCCGGTCTTCTTCGCGCAGCAGGCGGCGGATGGCGGCCTTGGCGCGCCCGGTGGTGACGATATCGATCCAGCTGGCCTGCGGGCTCTGGCCCTCGGCGGTCATGATCTCGACCGACTGGCCGTTTTTCAACCGTGTCCAGAGCGGCACCCGGATGCCATCGACCTTGGCCCCGACACAGCTGTGACCGATCCTGGTATGGATCGCATAGGCCATATCCAGCGGCGTCGCGCCCTTTGGCAGTTTCACCACATCGCCCTTGGGTGTGAAACAGAACACCTGGTCGGAATACATCTCCATCTTGACATGTTCGAGGAACTCATCGTGATCCTCGGCCATCTCAAAGCGTTCGCTGAGGCTGGCCAGCCAGGTCGCGGGATCAACGGCAAAGGGGTTTTCGGCGCGCACGCCATCCTTATAGGACCAATGCGCAGCGACGCCCGATTCGGCGACCTCATGCATCTGCCGCGTGCGGATCTGCACCTCGACCCGCTTGCCGTCACGCCCTGATACGGTGGTGTGGATCGACCGGTAGCCGTTCGATTTCGGCTGGCTGATATAATCCTTGAACCGCCCCGGCACCGATTTCCAGCGCTGGTGAATGGCCCCCATGACGCGATAACAATCATCCTCGGTGTCGGTGATCACGCGAAACCCGTAAATATCGGACAGCCGCGAAAACGCCATTTCCTTCTGCTGCATCTTGCGCCAGATCGAAAACGGTTTCTTGGCGCGGCCAAAGACCTGGCCGGTGACGCCGTGTTTTTCCATCACCGCCTCGATATCGTCGGTGATTTTCGGGATCACATCGCCCGATTCCTTTTGCAGCACCACAAAGCGGCGCATGATGGATTTGCGCGCATCGGGGTTGAGCACCGAAAAGGCCAGATCCTCCAGCTCATCGCGCATCCACTGCATCCCCATGCGGCCGGCCAGCGGCGCATAGATATCCATCGTCTCATGCGCCTTTTGCGCCTGCTTATCGGCGCGCATGTGGCGGATGGTGCGCATGTTGTGCAGCCGGTCGGCCAGCTTGACCAGAATGACCCGCAGATCCTTGGACATCGCCATGAAGAGCTTGCGGAAATTTTCCGCCTGCTTGGTCTCGCGACTGGAAAGCTGCAGATTGGTCAGCTTGGTCACACCATCGACCAGCTCGGCCACATCGGTGCCGAACATGCCCGCCACATCCGAATAGGTGCCCTTGGTATCCTCGATCGTGTCATGCAACAGCGCGGTGGCGATGGTGGCGTCATCCAGCCGCTGTTCGGTCAGGATCGCGGCCACCGCCACGGGATGCGTAAAATAAGGCTCGCCCGAACGGCGGGTCTGCCCGGCATGCATCTCTTCGGCATAGGCATAGGCCCCACGCAGCAGGGCCTCATTGGTCTTCGGGTTGTAATTGCGCACCAGGCTCAGCAGGTCATCGACATCAATCATGATGGGCCTGCCCCCGGTTCAGAGGTTCAGCGCTGGCCTTGCGCTTCCATCAGCTGACGCAGCATCTGCTCTTCCGACATGTCATCGGCGGCGGGGCGATCGGCCTCGACCCCTTGCAGAAGCGCCATGGCGTCCTCTTCGGGTTCATCAACCTCGATCTGGGTCTGGTTCGATTCGATCAGACGTTCGCGCAGATCATCGGCCAGCTGCGTTTCATCGGCGATCTCACGCAGGGAAACGACCGGGTTCTTGTCATTGTCGCGGTCGATCGTCAGGGGCGAGCCCGACGCGATTTCGCGCGCCCGATGGGCGGCAAGCATCACCAGTTCGAACCGGTTCGGAACCTTGTCAACGCAATCTTCAACCGTCACGCGGGCCATATGATATCTCCGAGGCTTTGTTTCTTGAGGAAACG
>Ga0316207_10002499_pt1 | contig 18721 bp, 16 predicted proteins | sample 6weekpyrite_MG_FD_204943 | JGI IMG/M metagenome (GOLD analysis project Ga0316207, IMG submission 204943) | Microbial mat bacterial communities from mineral coupon in-situ incubated in ocean water Damariscotta River, Maine, United States -... | ecosystem: Environmental > Aquatic > Marine >...
TGGGCGCCGAGCATGGCGTTTGTTGGGAATCGGCCGGTGAAGGTGATTACACCCTTGAGACTGTCGAAAAGGCAGGCCGTGGTACCGAAGTCGTTATGCATCTGCGTGATGGCGAAGAAGAGTTTGCTGATGCCTACCGCCTGCGTCACATCATTACCAAATACTCTGATCACATCAATCTGCCGATTGAGATGAAGGCCGAACAGATGCCTGTGGCTGAAGGTGAAGAGCAGCCAGAGGTCAAGGATGAATTCGAGGTAATCAACAAGGCCTCAGCGCTGTGGGCACGCCCCAAGAATGAGATCAAGGACGAGGAATATAACGAATTCTACAAACATGTTGCCCATGATTTCGAGGAGCCACTGGCCCATGTTCACAGCAAGGTGGAAGGTAATAACTGCTACTCAACACTATTCTATGTGCCTAAGCGTGCGCCGTTCGACCTGTCGGATAGAGAAAAACGTCATGGTGTTAAGCTCTATGTCCGCCGTGTATTTATCATGGATGATGCAGAGCAGTTAATGCCGACCTATCTGCGTTTTATCCGCGGTGTGGTTGATTCCGATGATCTGCCATTGAACGTTTCGCGTGAAATCCTGCAGCGCAACAAACAGATTGACAGTATTCGTGGCGCCTCGGTGAAGAAGGTGCTTGGCCTACTGGAAGGCATCGCCAAGAATGAGCCTGAGCAGTACCAGGAATTCTGGAGTCAGTTCGGTAGTGTCATTAAGGAAGGCCCGGCTGAAGATCAGGCTAACAAGGAGCGTATTGCCAAGCTGATGCGTTTTGCCTCTACCCAGGGCGTTGGTGAAAAACAGACTGTTTCGTTGGACGAATACATCGGTCGTATGAAAGAAGGTCAGGACAAGATCTATTACATCACTGCCGACAGTTTTGCCGCAGCCAACAATAGCCCACATCTTGAGGTGTTCCGTAAGAAGGATATTGAAGTGCTGCTGATGGGCGACCGTGTTGATGAATGGATGATGTCGTTCATGCAGGACTATGATGGCAAGTCATTCCAGTCTATCGCCAAGGGTGACCTGGATCTGGGTGACCTGGAAGACGAGCAGGAAAAGGAAGAGGCTAAGAAGTCACAGGAACAGCACAAGGATCTGCTTGAGCGTATGCAGACAGCCCTGGGAGACAAGGTCAAAGAGGTGCGCGTCAGCCACCGCCTGACCCGTTCACCTTCTTGCCTGGTGGTAGAAGATCAGGATATGGCTCTAAGCATGCAGAAGATTCTCAAGCAGGCCGGTCACGATGTGCCGACGATGCAGCCGACGCTGGAAATCAATGCTGAGCATCCGTTGGTGCTGCAGGTTAGTGGAGAGCAAGATGAGACCCGTTTTAGTGATTGGGCTCACGTATTGCTGGATCAGGCCATGCTTAGCGAAGGTGGCCAGCTTGAAGATCCAGCCAGCTTCGTTAGTCGTTTGAATGAGCTGATGCTCAGTCTGTCTGGTAAGTAAGTTCTCAAGGGCCGGTACGGGAACCAACCTGACCGGCCCTTTTTCTATCAAATGTCCAAGCAAGATTCTGATTCCGATAAGGTACGCCTCGACAAGTGGTTGTGGGCAGCGCGTTTTTTCAAGACCCGCAGCCTGGCCACAGATGCCATTAATGGCGGCCATGTCCATCTCAACGGTGCTCGCGTCAAACCCTCACGTGGTGTCAAGGTGGGTGATGAGCTGCGTATTCAGAAGGGTGTAGTAGAGTTTATCGTGCATATTATTGTTCTTTCCGATCGGCGTGGTCCTGCACCGGTTGCTCAGACCCTATATAAAGAAACCGAGGCTAGCCAGTCGAAACGCGAGGCTGACGGTGAGCAGCGCCGTTTGCTGGCGAATGCTGCTGGCGGACCGGTAAAGCGGCCCGACAAACGTGATCGTCGCAAAATAATCCGTTTTACGCGTCGACAAGACTAAATCGGTTTTGATTTATCCGGCAAAAACTCTTGCCTGCTTTCCACTTAATATTCGTTTAAACAGCCTTTCTTTATCTGTTTTTTCTATGTTATTTTACGTATTTATATTTTTTAATTAATATGTTTGGTTTTTTTGCGCATTTAGATAAAAAATCGATTAAAACGCTTGAAACGATTAAACCGATGTACTAGTATTGCTTTTACGGGAGAGTACTTTGAATCGGAACAGTCATATTCGTGCCTACATGACCCCCAACGAGGTGGCTGAGCTGCTCAGGGTCTCTCCCGTTACTATTCGACAGTGGGCCCAGAAAAACTGGATTAAGGCCGCTACCACGGCAGGCGGTCATCGCCGGTTTTTACGTAAAGATGTAGAAGAATTTGCTCGTCAACGTGGCATGGAATTGTCATCTGATGGGCCACCACGCGTTTTGGTGGTTGATGATAATCGCTCCTTTGCCCGCTATCTGGCCGACCTTCTTGCCAGCCAGCCTCTAGACGTAGAAATAGAAACTGCCCATGACGGCTTTGATGCTGGGCGCAAGGTTTTACAGTTTGATCCGGCGATTGTGTTGTTGGATTTGAAAATGCCGGGTATGGATGGTTTTTCCGTCTGTCAGCAATTGAAAGAAGATGAGACCACCAAGAATATTCGCATTATTGCGATGACTGGTTATTACACTCCGGAAAATGAACTCAAGATTCTTCAGGCTGGTGCTGAAGCGTGTCTGGCAAAGCCGTTTGATAAGGCGATTTTATTTGAGGTGATGGCGCTCAATATGACTGCCGAGGCTAAGGCTATCGCAGATAATAGCGGGACCGACCAGCACATTATGTAGTTGAGGCAGTTGTGTGAAGAAGAGTTTCCTGGTTAGTGGTAAAGAGCTGGATTATCGTGACGAGCAAAGAATTATTTCCCTTACTGATGCCAAAGGCATTATTACCTACGTCAATAAAGATTTTTGTGAGATCGCTGGTTATAGCGAAGCTGAGCTGCTTGGCCGTAATCACAATATGGTCCGTCATCCGGACATGCCTGCCGCTGCCTTCCAGGATTTGTGGGGCACTATCAAGACCGGTAGCCCCTGGATTGGGATAGTTAAGAATCGTTGTAAGAACGGTGACCATTACTGGGTCAATGCCTATGTTACGCCTCTATACGAAGCAGGGCAGGTAGTTGGTTATCAGTCTGTACGAACCAAGCCCAGGCGTGAGTGGGTTGAGCGGGCGGACAAACTTTATAAAACCCTGAATGGTGAACGTTCAGCCTTTAAATTGCCGTCACTCTCCATGCGCGGTAAAAGCTATTTATCGATGCTACTGATTACCTGGTTATTTTCGGGCTTGGCTGTTTATGCAGGCGCCTCACTTATGTTAATGCTAGGGGCGGCCCTGGTTGGCAGTCTGCTAGCTTGGTTGCTGGCGCAAGGCTTGACTGGTGTGCTGCAAAAAACAGCTGCTGAGGCAAAGAAAATTTACAGTAATGATGTTGGAGCGATGGTCTATGGCGATGCTGCTGATGAGGTTGGCCAGATGCAGTTGGCTATGGCTGCAATGCAGTCGCGTCGTACAACGTTGGTTACCCGTATGGGCAATGTCGCCAGTGATTTAACTGGTCTAGGTCGCGAGGCGACCTCTATAGCTGAGACGACTCGCAATGATGTTGAGCATCAGCAGATTAAACTGAATGAGGCTGCAGCTGCCATTAACCAGATGTCCGCATCGATAGGTGAGGTGGCTGATAGTGCGGCGCAAACAGCGCAGGCCTGTGAAGAGTCGGATGAGCAGGCCTTACAGGGCCGTTTAATTGTTAAGCAAATGAGTGATTCTATTTCGATGCTGGTGGAAAGCATCGATCAGGCCACCAACGAGATACGTGAGCTGCATAAAAGTTCATCTGAGATTGGTAATCTGGTGGATGTGATTCGCGCCGTTGCTGAGCAAACTAATATGTTGGCTTTGAATGCGGCTATTGAGGCAGCCAGGGCAGGTGAGCATGGCCGTGGTTTTGCCGTGGTGGCGGATGAGGTGCGTACGTTGGCCATTCGTAGTCAGGGGTCAACAGAAGAGATCGAGACAGTCATCAGTAAGATGCGCCTGGGCATAGAAAAGGCGGTGGCGGTGATGGAAAAAGATCAGTCTCAGGTGAAGGCGAGTCTGTTGCAGGCTGATCAGGCCCGACTATCGCTTGATTCTATCGTTTCCTCAGCAGACAAAATAGCCCAGATGAGTGCCCAGATCGCTGCGGCCACTGAAGAACAAGCCAGTGTTTCGACAGAAGTGCGTGATAATTTTGTTGTGATCAACGAGGTGGCCGAGGCAACAACTCAAGCTGTTGAGGCTAACCTGAAGGCGAGTTTGCAGCTGACCGAGACATCCAAAGCACTTTCAGCGACGGTCCAGCAATTCAAATAAATGACCTTCAGTCTTTGACTGGTGGCAAGGCCAGTGCCGACCGGTGTTGGCTTTTTTGTTTATACATGGCCGAAGAGAGTTCGGTATACTGTTCATCTTTACGGTAAAAATGCCTTTAAAGTTATGAGGTTAGTGATGAGTAGCTTTCGCGGAATAAAAGATTACGATCATATACAGATGCCATGCACTGGTGTCTTGGTGTGCAATCTTGGTTCTCCGGACGCAGCCACGCCGGCGGCTGTGCGCCGCTTTCTGGCTGAATTTCTGTGGGACCCACGAGTGATCGAGATGCCGAGGTCGCTATGGTGGCTGATTCTGCATGGTATTGTTTTGCGGGTACGGCCCAAGAAATCGGCTCATGCCTATCAGACAGTCTGGACAGATGAGGGCTCACCGCTAATGGCCATCTCCAGACGCCAGACGGATGCACTGCAAAAGGCCTTGGAGACGCTTATACCCGGGCCAGTAAAAGTGGAAATGGCGATGCGTTATGGCAACCCTTCGGTTGCCAATGGTCTGAAAAATCTACAGCAGGCCAATGCCAGCCGAATTCTGGTATTGCCGTTGTACCCGCAATATTCAGCCACTACTACAGCCTCAATTTTTGATGCTGTGGTGGATGAGCTGAAGCGCTGGCGCCTGTTGCCGGAGATGCGCATTGTCAATCATTATCACGATGATGCTCTGTTTATTCAGGCGCTGGCCAACAGCATTGATGAAAACTTTGAGGCTGAAGGCCAACCTCAAAAACTGATTTTTTCTTTTCATGGAATGCCTAAGCGTAATTTGGAGCAGGGTGACCCCTATTTCTGTGAATGTCAGAAGACCGCACGTCTGACCGCTGAACGCCTGGGATTGAGTGATGAACAGTGGATGGTGACCTTTCAGTCACGCTTCGGTAAGCAAGAGTGGCTTAAACCTTATACCGACAAGACGCTGGAGCAGCTGCCCAAAGACGGAGTAAAAAAGGTGGCGATCGTTTGTCCGGCCTTTTCTGCTGATTGCCTTGAAACCCTGGAGGAGATAGCAATAGAAAATCGTGGCATCTTCCTTGAGGCCGGCGGTGAGTCGTTCAACTATATTCCGGCCCTGAATGACCGACCGGATCATATCAATGCCCTGGCTGAACTGGCCATGCGTCACATGCAGGGTTGGCCAGAGCTGGATGCCGAGTGGAATGTATCGCATGTCAGTCGTGATGCCGAAGCAACTGCTGTGCGGGCCAAAGCCCTTGGGGCTAAAAGTTAGGTTTTGATTTAGTCGAGGTTGCTGAGTCGGCAGCCTGGTTCATCACAGTGCAGACTACTGTTTTGTGAGTACCAGTCTCCCAGTACGATGCGCTGTGCTGACTGGCCATCGACTTTCAAGTCATGCACGGCCGGCCGATGGGTGTGGCCGTGAATCAGTTGCGTTACACCGTATTCGCGCATGATTTCAATCACTGCATTGGTGTTCACATCCATGATTTCGAGTGATTTGCCTTTGCTGCGGCTACGACTTTCATCACGATACTGGCGCGCAACCTGAAGCCGTTGCTCGATGCTGGCGCCGAGAAATTGCTGCTGCCATGCAGGGCTGCGCAGTTGGCTGCGCATCTGCATGTATTCGTTGTCATCGGTGCAGAGGCTGTCGCCATGCATCAACAGGGTGGGCGTGCCGTGAAGATCAATCAGCAATGGGTCGCTGATTAACTGACAACCACTTATTTCTTCAAATTTTTGACCCAGTAGGAAGTCGCGGTTGCCGTGCATGACATAAACTGGCGTGCCAGTATCTGTCAGTAGTTTTAAGGCATCGATAGCCGCCTGATGTTCGGGCTGCACAGCATCATCACCAATCCAGACCTCAAACAGATCGCCGAGGATATACAGTGCTTCTGCAGCAACGGCCTGTTGCTGCAGAAACTCGACAAAGCGCTGGCTGATTTCCGGGTGCTCGTTGCCCAGATGGATGTCAGCAATAAACAGCGTACTCAAGTTTATTTGCTTGCATCAAGCAGGCTGGCTTTGATGATGGTGACTGGTTGGACCGGTACATCACGAAACATACCCGCTGTGCCAGTCTGGACACTACGAATCTTGTCGACTGTTTCCATTCCAGAGACAACCTTGCCAAAGACGGCATAACCCCAACCGCGCGAATTTTGGCCAGTGTGGTTGAGAAAGTCATTGTCGACAGTATTGATGAAAAACTGTGCCGTGGCTGAGTGTGGGTCATTGGTACGGGCCATGGCGATGCTGCCACGTACATTTTTCAGGCCATTGTTAGCTTCGTTTTTGATGGGTGAGCGGCTGTCTTTTTTCTTCATGCCTTGCTCAAATCCGCCACCCTGAATCATGAAGTCCTTGATAACGCGGTGAAAGATGGTGCCGTTGTAAAAGCCGTCTTCAACATAAAGGACAAAGTTGGCCACTGATTCCGGTGCCGCCTGGGCATCAAGCAACAGCACGATGTCACCATGGCTGGTTTCAAGTTTAACCTTGGGATTGGCGGCCATGGCCACCGAGGAGACGATGCCTGTGACCAGCATCAAAAAGGCGATAGTCAGTTTTTTCATTGGTTTAATCCCGCATTGGTTAAATACAAGGTTCCAATGATATCGACTTAGCCGCTATGAAAAAAGTGCCTGCTTGCTTATACCTTGAAATGATTCACCAGCTGACTCAGTTTGTTGGCAGCACGGGAGAGTTGCTGGCTTGCACTTGAGGCCTGCTGGGCATTGTCAGCGGTCTGATCTGCCATCTGATTGATGTTCTGGATGCTGCGATTGACCTCTTCCGAAACAGTACTCTGCTGCTCGGCAGTACTGGCGATTTGGGTGTTCATATTGTTGATGCGATCGACCTGGGTGGTGATGGCACTGAGGGCCTCACCGGCACTGGCTGCCTGTTCAACGCTGCTTTCGGCCTGTTCTCTGCTGGCGACCATGACACTGCCGGCTTCCCGGGCACCAGCTTGAAGAGACTCAATCATGTTGTGAATTTCGCCAATCGATTCCTGGGTACGGGCGGCCAGCTCCCTGACTTCGTCGGCGACCACGGCAAAGCCACGGCCATGCTCACCGGCACGTGCTGCCTCGATTGCTGCATTCAGGGCCAGCAGGTTTGTCTGCTCGGCAATATCCTTGATGACATCGAGGATACTACCGATGTTGCCAGTTTCCTGGCCCAGTTTTTCGATTACGTCAGAGGCGTTGGTAACATCAGTAGCCAATTTGTTGATTGAGTCGACAGTTTGCTGCACGGTTCTCTGGCCGCGGTTTGCCTCATTATCTGCCAGTTTGGCCGTCTCGGCGGCATTGGCGGCGTTATTGGCAACTTCCTGTACTGTGGCTGACATCTGGTTGACAGCACTGGCTGTCTGATCAAGTTCCAAGCGTTGGTTGTCGGCACTGGTGGTGGTTTGTTCAGACAGGTTGGATATTTGCTCGGCGTTGCTGGTTAACTTTGAAACAGATTGTTTGACCTCGGTGATGGTGTTGCGCAGTTTTGCGGCAAAGGTGTTGAATTCATCGGCCACGTCACCCAGTTCATCATTGCTGTGGCGCTGCAGTGAAACAGTCAGGTCGCCATCACCCCTGGCAATTTCATGCAAGCGGCCGTGCAGTGCCCGCACCGGTTTAACAAGGGTCTTGGAGAAGATAAGATACAAAATTCCCTGGCCCATGGCGAATAGCACCACGTAGACAGCGATGGTGGTCCAGTGGCCTGCGGCCATTTTGTTGTCAAGTTCCTTAAGTGAGTAGCTGATGCGAATCGCTCCGTTGACGCTGCCCGAGGGAACGGTGTGGCACTGTAGGCAATTCACGCCGCGGGTATTTTCAGTGGCGAAAAAGGGTGTTATTACGGTGACGATGCGTTGGCCATCTTTTTCTGAATATTCATTGATTGTCTCGCCCTTGAGGGCGCGTCTGTCTAAATCATCAACAGGCTTTTCCTCATCGAGGCCAGGACCATATTGGTCTGATACCGGTTTACCACGGATAACCCGGGCTTCAAGCACTCCAGAACGCTTAAGCATTTTTTCGCGCAGGATGTTGCGTTCGGGCATGGTGCCAGTCAGCATCATGGTGTTAAGACTGTCAAAATAAAAAGTGGTTGCCTCGCTGGCGTAATGTTGCCCCATTTCGGCTGTGCGCTCGCTTTCGGCTGAGAATGAATAGCCCAGAGCCGCGATCACGGTCAGAATGAAGACAATGCTGATGGCACCATTTAACTTGAGAATAATAGGGATTCTGTTTTTCGTCGCCACGACTATCGCTCCTGCGTTTAAACTTTTTATCCTTAATTTTTATAATCGGCGCTGTTCAGTTTTTTTTAAGGCTTTACACCAGACAAGGGGGCTGCAGTTTCGTTAGAATGGCAGCCTTTGTTGTATCACTGGCCGGATTGGTTGGTGAGCATGGGCTTAGAACTGCGATTGGATCGATATGCTGCAAATATTCAACAACTTAACTAAGAAGAAAGAAACCTTTAAACCTATTGAGGCAGGCAAGGCCGGGATGTATGTCTGTGGCATGACGGTGTACGACTATTGTCATGTTGGTCATGCCAGGGTGTTGGTGGTGTTCGACATGATTGCCCGCTATCTGCGTTACAGCGGTTATGAGGTCAGTTATGTGCGCAATATCACTGATATTGATGACAAAATCATCAAACGTGCCAATGAAAATGGCGAAACTATTGATTCGCTGACAGGCCGTTTTATCGAGGCGATGCATGAAGATTCTGCCGCCCTCGGAGTGTTGCCGCCGGACCAGGAACCTCGGGCAACCACGTCAATGGATCAGATTATCGATATGATTCAGACCCTGGTCGACAAAGGTTATGCCTATTCTGCCGATAATGGCGATGTCTATTACGACATCAGCAAGTTTGAAGGTTACGGCAAGCTGTCGGGTAAAAAGCTCGAAGACCTGCGTGCCGGTGAACGTGTCGCTGTCGATGATGTAAAAGATGACCCGATGGACTTTGTTTTGTGGAAGGCTGCCAAGCCGGAAGAGCCAAGCTGGGAATCGCCTTGGGGGCCAGGTCGTCCTGGTTGGCATATCGAGTGTTCGGCCATGTCGACCAATTGTCTTGGTGATCACTTCGATATCCACGGCGGTGGTCTGGATCTACAGTTCCCTCACCATGAAAACGAGATTGCCCAAAGCGAAGGTGCAACCGGATGCACCTTCGTTAATTACTGGATTCACAATGGCTTTGTCCAGATCAAACAAGAGAAGATGTCCAAATCGCTGGGCAATTTTTTTACTCTGCGTGAGGTGTTGAAAGAGTATGCACCAGAGGTGATGCGTTATTTTATTTTGGCTAGCCACTATCGCAGCCCTTTGAATTATTCAGACCAAAATCTGGATAGTGCCAAGGCGGCCATGGGACGTTTTTATAATGCCTTACGCGGTGTCGAGGCAGCGGATGTTTGTGATGGCGGAGAATATGAAGCGCGTTTTCGCAAGGCCATGGATGATGACTTCAACACGGCTGAGGCTATGGCGGTGTTGTTTGAAGTGGCGAATGCCCTGAATGTTGCCAAGGCGGAAAAAAACAGCCAACTGGCGGCTCAATTGGCAGGCCAGCTTAAATTTCTCGGTGGGGTGTTGGGTCTGTTGCAGGACGATGCCGAGGCCTTCATGAAAGGCGGCGTTAGTGCAGAAGGAGATTTGAACGACGCGGCAATTGATGCCCTGGTTCAACAGCGTAACGAGGCCAAGCAAGAGAAAAACTGGGCTGAGTCCGATCGCATTCGTGACGAATTGCAGGCTCAGGGAGTTGTGTTGGAAGATAGTGCCGCAGGTACCACCTGGCGGCGCGATTGAGGTCCCAATATCTGTCTGGGTGAATTAAAAGCTGCCTCTGGGTGGCTTTTTTATTTAGAGGGAAGACACTAAGCTTATCGATAAGGGGTGTGTCTCCCGAGGCTACTGTGAAACTATTTCGTCCAAAATCCATTTTCCAGCTGATACTGATTAGCTTTGCCTTGGTGCTATTGCCGCTGATCGCGGCGTTGCTGTATGCCGCTAATTCGGTGGATAAATTGGCGGCTCAGAGTCAACTGCTGATTTCGCATGCGGTTAAAGCAAGCGAGACGGGGCGAAAGCTGGTTGAGCAAATAACGGTGATGGAGCGTAATCTGCGTCAGTATCAGGTTCTGGCTGACGAGGTCTTGCTGCAGGTTTATGAGGCTAATCGAAGTAAGTTTGTCGAGACTCTGGTGTCATTGGCCGAGTTACCATTGCCGGACAGCCTGCGTCAATCGGTGAATCAAGTGGCGGTGGATGAGTCTGGTTTTTATGCGCAGATTCACGCGGCAGAAACCGATTTGCGTAACATAAATGTGTCTGGAGCATTATCCCTGCTCGATACGCAGGCGCAACAGATTTTGGTGCAAAGTCAGCGCCTAATTGATGAAGAGGTGGCGAATACCCAGGCTGAGGCCCAACAAACGCAGCGTAATCTGTTTTGGCTGATTGCGGCGCTGGTGCCTGCTATGTTGTTGCTGGTTGCCTTTTTAATCACCTTAATCAATCGACCATTACGTCGTCTCGATGATGGGATTCGTCGACTGGGTGCAGGCGACTTTTCCGTCGCCCTAAAATTGGCCGGGCCGCGCGACCTTGAGCAGTTGGGTGAGCGACTTGATTGGATGCGCGGCCGGTTGATGGAGGTGGAGGCGGATAAAAAACGTTTTCTGCAACATATATCTCATGAATTAAAAACGCCGTTGACCACGATCCGTGAAGGTTCAGAATTGTTGGCTGAAGAGATTCCTGGCACGCTGACGTCACAGCAGCGTGAGGTTGTTGAGTTGTTGCAGCAAAATAGCCTGCAGCTACAAAAATTGATCGAAGACTTGTTGACCTATAATACGGCCACACGCAATGCCGTTCTGGATCTTCAATCATTACGGCTTGATGAATTGATAAACGATGTGGTTGACGAGTACAAGTTATCAGTGATGGCCAGGCGTTTGTGGTTTGAGCTGGACCTGGCGCAGGTATCGGTGGTGGCTGATATGGAGAAACTTCGCATTATTATTGATAATTTATTGTCAAACGCGGTGAAGTTTTCCCCCAATAAGGGACGGATTAAAATTAGCCTCAGTAGTGACGCCGGTTATGCCGTGCTTGATGTTCAGGATCAGGGGCCGGGAATCGCGCCGGCACAGCAGGAAAAAATATTTGAAGCTTTTTATCAGGGTGCTACGTCCTATACCAGTCACGTAAACGGCACAGGTTTGGGCTTGTCTATTGTGTGGGAATACCTGCATGCCCATGGCGGTATGATCGAGGTGCTTGATGAAGGTTTGGCTGGTGCGCATTTGCGCATTCAGCTGCCACTGCAACAGGAGAAAGAGTTAGGATGAAATCCCCGTACCTGATCACAGGCTTATGCTTGGTTCTGGCTATTTTTTTGATGGCTGGTTGTGCCCGTTTGCCTGCTGTGTCTGAGCCTGCTGTGGTTTCAGCGCCATTGGAGCTGCGTGTGCTTGAACAATTTCATGCCGTCCAAAAAATGTCATCCCAGCAATTCAAGAGTGAGCTGCCCGCACTTGAGCTTGCCTATGCTCAAACGCCAAATACGGTTAACCGCCTGCGACTGGCGGTAACACTTGGTTTTGGTCGCTGCCAGAAATGTGATTCAGGGCGTGGCCTCAAGCTTTTTAAGGAAACGCTGCAATCAGATCCGCCTGATTCAGTGGCGGGTTTGGCTGCTTTGAGTATTGAGTTGCTTGAGTTAAAGGTCAGGCTGGCAGATAAAAATTCGGCCTTACTGGATCAGCAGCAGCAGGTGAAACAGCTGCAACAAAAACTGGATGACTTGACCTCGATTGAGGAAAGCCTGCATTTGCGCAAGTGATGAATGCATTAGAGGAATATGTGATGAATACAGCTAGGGTAATGGTGGTTGATGATGATCCGGGTCTACGCCGTCTGTTGTCGATGCGGCTTGAGTCTGCGGGTTATCAGGTCGATTGCGTCGCTAGTGCTGAAGAAGCCTTGGCGCAGTTGCCGGTTTCACGCTCGCAAGCGGTGATTACGGATTTATGCATGGAGGGCATGAACGGCATGGAGCTGTTTGAGGTAATCCATGAACGCAACCCTTGTCTGCCGGTCATCATGCTTACTGCCCACGGCACCATCCCCGATGCAGTCTCAGCGACCAGTCAGGGGGTATTTGGTTTTTTGACCAAGCCGTTTGATAGTAAGCAGCTACTTGAACTGGTGGAGCAGGCGACTGCCTTGAGTGGTCAATCGGTAGGCAGTGTTGAAGAAGGTGGCGATGCTGATTGGCGCAGCGAAATCATTACCCGTAGTTCGGCAATGGAGGAGCTGCTAAGTCAGGCGCACATGATTGCCAATAGTGAGGTCAGTGTTTTTATTCATGGCCAAAGTGGCACCGGTAAGGAATTGTTGGCGCGTGCCATTCATCAGGCCAGTCCGCGTGCTGAGATGCCATTTATTGCTGTTAACTGCAGTGCAATTCCAGAACAGTTGCTGGAGTCCGAGCTGTTCGGTCATCGTAAGGGGGCCTTTACCGGCGCCACGCATGATCACAAGGGGTTGTTTCAAGCGGCCGACGGAGGCACACTGTTCCTCGATGAGGTGGGTGATATGCCGCCGGCCTTCCAGTCGAAATTGCTGCGTGTTTTGCAAGAACGCCAGGTTCGGCCGGTTGGCTCGGTTGAATCTCTTGCTGTGGATGTAAGGCTGATTTCTGCTACACACCGGGATCTGGATCAGGCAACCGAAGCCGGTGAGTTTCGCGAAGACCTTTATTATCGGCTCAATGTGGTGGCCCTGGAAATGCCGACACTGGCGGAGAGGCGTGAGGATATTTCCTTATTGGCCAATCATTTTCTGCAGATGCTACGTAGTCATAGCAAGAAAAGCGTGAAGGGTTTCGCCCCCGATGCGATGGAATTATTGTTGCAAGCGCCCTGGCCGGGCAATATTCGCCAACTCTATAATGTGGTTGAACAGGCGGCTGTGTTGGCCACCTCAAGTATTATTCCCGCCAAATTGGTGCAGCGCGCCCTGCGCAGCAAGAGCAATGAAATAATTCCGTTTGCTGAAGCAAGGCAAAACTTTGAACGTGATTATTTGACCAAGCTGTTACGCATCACTAATGGTAACGTTGCTCAGGCCGCACGCCTGGCTCAGCGCAACCGTACTGAGTTTTATAAGTTGTTGAATAAGTACCACCTCGCCCCTGCTTTGTTTAAAGAGTCATAGCTGTCGCCAGCTGGCGACAGTGAAAAATTTATCTCCTTCAATAAGTTATCTTTTATTCTGGTTTTTTTGTCGTTATTTGACGACGGTTTTATTTGAGAATTTGTCATCCTAATTCGAGCAGAAGTGCTAAGGCATTGATTAATGAAGTTACTTTTTATCTGGCATAACAATTGCTATTTAATCTTTGAAGGCATTTAGTTTGCGGGGGCGGGCATGATGAGACCATGAGTGTGTCATCTATCTGAGTTCAACTGACAAAGGATTGATTCATTGAATATGTATTCGAGTTTGTTTCAACAGAATTTTGAAATTGTTAAGGCCGTAACCCCTGGTTTAATCGACGAAGCATATCAGCTGAGGTACCAGGTTTATTGTGAAGAGAAGGGCTATGAGGACGCGGAGCGATGTCCTGATCGACGTGAATACGATGAGTATGACAGTCGTTCCATGCATTGTTTGATAAGACATAAAGGCAGTGGTATCTATATTGGCGTGGCAAGACTGATTTTGCCTCAGAGTTCCACAGATGATAGGCCGCTTCCTGTAGAGAAGTTTTGTAAATTAAACCTGTCTGAGACTCACCCACACCTGGCGTCTCTGCCTAAACAGTCGATTGGTGAAGTTTCCCGTTTTTCAGTCTCCAAGGTGTTTCGACGCCGGATAGCAGAGCAAGGTTTGGTCTGGGGAATTCCAAAAGAAGACGAGTGTTATAACTCAGGTATTGCTGCAAACCTTAATCGTCGCCATTTACCGTTGATCTCTATGGGGCTGATTGCTGGCGTTTTTGATATGTGTACTGAGCATAATATTGAGTACTGCTATGCCGCAATGGAACCGACTTTATTAAGACTGTTAAAGGGTATAGGGATTAACTTTCAACCCTTGAGTATGCCGGTTGAATATCATGGCTGGCGTGTGCCCTCTTTTTTCCCTGTAAAAGAGATGAAAAAGGTGATGCAGAAACGAGCTGAATTGCTTGATATTGTTAATGAGAGTACGGCTGCATATCAGGGGCAAGGAGCAGCCTATAAGCAGCTTGCTGTGGTTTAGTCTTTTAGCAGAGAAGATTTGTTGCATTAGTTCCGTTTAAATAAACCCCGCGCCATAAGGCGAGGTCTGATAAGCTGATTGGCTCAGGTGTCAGATTGTTTCGCCAATATTTTTTCTAAATCAAGGCCAATCCCCGTTAGTAGCATGTAGCGGTGCTCAGATGCGGTGGTGAAGTCAAACGCTATGCAGTGTTCATTAATTGCATTCCAGCTCCTGGCAGGCGGTTCATCAGCGGCCGATTAATTACTTGTTACGGAAAATCATTCCAGTGTTTTTTGCTTTCATGCCGGCCAGCGCTACTGTCCGTTTGTGGCCAGCAATCCATTTGAAGTCAGTCTTATAATTTGGCCGGTAGCTCTTCTTGTGGAACAGAAAAAACGTCCAGTAGGTAAAATAAGTTCACCACTGTCAGAAAAACCAAAGTAGATTGTTAGCCTCGACAATGACTTAAGTCTAAGCATCGCATGGTCTTGATTGGTTGTTTTTCTATTTATTACTAAATTAATTTGTCGGATGAGCTTATTAGTAATATTTCTATAACGTGCGTATCCAGCTATAAGCGTCTATCTTTATTTAATATCAGGAGATTTGTTGCTGTGCTGTTATGTGAATTATAGTTATTCATAAGTATTGTTGTGACATAGGTTTCACGACACTCAAACAAGGAGTTTGATGTGAACGTTGTTTTTATAAGCATGATTGCTTCCGTATTTTTGTTTGTTGGTGTTGCTCAGGCCGGCTCGTTAGGTAAATATTCTATTGAGCAGCAACAGGCGCCTGTTCAAGATAAGCCTTCGGCCGTGGAGGTTAAGCAACGTCTGAATAAAAAAATGGCTCGAGCGATTGAGATTGTGAATTCACTCGATGAAGAAGGTAAAAGCCGCTGGATTGAGCGATATACACAGCGTTACAACGAAGCCCTGAAAAAAAAGAATCACATCGAGGCCGCTTATTATCAAGGGATTCTGAACGGGATTACGAAGCAGGAGTGATGTAGGTATGAAAATAATTATTGCTTTGATTTGTGTGTTGATTCTGCCTCTAAATGTCTGTGCTATGGAGGGTGAGAACGAGCCTTCTAGTCAGGAGGCAGAGCTTGAAACGCTAGATTTCAGTCAGGCGATTAGTGAAGCTTCCAGCAGTGGAATGGCTATGACTATTAATCCGGCACAGGTTGAGAATGAGTTTTACTACGTCATCATTCTTGCTCTGCTGTGTCTGCTATCGCTCAGTATTGTGCTGGCATTTTTGACCAGGCTTAAACAGGATGTTCACCCTAGGGATATTGTTAGTGGTGCAGGTTTGATTTTGATTGTGTTTGGTACGATTATCTTGGTGTTGATAGTCGATACTTCGGAACAACTGACGGCTGCCATTGGTATCTTGGGTGCGATTGCCGGTTACCTGTTCAGGTCTACTCAGGAGGGCATCCAAAAACCAACTATTGAAGGGGAAGCTTGATTATTTTTATCGGCTTTAGGGCGAGTCTGTTTTGTCGTTCAAGGATGTCCGCAAGGCTAAACAGCGATAATACTTCTATAAAACTGTCTTGGGCACGATGTAAAATGTGGCGAATTACACAATCTGACTCAAGCATGCAGGTGCTGCCAGTTTCAAAGCATTCGACCAGCTCCATATTCTTTTCCGTATGTAGAATGACATCAGCAACGGTGATGCTGCTGGCATCCATGCCCAGGCTTAGTCCGCCATTTCGTCCCCTTGAAGAGTGAATGAAACCAGCTACCGACAGGCTGTGGACAATTTTCATCAGGTGATTGCGTGAGACGTGGTAGTGGTTTGATATGTCATCAATAGTGATGCGTTTGTCCTGGTTCTGGGCCAGAAACAAGAGTACACGCAGGGCGTAATCTGTAAATTTCGTGAGTTGCATGATCCTCTTCCACTACAGTTGGTATATGTAATATCCCTATTAACTGTAAATGTATATATAATCTACATTATATTGATGAATTGAGGAAGTGCTTTGCCTCATTTAAGCGGCTATTTGTTTATCTAATAAGTAATGTTGGGCTTATGCCTTGTATGAGGTTGCTGTTTCTAGCGTAACTCTACAGGTTTGTCTTCTGAGGTAATGGTTAGCCTTAACGAGAGAGAAACTCTTTTTTTGTTTCTAGTTTTAGCCTTAATTTATCTATTTCTTTTTGTCTTGAAGGTAGCAGTGGTGATCTCAGCTTATCTATCGCTTCGGCCAGACTTAACTGGCTTGGTACTGCATTTAAGACATTTGCATTAATAAGTAATTCGGCTTTTCTAAGGACGATTGCCAGTGTCGGTTTTATTTCCAGCGCTTGGTCCAGCGACCTTAATGCGCCTTTCAAATTTCGATCTTTTATATATAGCTCTGATTTCAAAAGCATAAGTTTATTTACTACGAGCTGGTTCGATATTGAGGTGTCGTTTTCTAAAATCTTGTCTATTAATGCGATCATGCCTTTTGCGGTTATTTGTTGGCAATCCTCGGTGATAACCTTTCTTGCCAGGTTTGGCAGGCTGGCTCCCAGGTATGAATCAGGGTGCAAGCTTGAGCTGTTTTTATAAAGGTCCATAAAGTTATCTTTGGTCAAGACCCCCAATTGGCAGAGTGTATCGACGTATACAGTTGCAATTCCTAATGATTCGGGGAACTGCTGTTTTGTCTTTTCCAGTTGAGCCATGGCTGTGTCGTCACCCAGCCTGAATAATTCTTTTGTCTGGGCAATTTGGGCGCGCAGCGAATAAGGTTGATTTTTGGCTGTTTCAGCAATGAGCTGAGTGTTATTTCCCCAGGTGTTGCTATGTTGCCATGTGATTACAGCCAGGGTTGCCATGATCAAGGTCCCACCGGTCATTAATAGCTTTCTGTTGCTGGCTGTTAACTTTTCCGCATAAAAACTAATTGCCAGGATGATTCCCAGCATGGGCAGATAGCTGCGGTGTTCAAAATACATTTCCAGCGCTAAAACTGACGATTCCAGTAGATGGCCGGCCAGGAACCAAAGCACAGCAAAGCTTAATACAGGTAGTCTTTTTCTGAGAATTAGACTGGCGATCAGGGCGGCGAAAAGTGTGATAAGCGACAGCAGCGTTGTTGCTGGTGATAATAATGACTTTGATATTTGAAAATTATCAAAAAACAATGCCGGTGTGTGTATTGGAAAGATAATTTTTCCTATGTAATCCAATAAAATTCTTGGTTGTGACAATAGGCGTTCATAAAGATTGAAATCTCTCAGGGAATACTTGATGACGTGGTTGTCTGCACTGTAACCGAGGTATAGCAGCAGCACTATGACAGGTGCTACGAGAATTGGAATCGCCCAGTAGCGCCAGTGTTGTGGGCGGGGAGTGCTGCGCAATAAGGTGAACTCAATAACCAGAATGTAGAGCGGAAGTAGTATGCCATTTTCCTTGCTTAGCGTTGCCAATAGGCCAAATACAATCACCCCTGCAGACATCCAGAGATAGCTAGGTCCGGGGGATGTCAGCAGTTTCTGCCTGCCATGCAGGTAACACCAGATGCCAATAAGCGTGAATAAAGCGACAAGCTCTGTCATTCGTTGGATGACATAAAGTACGGTCGATATGTGTAGCGGGTGGAGTGCCCAGATGCCTGCGCAAAGAAAGGCGATGATAATTGCGCTTGATTGCTTCCTGCCTGTTATCTGAAACAGCTTACAAATGATGACAAAGACCAGGATGCTATTGAGGCTGTGAATTAAGATATTGGTGCGTTTGAATGAGAATGGCTCTGCTGGCCAGGATTGGCCATCAAGCAAGAAACTGAGTAAAGAAACCGGTCTTCCGGTGAGTCCGGACATTCCTTCAAAGATAAAAAATCTGAGTGTGTTGAGATCAGTAACGCCACCATATTTTTGCATGGCGCCCAGGTTGAAACTGTCGTCGAGAATGAAACCGCCTGTTGTGCCGGGCCAGAATGCCAGAATGGAGATCATGGCTAAAAGGGTAATGGCCGCGAGCTGGATTTTTGTTTCTGGTTTGATTGGCATCGTAATCGTGTAAGAAATTTTGTCTGATTTATTGTATTTGATTTGGCTGTGGCTGAATTTATATTTTTGTAGCGGTTAGATTTAACA
>Ga0316207_10002500_pt1 | contig 18708 bp, 20 predicted proteins | sample 6weekpyrite_MG_FD_204943 | JGI IMG/M metagenome (GOLD analysis project Ga0316207, IMG submission 204943) | Microbial mat bacterial communities from mineral coupon in-situ incubated in ocean water Damariscotta River, Maine, United States -... | ecosystem: Environmental > Aquatic > Marine >...
GAGAATATCTACACCTGCTAAGGCACATATCTTCTCATCCGCATCAAACTTGGAAGGATACTTGTCAAGATCTTCGCCTTCTAAAAACTGTGTCGGGTTTACAAAGATAGAAACGACATTGATGTCATTGTTTTTAACTGATTCTTCAATCAGACTGAGGTGTCCATGATGCAAGGCCCCCATCGTCGGTACGAATCCGATCGAGCCTTGTTCTTTTTTTAAAATTGATTTGAGTTCTTGTGGAGAGTGAACAATCTTCATCTTTTTAAGCCTTCTTGCATTATAATGATGCAATTATATACTATTAATACGGATAAATATCATGGACCATTATGAATACGGCGAACTCTTAAAGACTTTAAGTACCAAGATGCAAAATATTAGCAATATTGTCAAGCCTGACACTATTAAAGTTCGTCTTGGCGAGATAGAAGCACTGGAAAATGATCAAGAGTTCTGGAATGATGCGGCCAAAGCTGCGCTTATTCAAAAAGAGAAGACACAGCTCGAGAGGAAACTTGAAAAATTTCAAGTCGCCTCGGGAAAACTCGAAGACGCCATTGATCTGTATGAGATGGCTAAGGAAGAGAAAGACGATGAGAGCATAGAGATGCTTTTTAGCGAGGCCAATGAACTCGATGAAAGTGTAAAACAGATGGAAATAGAGGTCATGTTAAGCGGCGAACATGATGCCAACTCTGCAATCTTGTCCATTCATCCCGGTGCGGGGGGAACAGAGTCTCAAGACTGGGCGCATATGTTGTTTAGAATGTACTCTCGCTGGGCGGAAAGACGCGGATTTAAGACAGAAATACTGGACTACCAAAACGGAGAAGAAGCGGGAATTAAAGACGCTTCTCTTCTTATCAAGGGAGAAAACGCCTACGGGTATTTGAAGGTTGAAAATGGGATCCACCGACTAGTCAGGATCTCTCCTTTTGACTCTAATGCCAAACGTCATACCTCTTTTAGCTCAGTCATGGTCTCTCCTGAGCTGGATGATGACATCGACATCGAGATAGAAGACAAAGATATTCGAATTGATACCTACAGGGCTTCAGGTGCAGGCGGACAGCATGTCAATAAGACAGAGTCGGCTATTCGTATTACCCATATTGAGACAAATGTCGTTGTTCAGTGTCAAAATGACAGGTCTCAGCATAAAAACAAGGCAACGGCTATGAAGATGTTGAAGTCTCGTCTTTATGAGCTAGAGATTGAAAAACAACAGGCTGAAAAAGACGGTGTAGAAAAGTCTGAGATCGGTTGGGGTCATCAAATCCGTTCTTATGTCATGCAACCTTATCAGCAGGTTAAAGACACCCGTTCAAATGAACCTTTTTCAAATGTCAGTGCTATCTTGGACGGCGATATCGATAAGCTTATCGAAGGTGTACTTATCTCGCAGAGTACCCACTCTGAGTAAAATATACTTTTTTACTGTAAACGTTCTATGTTTTTAGTATAATATCTTTAAATTATAGTTGACTCAGGATAGCGTATGGGAAATTTTGACAATCGGTCTATCTTATATCTGCATGGATATGACTCTTCATCTCAAGGTACTAAGCCTCAGCTATTACGTCAACTTTATCCCAATAATCGACTTCTTATCCCTGATCTCCCCTTAGACCCGCTTGAATGTATGACACTATGTGAAGACACTCTTCGTACGGCTTCTAATGACACTATTATTGTCGGAGCTTCTTTAGGCGGGTTTTATGCTTATTATTTAGCTGCAAAGTTTAAAAAGGACTGTCTTCTTATCAATCCAGTCTATCAACCGGCAGTTGAAGCCAAGAAAATGCTAGAAGCAGAAGAAAACCTCGAAAAGAAAAAAACAATATTAAATGCAGCCAATATGTACCTAAGTTACACCAGTAACCTTAAGAATATGAAACGTCCTATAAACTGCTTTGTCGCTTTGGGAAAGCAAGACAGTATCATCGATTCTCAAGAGTCAGCACTCTATTTTTCAGATGCTGTGGTAAAAACCTATAATGATGATCATTATATGTTGGAGGTTTTTGCCTCTGTTATGGAAGAGTTTGAAGAGTTTTTAGAAGAGAAATTTTAGACTCATCGTCTTTTGATCAGGTTTTATCCTCTTTTTTAATAAAACCATAGCCTAAAAACACCACACCGAAAAGAACCATAAGAATTAAAAAAATCCGTACCTGCTTTTGTTGGTGCTTTTCATGAGATTGACTAAAGTTATCGGCAACGGAAGCTGTTTTTTTTGAATTTCCCTGTACCTGTGCTTCCATGCGTGCTAAATTGGCAGCAGCCCTTTCATTAGCACTCATACCCTCTTTAGGCTGTGCCCAAAAAAGAAGGACTAAGGCCATGAGAAGAAAGTTTATTCCAGTAACCTTGGCCGCCAGCTTTTTATTTTTCTTCACCCATGTCAATAACATTTATGTCTTATTCTCTTTTCTTCTTATCTTTTCAATCAGAGGTGCAATATGATGGGAAAAACTTTTAGGTTGAATCGGCTTTTTGATAAATTGGCGCACATCAAACTTCTTGAGTCTGTTTTTATAGGAGCTGTCCTCTTCTCCCGAGATCATGACGACACGTGCAGATTTAAGATGCTCGAAGTTTTCATAGACTTTTTGAATCAACTCAGATCCGTCCATTTCAGGCATATGAAGATCACAAAAGATAATATCGTAATGAAGTTTTTCAAAATCCATTAACGCCACTGTTGCAGAAGGATATTCAAATATTTCGTCTTCCCTAACCCCTAATTCATCAAGACAAATACTAACCATCATTCTTACAGACGAAGAGTCATCTACAATTGCGATTCTCAAAGCAAACCTCATATATCTTTTTATTGACTACATTTTAACATGCTTTTATTGTTTTTCGCTTAGAATATTTTTCTAAAGGATATCGATGCAAACACTTTTATACACAGCGGATACTTTTTATCTTCTCATACGGATTAAGGCAAAGAAAAAGTATGTTCAAGATATCCTCGAGGCTATCTATCAGACTATAGCGCCAACGCATAAGGAAGAGGGCTGCTTAGAATATAAACTACTGCACGATAAAGAGTCTATTCTTGTTATCGGACGATGGAAGAGCCAAATGGCTCTGGATATGCACCTTCTTTTACAGTTTCATCTGACGCTAATGGAAGATATCTTGCCTCCCCTGTGTAAAAAAATCAATATTCAAAGCTATAAAGAGATAGAATCACCTATAACGGCTTTGAGTTTAGGGTAAAATTCCACTTATGACCAGACTTTTACGCGAATGCACAACCGAAGATGACTGTGCCTATTTAGACAATGTCAGACAGACTACCGATTATAAGATTGTAGATAACTGTTCTACAAGCTTTTGTGAAGACCTTATCGAAAGAGGGTGGAGACGTTTTGGAAGTATGTTTTTCCGTCCTGTCTGTGCAGATTGTCAGGCCTGTGAAAGTTTTAAAATCGATGTAAAAAATTTTGAATTTTCTAAATCACAACGTCGTATACTGCGTAAAAATGAGAATATGAAAATTGTTATGCAAAAACCTCAGGTCACTTCTGCACATCTCAACCTTTTTGAAAAATATCATGAGCATATGAAAGAAAAAAGAGATTGGAGTCATGAGACAACTACTTCACGACATTATTACGCTTCTTTCGTGCATGGGCATGAAGATTTTGGTTATGAGGTACTGTATTTTGTAGACAATACTCTCGTCGGTGTTGACCTTATCGATATTTTACCTAAGGGGATCTCCTCTATCTATTTTTATTATGATCCGGATTTTTCAAAATACTCTTTAGGCACTTTTTCTATGCTTAAGCAGGTACAAATAGCACAAGATAATAATCTTGATTGGATTTATATGGGCTATTATGTCAAAGGTTGTCAAAGCTTGGAGTATAAGAGCCGCTATAAACCTTATCATGTTCTACAAGGTCGGCCTTCGGATGAGCATGAACCCAATTGGGTACAAGATACAAACATTGAAAATAACTAAAGCTTAAGCTTTAGTTTTACCTTCATCTTTAAGGTTTTTACTATATTGTGATGTTAGAATATGTCTAACTTCTTTACATCCGTGTTTTGGAATCGTATTTCGGATATAAAAAAGGCTATCTTAACAAAGGTTCATGACTGATGCAGAGAAATTTTATGGAAAAAAGAAGACGCCGTCCCTCTTATTTGATGCCTTTGCTCTTCTTTGTACTTGAAATGGTTCTGATGTGGTTGAGTGTTAGCCTTTTAAACTGGGACACGAACATGAAAGAGTGGAGTGTCTATACCTATCCTATCCCAATAATATGGATAATTTTTAGTATCACCAAGTTTTTTTCTGTATTGAGACGTCAAAAAGTCCATCATGAATAAGCATTTAAACAATTACCTTCTTAGTGGGCATACCTTTAATAATAATGAAAAACTTCTTGCCTTTCAATTCCAATTTTTCAACATTATGTTGGCACTTGCTATCGTTTTTTCACCTTTTATTGCACTGATACATAGTCATATCAGTATGACTCTTTTTTACAGTGATATGACCTTTTCAGTCACAAGTTTGATTCTTATGCTGATCATCCGTTACAATAAGATCAATTTTGAGCTGGCCACCTTACTTTTTATTCCTTCTCTGTATGTAACTATCACTCTGGTCTTCTATTTAGCGGGAGATGACCCAACCAAGGTGATCTGGGCACCTATATTCTTTGCCTGTGCTTTTTTACTGAGAGGGACCTACTCCGGTCTTTTTTGGCTGGGAGCGATCTTAGCTTCGTATTTTTTAGGTTACCTTGCTGTAGGCGAAGAAGGTGTTTTTTATTCTGCTGAAGAACTTGCGCTGATTAGTATCGCTTTTATCACTGTTTCGCTTATCTTTAATGCCTTTAGACAGAAAAATGACTTGGATAATACGAGTCTTATGCAGGCCAATGCCTCTTTAGCCGATAAGTCCCAACAGCTCGAAGTATTTAATCAAGATCTTGAAGAACGTATTGCAATGGCTCTGTTGGAAAGCCAACATAAAACAAAATCAATTCAACATAATCTCGACATTATCAATAAACATGTCATAACTTCCCATATAGACCTTAATGGAATTATTACTAATGTGTCTGCTGCCTACTGTAAGATCAGCGGATATGGAAAACAGCACTTTATCTCAAAGCCTTTTACTCTGTTGTTTGATCCCGAGACTCCTGTCCAAGAACTTAAACAGATATGGGAAGAACTTAAAAGTCAAAAGACGTTTAGCGGTGAGGTGAAAAACAGAGACAGTGTAGAAAAGCTCTACTGGTTGAAAATGAATATATCTGCAGAATATACTGCGAATAATGAGCATATTGGGTATATCTGTATTTCCCATGATATTTCTGATAAAAAACTGGTGCTACAGCAACAAGAACAGCTTATTGCACAATCCCGTCATGCAGCTATGGGAGAGATGATATCGATGATAGCACACCAGTGGAGACAGCCTCTTTCTACTATTGCGACTATCTCTTCAAGCATAAGCTTAGAGATTAGTCTTGATAATTTTTCTAAAGAACATGCAGATGAGCAGATGCAAAAGATAACCAAACAAGTTCAGCATCTTTCACATACCATTGATGATTTTAGAGACTTTTTCAAACCGGGTAAAGGGGAAGAAAATACTAAGGTCCATAAGCTTGTTCAAGAAGCTGTGCAACTTCTTGATCATCGTTTAAATAAGGGTATAAACCTCGTATATAAGGCGAAAGTTGATACCTGCCTGGCGCTTTACCGAAAAGAATTGGTTCAAGTCCTGATCAACGTCTTGAATAACGCTTGTGATGCTTTAACAGAAAAGAAGATAAAAGATCCGACTATCACAATCAATGAGTATATTGAAGATGAAAACGTTATTATAGAAGTGAATGACAATGCAGGTGGAATAGATGAAAAGGCACTGCCGCATATCTTTGATCCCTATTTTTCTACAAAAACAAAAAATGGTACCGGACTGGGCCTATATATGAGTAAGACGATTGTAGAAGATCATCAAAAAGGTTCCCTTGAAGCCTTTAATCGTAATCAAGGTGCTCTATTTAAACTTAGTATACCTCTTTCTACGTGTAAGATTTAACTGAATCCTTAATGCGATTTAACTTACTTATTCTCTTGGCAATGTTGTTATGGGGTGGGGGTTGGACTGCTTTGAAAATCCTCACTGAATCCGTCTGCGTAGAGGTACTTAGTCTTTGGCGTTTTATTATCATGTTTTTCTCTTTTGTTCCCATTCTTTTTTTCCTTAAAACACCACTTCGCATGCCAAGAGAAGGCGTGAAATATATATTTACCAGCTCCATTCTCAATATCTTATTTATGGTTTTTGCCTATTTAGGCGTCCAAGCTTCAACAGCAGGAAGCGGCGGTGTTATTATCACCATACTCAGTCCTCTTTTTACCTTTATGCTTACGTTATTTATATTTAAACAGGTTCATAACAAGCTCCAATACCTCGGGTTATTTATCGGAGTTATCGGAGGAGTAATCATGTTAAATCTGCATGATTATGAGGCTTTTTTACGCGGAGGTGAAATGTATTTTATTCTCGCGGCTATCACATGGGCGGCTGTGACTATGATCGCGCAAAAATCACACCTGCATGTTAATCCTATTCATTACAGCTTTTTTATCTCTGCATTTGCTATGATCATCTTGTTTATTCTCACACTGCCTTATGATATTAGCATTGTGTTTGAACAAGATGCCCGTTTTTGGATAGCACTTTTGTATCTTGGCATATTGGGTCAGAGTGTGGCAACAACTGTCTTTTTTGTTGCATCAGGAAAATTGGGCTCTGAAAAAGCGAGTTCATTTATGTTTTTGGTACCCCTGTTTTCTCTTCTTGTGAGTAGCCTTGTGCTAGATGAAAAGATACAGACACATATCATAATCGGGGGTATTGTCTCTTTGCTCGCTGTTTATTTTATCAATAAAAAGATGACATAGCTTTTTTTTTACATTACTGTGATCAAAAATATCAGTGAACTTTTTTATTGATCTTTAACCTAATACTACAGCCTTTTCGATATTCCCTTATAAAAAATTAATTTAAATAATATATAACTAAAATTATTTATACGGGTTTTATAGAAATAGTCACATGATTAAACAATTCCTTATCTGCAAAGGTATGATTATGACGTTGAAATATATTCTTTTAATACTGGCACTGCTTGTTATTCAACCCTTGTGCGGTGATGACTTTGACTCTTTACTCGATGATTATAAACAAGCGTCTGATCTGTCTAATAAAACAAAAGATGAGGCTGTCGGCAATCTTATTGTATATACACGAGATGATATTGAACGGATGCAGGCGAATACCCTCAAAGATATTCTCAAGTCAATGCGATTTTTTAGTTATCAAGAGAATCGTTTGGGACGACCGGACTTGATTAATACAGACCCCCTTGTCTCTAACAGTGCATCTATACGTATCTACCTCAATGAACATGAACTTAACGGTCCCTTATTTGGAAGTGGTTTCATAAGTTTTGGAGACATTGAACTTGACTTTATTGACCACCTTGAGATCTATCAGGGTTTTCCTACTTTTGATTTTGGAACCGAGCCTGCAACGATTGTCGTACGTTTGTACTCCAAGACGGCGAAACATGATTCAGGAGGAAAATTGAAAGGACAGCTGGGAACATACGGATCCAATATTCTAAGTAGTTATATTGCTGAGGAGCTGGAAGATATTTCGTATTTTGCCTATGCAAGCAGGCGTGAGGAACAGCGAAAAGACAGGTATTACAACAGTCATTCTCTACAGCGTGATAAGCGCACAGAACGTGTTTACCTTTCACTTTCCAGTGATAACCATCATCTTGAACTCCATGGTTCACATTCAAAATCAAATGGTTTTCTCGGAAACTCTTTTAGCATTGACTCTCCCTTAGCTCAACCCGGTTCCACAGATGTTCCTAGTGATACAATGATTAGAAATAGATATCTAAGTCTATCTCTTCACTCTACTCTTCAAAATAAGACCCTGGACCTTACTGCTTCAGTGATGAAAAGCCTGCAAGAGAGCAGTTTTGAGTATAACCCTTCTCTGTCTTACCGACCTAATCCTGCTCCCTTGGGACAGTTACAGATCAATAGCCTGAATGGACAGGTAAAAGAAGACAGTTATACGCTGGGTTTAACGAAAAAGTTAACAGTAGACGATCATATTTTTAGTACCGGATTGAAGTTTCGTCATAATCATTTTGATCTGACTGAGCTCAATCCAGACGCTTCACTTTTCTCAGGAATACCTATTCCTCTCTCTTTATCGACCCATATTGAACCCTATACCAGTACAGATATTTATGCTGCCTTTGTACAAGATGAATATACTATTGATGAGAACCAGATTGTTACCCTCTCTGTTATGTTGGAACGTTATCATAACAAGCATACTGATATCGAGGATAAAACGCTTTTTCAAAGTCGTTTCGGATACATCTTTACAAATGTAAATTGGATTTCAAAAACATTTTTGACCCATGAAGAGTTTGCACCTGAACCTTATCAGGTCGTCATACCTTCTGCTCAATATGCCAATCCAAACCTCAAAGAGTCCTCTTACCTCTCTTTTTTACAAGAGCTTAGTTATCAAACAGAGTCAACACAGAGTAAGTTGATTTTAGGATATAACAAAACAAAAGACTTTGCCGTACCTGATGAGCTTACTTTGCAACTGAAAAATAATGAAGCTGACCTTAATGTTCTACTTTTTGGGCTTGAAGAGAGTATTACCTTTAACGATAATGATAAGCTTGAGATACAGGCGTATGTTTTGGCTTTAGATACAAATGGGACAGGCAACTATGTCTCATCTCACGGTCTTCAAGTAAGAATGCTTAATACCATCGACAAGTTTGATCTTTTCAATGAACTTATCATACGTGAAAAAGAGAGCAGTTTAAGTCACAATGGGCATGATTATAACCTTGGTGTCATTTATCATGTGACAGATGATTTACAGTTTAACTTAAAAGGGGAAAACCTTTTTGACAATTCATCTCAACAGGACTATTTGACTAAAATTAACTCTATTACGCAAGAACAAAGCTATATTACCGCTCCTATAAATGATAGACGCATTTGGCTAGGGATGGAGCTTCTTTTTTGAGAAAGTTTCTTTTCGTACTTCTTATCGGACCTGTACTTTTTGCCTCAGATCAAAATTTGGCAACCAAGATATACCTCTCTATTGCAAAAGAGCTTAGTAAAAAAGATCAGCCTCTGTTCTATATACACGGAGAGGTTGAACATCTGCGCAATAATCAAAAGATATCTCTTACACATACATGTGATCAGGCTGATATTATTGTTTTAAACACCTTGAATAGGCTCCCAAAACACTGTGAGAAAAAACTCATTTTTACCAATAGTTATCGTGTCTATTTAAAAAATGAAAATATATTAGGTGCTTTTTTCTGGCAAAAAGGACGACCCAATATTGTCTTTAGAGGCTCATCTTTAAAGAAGATGAAGATTAAATTAAAACCGTCATTTAACAAGTATATTGATTAGTCATGGCCCTTTTATCAAAAATAGGACGACCCGCTTTAATACTTCTATTTTTTCTACCTATTATGACATTTACTTCAATCTACCTCTATCACAAATATACGCAGACAACAGAGACAATACATAATATTACCTATGAAAAGCTTTTGGAGACAAAAACAACCTTACTCATCAACTTCATACAAAATATGCAAACGGAACTGGGTGAAAAAAGCAGTGCAAAGCTTTCTGAATCAGAAGAGTTACGTCTACAATGGGAAAAACGTTTAAGTGTTCTTGCTACACCCGAAGTCAAATACCTGTATATGTTAAAATATCAAAAAGACGCGGATATCATCAAGCTGCGATATCTTCTTGATACGACAATCGATGAAGATAACCGTGCTTATTATAATCAAAAATTTGATCCCGAGTCAGATATCTGGAAAAATGCTTATATGAGTAAAACGAAGCAGGTTCAACAGCAGCAAGAACTTGACACGTTATGGACGACTCTGGTTATTCCCATCTTGGATGATGAGAAAGTCATTGCTGCAATAGGTGTTGACTTCTCCAACAGTGCAAGAACCCATATTGATAATGTCATATTACCTTTAAAAACGCTCTATGTGTACATTATAGTATTTATGATCATCATGCTTATCGCCGCGTATATACAATTTCTTTTATATTACCGCACACGTAAACGCAGTTTTGTCGATACACTTACAAAAATTTACAATCGACAATATCTGTCTGAGCTGCTGCTTACAATTAACATCCATGAATATCAAATAGTGATGATTGATATTGACCATTTTAAAAAAATAAATGATCTTTTTGGACATGACATTGGGGATATTGTTCTGACTGCTGTTTGTGGACGGATATCTTCTATCACCCGTTCTCATGATATTTTTATTCGTTATGGAGGAGAAGAGTTTTTACTGTTTTTACATAGTAAGGATATCAATCAGGCAAATGAGATTGCAGAACGTATCTCTCAATCGGTGAAAAACCGTCCAATCTCTGCACTTACGCATGTCATAGACCTGACACTTTCCATAGGTATTAACCCGTATCCAGAGTATGCTAAAAATATTAACGAGGCTATTAAGATTGCTGATGAACAACTTTTTCTTGCCAAATCCAATGGTCGAGACTGTATCAAGGTCTTCAATGATAAAGATAAGAATCAAAGCCATACCACTAAGTATATCAATGATGTTAGAGTTGCTCTTGAAGATTCACGCATACGTTGTATGTTGCAACCTATTTTTGAAACGCAGACAAAAAAGCTTAAAAAGTATGAGATGCTTGTACGTCTTATTGATGTGGATGGAAAAATCGTACCACCCTGTGATTTTCTTCCTGCTATCACACATACAAAAGTTTACAATGAGATGACCAAGTATATACTAGAGTCGGCAAAAGATATACTTGTAAACCATAAGGTTGAGCTGAGTGTCAACCTCGCCCTGCAAGACCTTTTTAATAAAGATATATTAGAGATTATCTTGAAGATTCTTGCCGATAATGAAGACTTTGCCAAGAAGCTGACCTTTGAGATCTTGGAAACTGAAGAGATAGAAGATTTCACAGCACTAAAAAAACATATTGATGCAATAAAACAGACCGGAGCAAAAATCGCATTGGATGATTTTGGAAGCGGTTATGCAAACTTCAGCTATCTCTTGCATCTTGGTATAGATTTATTGAAAATTGACGGTTCTCTTATCCGTGACATAGATGAAAATATCAATGCACAAAGTATTGTTCAGACGATTAACACCTTTGCACAAAAAATAGGTATAGAAACCGTGGCAGAACAGGTAGAGACAAAAGAGGAGTTTAACACAGTTTTAGAGCTGAATATCGATTATGTTCAGGGCTATTATCTTGGAAAACCGAGCTTTGAATTATTGGAAGAAGAGTAGGGTTTTAGTAGATTGTAAGTGTTATATATAGTCGTCCGAATTTTTAGGAATAAAGAAAAATAGTAGTAACAGCTACTATTTTACATTTGAGTTCTAGATATCTCTTTGTAAGCATTAAGTGCTTTATTTCTGACTTCTAACATAAGTTTCATACTGATCTCAGCTTTGTCGATAGCAAGAGCAGCTTGGTGAAGGTCTTTGACCTGACCGGTTGCAAGATCGCTCATCGCTTTTTCACCCGATTTTTGCATCTCGTTCACTTCGTTAAGTGACTGTTTGAGTGCGTCGGCAAAACCCTCGCCACTAGACTGGCCTTTGGCGTTTGCCTTGCCCAGTAAGTCAGCAGTGGAAAGACCGGAAACTTTGTTTAAATCGCTCATACTCTAATTATACCTTAATTTTTTCTAGCTTTATGCTTGAATGATACTCATAGCAGATTGTGCCATGGTTTTTACACTTTGAAATGCCGCTACATTTGCTTGATAAGAGCGTGTAGCTTCGATGAGGTCAGCCATCTCAATAACTGGATTGATATTTGGATAAGCCACATAGCCTTCTGCGTTTGCGTCGGGGTGGCCTGGTTCATACTTCATCATCGGCTCTTTGTCATCACGAACAATCTTATCTACCAATACACTCATAATCGGCGGATTTACCTTTTTATTAAATTCACCTTCATCAAGAGGATCAGAATATCCCTTGTCGCCCGTGTTGTCAACAAGTCTGTCATTCAGTACTTTGTTGAAGTCAATTGCTTTGAACAGGACCTCTCTACGTCTATACGGTCCACCCTCTTCGGTACGTGTTGTCTGTGCATTGGCAATATTAGAAGAGATAACATTGACTCTGGCACGTTGAGCCGAAAGGCCGTATCCGCTAATATCAAAACTGTTTAAAAATGCACTCATTAGATATCCTTATCTATTACTGTGTTCTCTCAGATGCTTGCAAGACGGCTTTAAAGATAGCAGCCTCTTTTTTCAAGGCTGCTGTTATACCTTGAAACATCATTGAGTTTTTTGTCATCTCTGTTGTCTCAACATCAAGATCAACACTGTTACCGTCATTACGAGCAAGATGACCGTCTCGGTAAAAAAGCTGAGCTTTATCACTACCTTCTTCTAGAGCAGACTTAAAATGAGCCCCGTTCGTCTGGGCTAATTCAAGTTTAGGAACTTGAGGCTCGTTGAATATCTTCTTTGCTTCTTGTTGAAGGGTCTGGGTAAAGCTGATGTCTCGTGGACGATAAAAAGGTGTATCCTCATTGGCAATGTTACCTGCAATCAGATCCTGACGTGCAGCACGGTAATCTAAGGCCTTTGTCATTAGCTCATGTGCATTAGAAAGTTGGATACCCATTTTTGACTCCTTGAACTGTTTTGTTTACAAGCAAATATTATGCCAATTTTTCTTCTAGAAGAGGCTAATTGTTTTAAACATGTTTTAATGCTAATTTTTAGCTTCTAGCGGTTAAAATAGCAAGATTGATTATACCAAGAATTTTAATACAAGTTGGATGATGACAGACAGATCACTTTTCTTATCAGTAGTATTGCTTATCACCATTGGAATAGTACTGTCATACTCGCTCTCAACCTACATTGTCATCCTTTTTGATTACAACCCTTTTCACTTCGCAATTAGACAGACGATATTTGCTGTTTTTTCTATTATCGTGATGTGGTCGATTTCTCAGCTTGATGCTGATAAGGCTCTGCACTCCTTGGGTCTTAGTCTCTTTTTTATAGGTATATTTTTGATGATGGTCATGCCTTTTTTACCGGCATCTTTAGTCAGTGAAGTCGGAGGGGCAAAGCGCTGGATCAAGGTCGCGGGATTCTCCGTTGCGCCTGTAGAGTTCTTCAAGGTTGGATTTGTCTATTTCTTAGCATGGTCGTTTACGCGAAAGCTAAGTTCCCATCACAGTGAGCTTCGTCTACGCGATGAGTTTGCACGCTTTATGCCTTATGCCTTTGTTTTTGTCATTGTTATGTTCTTGATTGCTTTTATGCAAAACGATCTCGGACAGGTTGTCGTCTTGGGGTTGACCTTGGCTTTTTTACTCTTCTTTGCAGGGAGTTCATTTAAATTCTTTCTTTCTTTGATCTCTTTGGCGTTTGGCTTTTTTATCTTTTTTATTGCTACGGCAGAACACCGTATTATCCGTATCAAGTCGTGGTGGGCGTCGATACAAGGGTTTGTCTTAAGTCTCTTTCCCGAGTCTATAGCAGAACATTTACGTATCTCGGTCACTGAAGAACCCTACCAGATAGGACACTCTTTAAATGCCATTCATAATGGTGGATTCTTCGGTACAGGTCTGGCAAATGGAACCTTTAAACTCGGGTTTTTATCAGAGGTCCATACTGACTTTGTCTTGGCTGGATTAGCTGAGGAGTTTGGCTTTATCGGAGTACTTTTTGTGACAATTGTCGTTATTATCATCTTGCAGCGTATCTTTAAAATTGCCAATCGAAGTGAGAACCCTATTTACTACCTTTTTTCCGTGGGGGTTGGTCTTCTCTTTGCTTTTGCTTTTTTGATGAATGCTTATGGGATCAGCGGACTTACTCCGATCAAGGGTATCTCAGTTCCTTTTTTATCTTACGGGGGATCTTCTATGCTTGCAGCCAGTATAGGTATGGGGATGGTTTTAATGGTCTCTAAAAAGATGCGAAAATGACTTTTGTTATCACCGGTGGTGGAACAGGGGGACATCTTGCTATTGCAAAAAGCCTACGAGATTCGGCTATCAAGGCCGGGCATTCGTGTATATTTATCGGGTCTTCATCGGGGCAGGATCACTCATGGTTTGCTCAAAACCAAACCAGTTGTGAGTCGGATAAAGGCTTTCAGTCGGTTCATTTTTTACAGACATCGGGTGTGGTCAATAAACAAGGTTTAGGCAAACTTTTTTCTTTAATGAAAACAGTGATGGCGACATTTCAGGCACTGTTTCTCGTGAAGAAAGCTGATGCGGTTATCAGTGTGGGAGGTTTTTCAGCAGCACCGGCTTCTTTTGCTGCAGTACTGCTAAGAAAACCCTATTTTATACACGAACAAAATGCTGCTATCGGTCGTTTAAACAGGCTCTTGCGTCCTTTTTCAAAATCTTTTTTTAGTTCCTATGAGGAGGAATCTGTTATCAAAGATTACCCCGTAAGAGAAAGCTTTTTTGAGAATGCTCATTCCAGAGAAAAGATCAAGACGATTATCTTTCTTGGAGGTTCTCAAGGTGCCCGTTTTATTAATGACCTTGCCCTTAAAATAGCACCTCTTTTACAGGAAAAAGGGATTAGGATCATTCATCAAGCAGGAAAACTGGAGTATGAGAAGGTTAAAGAAGCGTATCAAGATATGGGGATAGCAGCAGAGGTCTTTGATTTTAGAAAGGATGTTGATAAACTCATGAATGAGAGTGACTTTGCAGTGAGCCGTTCCGGTGCGAGTACCTTATGGGAACTTTGCGCCTCAGCTCTGCCTGCTCTTTACATTCCTTATCCTTATGCAGCAGGGGATCATCAGTTTTATAATGCCTCTTTTCTTGTGGAGAAAAAGGCATCGTGGATATGCAGACAAGAGGATGACCCTTATGAGCGTTTAGTTGAGCTTATTGACAGAGACATGAAAGATGAGAGTGAGGTATTAACAAGGCTTATTCATAAGGACGGAGCACAATCAATTATCAAGGAAGTGGAAAATTGCTTGCAGAACTAACAGATCTTATCATTAATACTGTAGGTGAATGGGGATATATAGGGATTTTTATTATGATGGCTATTGAGAGCAGTTTTATCCCTTTTCCTTCTGAAATAGTCATGATTCCAGCAGGTTATTTGGCCTATAAAGGGGAGATGAGTTTAGGCTTAGTACTATTGGCCGGCTTTGCAGGTTCAATGCTAGGCGCCTGGATAAACTATCTTCTTGCGATGAGTCTTGGTCGAAAGTTTTTATATAAATATGGAAAATACTTTTTTATGCGTGTGGAAGTCTTAGAGAAGATGGAGACGTTTTTCAGGATACACGGAGCGGTCTCTACGTTTAGCGGACGTCTCATCCCTGGCATCAGACAGTTGATATCTATTCCTGCAGGACTATCCAAGATGCCTTTTTATCTTTTCAGTTTGTATACCTTTTTGGGAGCGGGATTATGGTCGTGTATATTAGTCTTTTTAGGCTACTTTATCGGCGGAAATGAAACACTGATCAAAGAATATCTACATGAACTTGTCTGGGTCTCACTGGGAGTAGTACTTGTTATTGCCGTGATATATACTTATCTATACAAGCGAAAAAACCGGGTTTAAAAATCATGAGGTGTGATGACTCGACATCTTGATTATTCAACACATAAGTATTAAAAACCTCTTAAACATATTTTTACCACGACTTAGCTATAATCGCGTACTTTTTTAACATTAAGACTCTTCGGTGAGTCTTTTTACAAGGCAATAATATGGACGTTCGTAAAGCGTTTTTAGACTATTTTGAATCCAAGGGGCATGGCAAAGTTGCCAGCGCACCTTTGGTACCTGATGATGCAAGCCTGCTTTTTAATAATGCGGGTATGGTTCCTTTCAAGTCGGTTTTTACCGGAGAGGTTCCGACACCTTCAAACCCGCGTGCAACTTCATGTCAGACCTGTCTGCGTGCAGGCGGAAAGCATAATGACCTTGAAAATGTCGGTCACACAGCACGCCACCATACTTTTTTTGAGATGTTGGGTAACTTCTCTTTTGGAGATTATTTCAAAGAAGAAGCTATCGCTTATGCTTGGGAATTTATCACAGAAGTACTTGAGCTTCCGGTTGAGAAATTATGGGTAACGGTACATGATAGTGATGATGAAGCAGAAGAGATGTGGAAAAAACATATTTCAGCGGATAGAATCATGCGTCTTGGTGATGCAGATAATTTTTGGCAGATGGGTGATACAGGTCCGTGTGGTCCGTGTTCAGAGATATTTTTTGACCAAGGCGAAGAACATTTTAATGGACCTGAGGACAAAATGGGTGGAGAGGGTGACCGTTTCTTAGAGATCTGGAACCTTGTCTTCATGCAGTACGAGCGTGACAAGACAGGCCACTTAGAGCCGCTTCCAAAACCTTCTATCGATACAGGAATGGGACTTGAACGTGTTATCGCAGTAAAAGAGGGTGCCCTTTCTAACTACGATACTTCAATGTTTATGCCTATGATCAACAAGGTTGAAGAGTTTACGGGTAAAAAATATGAGTACAAAACAGGTGCTTCATATCGCGTAATCGCGGATCATATCCGTACGGCAGTTTTCTTGCTTTCACAAGACATTAACTTTTCAAATGAGGGACGGGGTTATGTTCTTCGCCGTATCTTGCGCCGTGCGGTTCGCCACGGTTATCTTCTTGGTCTGCATGAGGCCTTTATGTACAAGATCGTCGATACATTGGTTGAGCAGATGAAAGAGGTTTATCCCTATCTTGCAACTAAAGCGGAGACAGTTAAGACACAGATTCAACTTGAAGAGGAGCGTTTCTTTAAGACAATTGCTTCAGGGATCGAGCTTTTTAACGCTGAGTTGAAGAATACCAAAGAGACTTTTTCTGGGGATGTTGCTTTTAAACTTTATGATACTTTCGGATTTCCTCTTGATCTGACGGAAGATATGCTTAAAGAGAAAAAATTAAAGCTGGACTCTACCAAGTTTGATGAACTGATGAAAGAGCAGAGAACACGGGCTAAGGCTGCATGGAAAGGTTCTGGAGACGAAGCTAATTCGGGTGACTTTAAAGAACTTCTTGAGAAGTTCGGCAAGAATGAGTTTACGGGCTATGAAAGTAATGCAAATGAGGCTAAGGTACTTGCTTTATTAAGTGAAGACTTTAAAATCGTTGACGAACTTCATAGTGCTCATACGGGATGGGTACTTCTTGATCGTACACCTTTTTATGCTGAAAGCGGTGGACAGGTCGGAGACAGCGGTCAGATAGCCAATCATGCAAATGTTACGGACACTCGCAAGTTTTTCGAGTTGAACCTTTCTCATGTCGAAGTGAAAGAGACACTTTGTACAGGTGCTCAGGTCAAGGCGGTTGTTGATATTAACCGTTTAGAAGTTGAAAAACATCACTCGGCAACACACCTTCTGCATGCAGCGCTTTATGATGTTTTAGGTGAGCACATCTCTCAGGCAGGTTCGTTAAACGATGCGACCCGTCTGCGTTTTGACTTTTCTCATCCAAAGGCGATGAGTGCTGAAGAGATCGCAGAGGTTGAAGAGCAGGTAAACTACCAGATCCTTAGAGGTATAGCTGGTCAGACCAAAGAGATGAGCATAGATGATGCTAAAAACTCTGGAGCGAAAGCACAGTTTGGCGAGAAGTACGGTGACAAGGTTCGGGTAGTGAGCTTTGGTGATGCAAGTGTTGAACTGTGTGGTGGAACGCATGTCGACAATACAGCGGTTATCGGAACCTTTGTTATCACAAAAGAGTCCGGTGTTTCTGCCGGTGTCCGTCGTATCGAAGCTGTGTGTGGAAATGCCGCCTATAATCTTTTTAAAGAGCAGCGTCATACTCTTCTTAAAGTTGAAGAAGAGGTCAAGAACAGAGATGTCCTTCTTGGTGTAAACAAGTTAAAAGAACAGATCAAAACACTTAAAACTGAGGTTCAAGAAGCGATGTCTGCTTCTAAAGAGGAACTGGGTTCAGAATCTATCAATGGGGTAAATGTCATTGTTGAAGAGATCAAAAGCGGGGATGTGAAAACGCGTATAGACGAACTGAAAAATGAGAATGACTCTTTATGCGCCATGCTCTTTCAGATCAAAGGCGATAAGGTGATGATTGCGGCAGGTGTTAAAGATGCTAATGCCAAAGCCGGTGACTGGATCAAGAAAATAGCTCCAATTCTAGGCGGTGGCGGCGGTGGTCGTCCTGATTTCGCACAAGCCGGCGGTAAAGACCCGTCTAAACTTGAAGAAGCTAAAACGGCTTCATTAGACTATATTAAAGAGGTGCTAGCGTAATGAAACAGGCAATGACAGATATATTTTGGGCGAATACTGAACTTATCGTTTTTTTACATGTTATCTCAGCGGTTATCTGGGTAGGTGGAATGATAGCTATGCGTTTTGCTGCGCATCAATCTTTTGCACATGTTGAAAACCCTATCTTTAGAATGGAGCGAATAGCACACGCACTAAAACGTCTGTTCTACATCGTTATACCCTTTGTTATTATCTTAATCGTTACCGCTGTGCTTATGGCAGTGGGTTGAG
>Ga0316207_10002501_pt1 | contig 18701 bp, 13 predicted proteins | sample 6weekpyrite_MG_FD_204943 | JGI IMG/M metagenome (GOLD analysis project Ga0316207, IMG submission 204943) | Microbial mat bacterial communities from mineral coupon in-situ incubated in ocean water Damariscotta River, Maine, United States -... | ecosystem: Environmental > Aquatic > Marine >...
TAAAGTATCCGCTACCTTTCTTTAAAGGCCGTCCAGTAGGTGAAAATAACAAACGTGTAGCTTTTGGGTCGGAATTCAATTCACTTTCTTGCTCTAACGGTCGAATTGAAACCACACTATCACGCTTTACGACAATTTCGCCATCAAGAGTATGAACAGTAACTAAATTTTGATCTTCGCGAATGATGTTTCCATTTAAAACACTGCCACCGCGTAACTCAATACGTTTTTGTAAGCTCTCAAGCTCTTCCGCATGTAATGGTAGTGAAGTGATTAAACAGCTAATTAAAAATATCGTCGCAAATTTCATTTAATAATTTTATAACAAGGTTTATATTTCTTACCAGGTAATTTCATTCGATGTTGATCAACATATGCCGCTAGTAAGGCATCCACAGGCTCCATAATACTTGGTTCACCTTGAATTTCAAATAAACCATGTTTTTCAATACTGCGTATACCATCATCCTTAACATTACCAGCAACAATTCCGGAAAATACGCGTCGTAAATTGGCTGCGAGCAAATGAGTGTCCATATCTTTTTTCAGTTCAATTTTTTTCATGTTTTCATGAGTGGGCTCAAAAGGCTTTTGAAATTCATCTTCAATTTTTAAAGACCAATTAAAATAATATGCATCACCCTTTGATTTTCGAAATTCTCTCACTTTTTCTATTCCCGATTGAATTTCCATGGCGACCTGCTCTGGATCGTCAACAATAATTTTATATCGTTGTTGCGCTTCTATGCCCAAAGTATCAGCAATAAATTTATGTAATTGATCAAAATAATCGGCAGCTGAAGCGGGACCGGTAAGTATGAGTGGAAATGGAATATTTTTATTCTCTGGATTTAATAAGATACCTAAAATATAAAGAATTTCCTCTGCGGTTCCTGGGCCACCTGGAAATACAACAAAACCATGACCTGAACGTACAAAGGCTTCCAAACGTTTTTCAATATCCGGCAGAATCACCAACTCATTAACTATCGGATTTGGTGATTCTGCAGCTATAATACCGGGTTCTGACATACCAATGTATAAACCTGAATTAATTCTTTGCTTAGCATGTCCAATGGCTGCGCCTTTCATAGGGCCTTTCATGGCACCTGGCCCACAGCCTGTACAGATATCTAAGCCACGTAAGCCCAGTTCATGACCAACTTCTTTGGTATATTCATATTCATTACGCTTTATGGAATGCCCACCCCAGCAAACAACCAAACTTAATCTACTGACTGGATGCAAAATATTGGCTTTACGTAAAATATGAAATACTGCGTCTGTCACACCTTCTGAACTTTCTAGATCAAATTTAGGATTATCGTAAATTCTATCATTGACATAAATTATGTCACGTAACACAGCAAACAAATGTTCATTGATGCCTTTTATCATTTTGCCATCAACGAATGCATGTGCTGGTGCACCAACAAGATCGAGCTTTATACCTCGCTCTTCCTGTACGACACGTATATCAAAGGATTTGTAGCGCTCTAATAGCTCTTTACCATCATCCAGGTTGCTTCCACAATTCAATACCGCCAATGAGCAATTTCGGAAGATGGTGTAAAGACCACCTTGACTGGTATCAAGCAACTTACTGACTTCTTGTTTCGAAAGAACATCTAAACGTCCCTCAGGTGAAATTCGTGCATCAATTACGTCAAATGTCATAATAATTCCGCTTTTGCAAATAAGTTATATTAAGCAATATATGTGCTTGTTTTACTACTACTATTTTTAGTCTATATTTATACATAAATATCAATAAAACAAATAGATAGACCCTATTTAAATAGGGTAATCATAATATAATAATAAAATGTGGGGTGGATGAATAATGTACGCATTGGCGGCAATATTCCTACTGTTATCTGGCGCTAGTGGTTTAATTTACGAAATAAGCTGGGCACGTTTACTCAGTCCATACGTGGGTTCAGACAATGCAGCTATCAGTATTGTGCTTGCCAGTTTTTTTTTAGGCATGGCATTGGGTAGTTATTTATCCGCTTATTGTAAAAATTCTCGTTTTAGTTTTATACATATCTATATCTTTTTAGAGCTTCTTATTGGGCTATCTGCGATCATTTTGCTGCCCATTATGGCGCACCTAGGGATTTTTATCGAAACATTTCCCTATTTTGCTACATCATTATTCGGCAAATTATTATTCTCCCTTGGGCTTTTGATTTTACCCACAGTATGCCTAGGTGCCACATTCCCTATTGTTTCATGTCTAATTATCAAACATAAAAAAGAGATTAGCTTACGATTGAGCCAGCTATATTTTTTTAATACTTTGGGCGCTATTATTGGTAGTCTGGCATCTGGATTTATTTTAATTCCCAACCTTGGGTTAGACGGTGCAATTTATTTTGCAATCAGTTTGAATTTTCTGATTGTTGGAATCGCCTGGATTTTTAGAAACCGATTTGAAAATGATGTCAATAAAAATAAGCATGACACTTTATCGATTAAAAACCACCCTTCCCGTCTACTCGCACTATCCAGCTTAGGGATTTGTGGTTTTGTCTTACTCGCTTGTGAAGTCGCCTGGTCCAAATATCTTTCAATACTCACTGTCTCAAGCATGCAGAGTTTCGCCATCATATTGTCCAGCACATTAGCGGGTATCGCTGCGGGATCCTGGTTCATACGTCATCGAATTGCAAAAATTAAAACCCCTATCAACTTCATCTGTTTATGTTTTGTTTTTACGGCATTTTTATTGATGGTGATTCGGGGTGGATTAAATGCAGTACCATCAATAATGTTGGAAATTACGACTCTTGATTGGACGCTTGCAAGTAAACAAGTGCTTCGTTATTTATTAGTCGCACTACTTTTGTTTCCCGCTACTTTTATGTTCGGCTTGCTCTTCCCCTTGGCAATGAGCCTATACAATAAAAATATGTCTTATTTGAACAAAAGATTGGCGTTTGCGTATAGCATAAACACATTAGCGGGTATATTAGGTGCCTTGATCACTGGCCTTTGGTTGTTACCTAATTTTGGCACAGATTGGGTGCTACGCATCATGATAGTCATCATGTTACTCATACCAATATATTACACAATATTTCAAACCACTGGCTTAAAACGTCAAGTATTAGCTATCAGCTGTTTAAGTATCTTAACCTTAAGTTTTGTCAGCGATGGAATGGACTATGAGAAATTAATCAATGCAGTAGATTATCGATACAAATTTAAATCTGTAGAAAACAAAGAGCCTGAATATCTTTACTTAAAAGAAGGAAAAAATACTGTAGTAAGCTTAGTTAAATATGACAATAAATTCGTCTATTTGCAAAACAATGGTTTACAGGAATCTATGATCGCTCTCGATCCCAAGGCCAATAGCCTCGTATTTGAAACACTACAGGCCTACATACCCTACTTCCTTCATGAAGACCCAAAATCTGCTTATATCATTGGTTATGGAGGCGGCATTACCACCCAGGCATTTACTGAAACCGATATTAGTCACATTGACGTAATTGAAATTGAAGAAAATATTATCAATGCTGTAAAGGAAATCCCTCACGGGCCAGCACTCGCACTACATGACAAACGTTTAAAATTAACCATTGGTGATGCAAGAACAGCTCTACTTACACATCAAAAAAAATATGACATTATTACCTCACAACCCTCTCATCCCTGGGTTTCCGGAGCTGCAAACCTATTCACCAAAGAATTTTTCTCGTTAGTCAGTACTCGCCTCAACGAAGAAGGTATTTTTTCTCAATGGATTGCTCTATTTGGTATGGATGTCGTTACCTTTAAGTCTGTATTAAAATCTTTTTATGAAGTTTTCCCTTACGGTTTCACCATGGAGGTAACAGAATCTGGAGATATGATGCTTATTGGTGCGAAAAAGCCACTATTATTTAATTACTCGCAAATTGGCCAACGCATGGCGTCCCCTTTCATCGCACAAAATCTCAAAAAATTCCAAATGACTCATCCTAGAGATATATTGTGGTTTTTTTCTATGTCACGGGATGAAATAATTGCTTCCACTCAAGATAGTATTTTGAACACTGATCTAAATATTTTTTCAGAAACACACTTATCCTCTATCTATGCTAACGGAGTAGGAGATCAGGACCCATATTACTATATTAAAACCACGGCCAATTATGATCTTTTATCATTTTTGAATTCAAATGATATCAAATACCAACTCTTTGAATTAGGAAAAAACTTCTTAGACTGGAATGCACCAGAGAAAAGCTATCAAATTGCAACACAATTGAAAAAAGTCGATTCAATCTGGGGAGAAAGCCTGGAACATGAGATCCTGTATTGGAAATATGATTATACTCAAGCAACAGCTTTATATAATACAAAACCTGACTGGTTAGATATAAGTCACTATCGCCAATTTCTGATACATTTGCGCAATGAAAATTGGGAATTAAGTGGAAATATACTTAACAACATTCAATCACCGGCCTTGCAACAGTTAGCACAAGCGACTTTACTCTATGAAAATCAGGATTGGTCAAATTTGTTATCCATACAACCACTAACTCAATTAGATCAAAGCTGGCAGTTCATGGCACGAATAAAACAAAATGATTTAAGTGTATTATCTCAACTAGTATCTAATACAGAAGTAAAATATGATAATATAAAAGCACTTCTGTTAATTTCCGATACTTATCACAAAAATAATGCAGATCAACACATAGAATTATTAGACGCACAGATTAAGGTATTACTTCATGCTCGTCTAAATTTTATTTCCGAATTAGTTCAAACTGCAAAATTAGAAAATAATGATCAATGGCTGAAAGATTTGAATAACGAAGTCCAATACCTTGATCAAATAATTTCTGAAAATTAAATGTTTAGTTTATTATTTTACGGACAAAGATAAACATCAAACGTTTGTTTACCCTGCTCTATTAATGAAGCTGGCACAATGGCATTTCCACCAAGGTTAACCGCAGAATTACGCCCCAAAGTTTGAAGCTCTAACTTCACTTTATCTCGACTACGTTTTACACCAATCACTTTTGATCTTAATGAAACGCTTGCTTGACCTTTACGTTGACAGTCTTTCACATTTTCCTCTGTGGTGACACGCACTTCTTTGGCTTCAGGGGCTAATTTTACCCATGTGCAAGCAGTTACTGATAACACGATAAACAAACCCAAGAATTTTACTACTTTTCCTTTACTTAGCATGGCTATTCCTTTGAAAATATTTAATGCCTTATTTTACAACAAATAAGTGGTAAATACCCTATATAGAATATTTTGCCTTATCATGGACATCTATTCCTAACTTAGCCCAGGTAATTAAAAAACCTGAGCTTTCCCTTTAAATTTCACGACATGATGAATGAGTAATCAATTTATTCAATGATTTCCTTTGTATAGTTTTATTGTTTGCTATACCACGCCATCAATTTGTTTTAGTGGAATTATAAAATAAAAGATTGAACCTTGTGGTTCATTGTTGGTAAAGCCAATGTCTCCGTTATGTCTTTCAATTAGCGCTTTCGAAATTGCCAAGCCTAAACCCGTCCCCCCTTGATTTCTTGTAACACCACTATCTGCCTGAGAAAAGCGATCAAAAATCCGGTTTTCAAACTCCTTTGGAATGCCTTGCCCGCAGTCTTTAACAATGACTTTCACTCTATCACCCTTTAAAGGCTCAAAGTCTAAAAAGACTTTACTGTTTTTTGGGGAAAATTTAGCGGCATTAGACATAAAATTTGCCAGCACTTGAAGAATACGACCTTCATCAACCTCCACGACTAAGCTGGCTTTGGCTACTGGTAAAACAAATTCTACTTCATATTTTTCTGCATAAGGTTGATTCGAATCTAGCGCCTGTTTAAGAATTTCATTTAAACTGACAGCTTTAATATCTAACTCCATTTCACCCGCAGAAAGTTTATCAAAGTCTAATAAATCGTTAATTAACTCTATCAGTCTTTCACAATTTCTGGAAGCAACATTGAGAATATCTAGAGCCGAGGATGGTAAATCCGAGACTACCCCGCCATTTAACAAACCCAATGAACCACGTATTGAAGTAAGCGGCGTTCTTAATTCATGGCTGACAGTGGAAATAAACTCAGACTTTAATTGATTTGCAACAGTTTGTGCAGTGATATCATGAAATGTTGCGACTACAGCATCAGGAGCTTCAGATTGATTTACATAAATTGGTCTTGTATTAATTGAAATCCAAGTGCTTGTCTCGTCAGGTTTACGGACCCCCATGATTACATTATTTTGAGACTCACCTGTCTTTAAAGTCACCATAGAAGGATGCTCATTTCCTGGAAACGGCGAGCCATCTTCATGAACGGACATCCAACGAGAATCGATAGAAGTCCGTCCCATCATCTGATCTTTGGATAATCCCAAAATGGATTCAGCAGCATCATTACAGGTTTCGATAAACCCACTTTTATCTTGAACCACGATACCTTCTGACATACCTGATATAATGGAGCGTAACCTGGCTTCACTTTCTTTAATCTTCTGCTCGTTATTAAGCCTCTCCGTTATGTCTCTTTCGATTGCTGCAAAATATGAAACATTTCCATTCTGGTCTTTCAAAGGAAATATTTGTAAATCCAACCAATATTCGCCTCGCTTTTTACTGTAATTTAAAATCTCCGCTCGAACAGGTTCTTTTTTTGATAATGCTTCTCTAATTTTCTGTCTGGTTTTTTCTGACGTACCAGGGCCTTGTAAAATTCGTGGTGACAAGCCCATAACATCTTCACTGCTATATCCTGTTAAAGTCTCAAATGCCTTATTTACGTAGACTATCTTGGGATCATCCACCGTGGTTACGATGACGATATCATTGGTAAATTTTACTATATCAGAAAAGGAAAATTGGTTCATAAATCGATCACGATAGGTTAAACAGGCTAAAAGCATATCGACAGTATGGGAGATGGACTTAAGTAATCACTTTAGCTTAAATCATTGTAGGATATTGATAACCATAAATAAATATCTGGGATTTTATAAACGGGCAAAACTTCGGAAAATCTAACGATACATTTCAAATCATTTAGGCATTTTTTAAACTTTGAATTTTCCGACTAATAAATCTAATCGACTGGCCAATGACGACAGCCTTTCGCTTAAACCTTCCGTATGTTTTGCATTCTGAACTGTTTCTTCACTGGCAGTATCAATAGCTGCGACACTTTCATTAATACTGACAATAACTGTGGATTGTTGTTCAGCAGCGTGGGCCACATGAGTATTCATATCACTGATTGCTTTTACGAGTTCAGCAATATTGTTTAGTGATGTACCTGCCTGAAGTGTTTGTTCAACAGTGCCAGAAGAGTTTTCTTTACTATCATTTATGGCAATAACAGCATCATTTGAACCTGCCTGTAAGCGTTCAATCATTACTTGAATTTCTTGTGTGGCCGTTTGAGTTCTTGATGCCAGCGTTCTTACTTCATCTGCTACAACGGCAAAACCTCGTCCCTGCTCTCCCGCTCTTGCAGCTTCAATGGCAGCATTAAGGGCTAAAAGGTTAGTTTGTTCAGCAATTCCACGAATAACATCCAAGACACCCCCAATATTTTCACTATCCTGCCTCAGCAGATCAATCGCTGACGCTGTTTTTGCTACATCAGTGGAAAGGTTTTCAATTGACGAAATAGCTTTGTTAACAACAGTTGTACCTTCAAGGGCTTCATTATTAGCTTCTTTAGCCTTAGCATCTGCATCTTCAGTATTGTTAGTCACCTCAATCATCGACGATGCTAGTTCATTAACGGCGCTTGCTGTCGATCCAGTTTCAGTTTTTTGCGTGTTGGCATTTTTATACAGAATTTTACCGTATTCTTGCAACTGCTTTGCTTCCGTGGAGAGTTGATGAACATCTTTAATAATACTACCAATCATGTTTTGAAGATTAGCAACAAAACTATTAACGGATCCACATAGATGACTAATTTCATCATTATTCGGCTCAGGTAAACGACGTGTTAAATCGCCATTACCTTGCCTCAAATCGTCTATGAGATTTTTTGTTTCTTCAAGACGTGAAGTGATTATTTTTTGAAATGAAAAGTATATAATTAGAGTAATTACGCCTAAAACACCTAAGATACAGACACTAATAATAATGAGAAAATTGTTGTAAGACATTTTCGCAGTATCTTTTACTAGATTCGTTGCTTCTGCTGTCCTAAGGTTACTTTCGACAATACCATCATTTACTGCGGCTTTGGATAAGCCTAAAATAACCGTTCCAATAAACTCATCATCAGAGACTATTTTATATTTCTTTTCAATAACATTTATTTCATCATCGGTTGAATTGTATTTTAATAGTATCGTGTCATCAGGATTCAAATAACCCGCGTATAAAATATCAGGGTCTTTTTCCGCTGTCTTTTGATATTCAGTTAAAACAGTAAAATCACTTGTCATTATTAAGTCTGGTGCCGATTCAGACATAAATTTTCCAAGTGTATCTGCTTTAGAATGAAGCGCACCTAATTGCTGATTCTTGGTAAGAGTGTGTTCAGTTTTTAGAAGTGTCTGTGCCAATTGCTTTTGTTTTTCAGTGGCATTTTCAAATTCATTCATCAGCAATAAACCACCAACTGACAATGAAATGACGGTGCCAGTAAAAACGATTGGTATAACTTTTTTAGCCAGTGATAGTTTTTTAATGTTCCAAAGCATCATTACGAATCCCAATATTTATAAACCCAGAATAATTAGAGTTCCTCTCCTGTGACTTCTTTAACAATGTTTCTAGCGGATTCGAAATCGGCATCTGTTGCTGGAATAAAGTTAGTTACTTTTGCCGATTTTAGAATATCAGGATTAGTTGCCTTTAAATTCGACATAACTTTTGAAATTTTCTGCAGCTTATCATCTGGAAAATCTGATTTTGCTGCCCAAGGTAGATGTATAAAGTCTTCACTCTCAACCAGGATTTTTAGCTCCGAAACGTCTGCTTTTTTCTTGACCGCACCCACTTTAAGAATTACATTTCCAGATCCAGCCGCATCAGCTGCTTTATTGAAGACGCCTATGACGGCACTAGGGGGATTTTTGGAAAATTTCACCGTGTAATCGGTACCCGCTTTTAAACCTGCTTTTTGAAGAGTCCAGGTAGGCGCTATATAGCTTCCCATCGCTTTCTTTCCACCGCCAAATAACAATGTTTTTCCCTTTAAATCGGCAATGGTATTAATGCCACTATCGTTTCGAACAGTGAGGGCACCCTTGATTCTACTAGAACCAAATTCTTCATTCACGAGAAACACTTTATATCCTGAGGATTTTTTACTGAGCAGATAGTGATATTGATTATAATGGACAATGTCATACTTATTATTCTGAACGCCCTTCCAGAATTTTTTAAAATTCTTCTCTACTGAGATTTTAACGGGTTCACCTAACTCTTCTGAGAGTTTTTTAGCTAATGGTTTAAAAAATTTAACCGTTTTTGCGGCAGGTCGGCGTGGAAAAATACCCATGGTAACATCAGCAATTGCTTCAAACGAGTATATGCTTAGTATGAGGATGACCAACATTCCAGAAATATTTTTATTCATATTAAATTCCTTTTCTCAGTTTTAAAGATATTCTTAAACTACTATCCCAAAGACTCACTAATTAAAGCTTTTTTAACAAACCTTTTGAATAACGGAGTGTAGTTTTAAAATCTCTGTTATCAAAAGACACACTTACCTATTAATTTTTCCTATAGACACATGTAAAATTCTAATGACTTAAATATCGGATATGTATATACAAACCTTTAATGATTATAGAAGGTTTTTTTAATATTGTGAGATAGTTTGTTAGTTAATTAACTAACTGAAAATATTAGAGTAATAACTTTAGTACCACTATTTATAATACGGTCATAATCACTAATTTACCAAGCTAAGTACTAACCCCAACATCCGGTATAGCCAATACGATAAATTCATACCTATCAGTTGATTTAATATATAGAGAACACTTTCAACACAACCGAATTATCCACATTCATCAATGACAATATTTTTTATGCCTGATTTCTTATGGTTTGCACAATAGGAATTAAATGACTCTCGTAGTCGCGAGAAAGTATTTTTTCTATTTCTTGACTAAGTATATTTTGAATATACGGTAATGTGATTATCAGCTTCAAAGTTAGAAAATAATTTTACACAATAATCATTTATATGCATATGAACACATTGGCACTCTGAAAATTATTTAGGCTTGTACTCATTTGTGTAATAAACTCATTGAAGTGATTAATGAAGATAGATTGCGAATAATAATGCCTTAATCATTTACTATTACCTTTATACAACCACTAACGTTATTGGAGAAGTAGAAATTGTCGGAGAAATTAATTGATTACCCCGGAACAAACTTAAGAGTTGATCAACGACGTAAAAATAAAATATCTTATAAGAGGCGGAAGTATGATCGCCGAGCCAAAAAATTTCAATATCAGAGGACCATACATCTGTCTGATACAAATACGTTTGGCAGTGTTTACTTTGCACGTTTTTTTGAATTCCAAGGTGAAGCACGTGAGGAATTTTTGAAATACTTTATGGGCAACGATTTTGAAGCTTTTCTAGCGAAAGAAATAGGTATTGTAACCGTTGAAGCAAAATGTAAATATAATGCACCTTTGTTTGTATATGATGACATTGTTGTTAATATTCAAGTTCCACAATTAAAGCGCGCAAAATTTAAACTAACATTTACGATTAAAAATCAAAGTGATGATAAACAATATGCTTTGGGTGAACAATGGATAGGCTTTACCAACAAAGAGGGAATACCAATACCGATTCCTGATATTATTATTAAAAACTTGAAACAACATGTTTTAGATACCTGAATCATAATCAAATCAATTAATTCCCACCTATAAAAGATTAAGTCTAATTTTTTATAGGTGGCAAACTATTTCCCTTAAATCAACTTAATAGATAATACATAAAGATTCTAACTTTTCTGCCGACACTCTAGTTTAATTCATTATCACCTGCCCTGCAGTGTAATGTTAAATTTTACATTTTTTAATCCAGTAATTTATACACACTTGGCTAAACATTCGGATGTTTCACTCTATGTTGGCACCAACTGAAGCGGAAAAACGTGAAGATATAAGAAACATCTTAAATATCATTACAAGTAAGATGGTTTTACCGCTTTATTTTTCATTTTGGTTACTTGATATTATTTATGCCCCAAGTTACAAATGGGATTTTCTTGTAATTCGTAGTTCTGTCATTCCAGTTGCGATAATCACAAGCCATTTTGTAAGCAAAAGTCAAAAATTTTCAGCACTTCAAAATATTGCACTAATTTATGTCTTTTTTTTAGCTGGCATATTGAATCTAATGATCTTTATAGTTGGCCCCAACGCCCTATATTATAATTGCTTGCACTTAGTATCCATTGGCAGCCTAAGTTTTATTCCGTTTTCAAGAAGATACTTTCTACTAGCTGCATGTGCTGTCTATGCACCTTATTATATTATTGAACTTAACCACATTCAAACTAGCGCTGAATATATAGAATTAGCAGTGAATTCATTTATAGTATTTAGCATCATTTCAATTACCTGGGTAATAAAACTATATCATCAAAATTTTAGAGAAAAAGATCGCATACTCAGACAGAAACTGGAACTGGAAATCAAAAAAACAAAAAAAGCAGAAAAAGCATTAGTTGTTGCTCGTGACGCTGCGATCGAGGCAACAAATGCAAAAAGTAGTTTTTTAGCGAACATGAGCCATGAAATTCGCACTCCCTTGACGGCAATCATTGGTTTCTCTAAATTGCTCAAGCATCAGAATATTAGTCAAGATAAAATGAGAAAAAATGTCAACACAGTAATAAAGAACTCAGAACATTTGCTACATATTATCAATGATATTTTGGATTTTTCAAAAATTGAAGCAAACCAGCTTTCTGTTGATAAAACAAAGATCTCTTTATTTAAGTTTATATCTGACACGAATAATTTAGTGGAAGGTAATATCATCAGTAAAGGGCTGGACTATCAAGTCAATTATCACTTTCCGATTCCGTCATTTATTACTTCCGATGAAGTTAGACTAAAGCAAATTATCATTAATTTATGTGGAAATGCTGCAAAATTTACAGCTAAAGGTTACGTGCATCTGGATATTAAATATAATCAGACATCAAATCAATTATTCTTCTCTGTTTTGGACAGTGGTATAGGATTAACGGAATCACAAATTGACAAAATATTTGACTCTTTTACCCAAGCAGATCTTTCAACGACTAAAAATTATGGCGGGACTGGGCTTGGGCTTTCAATCTCAAAGCAACTCAGTCAAAAATTAGGTGGTGATATATCCGTTACCAGTAAGGTAGATGATGGAAGTTGCTTTACATTTTGTATCGACCCCGGCGAACCATCAACATTGGAACTGGTAAATAATCTTCCAGTGATTGATGACGAAAAAGAGATATCTCAAATGTTATCTACCTTTGACACACAAGTCAGTGGTCATATTTTGCTAGTCGAAGATACCATAGATAACCAAGAATTAATTAGCTTTTATCTTAATGATATGGGTGCACAGGTTACTCTCGCTAACAATGGAAAAGAAAGCATAGCACTCGTACAAAATGAAACATATGATTTAATACTCATGGATATGCAAATGCCGGTAATGGGTGGTTTTGAGGCTTTACAAACACTGCGAGGGAAAGATTGTCAAATTCCAATTGTCATGTTAACCGGTAATGTTTTTGAAGAAGAAAAGCAGCGCTGCTTAGATGCCGGAAGTAATGGCTTTTTAATAAAACCTATTGATATTGAAGCTTTAACGTCTGTTGTCGAGCATTATCTAGCAGATGCGCCAACAAAATCGATGGTCACTAACACTGATGAAAATAAAACAGATTCTGACGCTAATTTACAAGACGAAGGCCCTATAATTTCAAAATTAATGGGTAAGAGCGATAAAATTGATTTGTTAATAATGAAGTTTGCAAAGCATTTAAATGTTTTTGTGAATAAAATTGAACAGGCATGCAATGTAGGCGATTTTAATACCTTAAGTACTGAAACACACCGACTTAAAGGTGTGGGTGGAAACTATGGATTCCTTCTCTTAACCGATATTTGTCAAAATTTAGAAATATATATTGAGTCGAAACAAATGGACTGTATTAGCAAATGCGTGGCGAATCTGAAATCAGCTGAAAAACGTATAATGCTTGGCATTAATACATATCAATCTGGCTAGCTATGACTAAAATATCTCAACTAACTTAAACTTATTTTATAACTAAGATGTAATAGTTTAGCGAAACTATGCAATATTTTGTAGTAAATTTTGCCTCCCTAAAGTAAAGTAAAATATTGTGCCTTTTTCCTCATCTGATTCAACCCATATGTTCCCGTGATGTTTTTCAACGATTCGCTTTGCGGTAGCCATGCCTATTCCACTACCTTCATATTCATCTTTATTATGAAGTCTTTGAAACGGAAGAAATATTTTTTCAGAATAAGCCATATCAAATCCAATGCCATTGTCTTTAATATAAAATACTGGAATCTCATTGTTAATATTATGTATACCAAACTCCACTTTTGGATTCTTTTTTTGAGAAGAATATTTACATGCATTGCTAAGTAAATTATCCATTAAAATCCGTAGTGCAGATTCGCTTGCACGAACATAGATATCTTTTTGTATTGTTATATCAAATTTTTTATCCGGCCAGGTATTTTTTAAGTATATAATTATTTCACTTGCCACTTTGGATAGATCAACATAATTAATTTTCATTTTATCCCGACTAATTTTTGATAACTCAAGAATATCAAAAATTAGCTCAGACATAGATGAACCCGCTTTAATTACTCTATCTAAATAATCTTTCTCTTCGAAATTAAGTTTGTCGCGAGCATCTTCTTTCAAAATTTGACTAAAACTGGTGATAGACCTTAATGGTGTTCTTAGATCATGAGCAATAGAATAACTATAGGATTCAAGTTCCTGATTACTTAACTCCAATTCTTTAGTACGCTCAATTAATGCCTTTTGAGTAACCGCTTGATCTGCAATAGTTTGTTGTAAAGGAATAATTGCGGTACGCCGTAATAGCCGCCACAATACATAACCCAATAAGGAAACAACAAATAGTGAAATTAATATTAATTTTGATGCACTTGCAGTAATCGTATTGTTAATATTCGATATATCTTCGATTAGTGTAATTTTCAATAAGGTCTTATTGAGATGTTTAATATTTTCACTTACTGTAATAGTATTATTAGCTTTTGATGGCTTCTTATAGTCCACTAGGGAAAATCCATTGGGTGAAAACGCTTGAAGCGCTATCACATTCTTTTCACTCTTTGCCCACGCTAATAGAAATTGTTCTACTGATACCCAGTCATCTTTTAATATTGATTCATGTACAAATTGCCCCGAAAGCCTTACTTTTTCAGCAGCTTGTTGCTGCACATTTTCTTGCAGTTCTGTGTAATGTTGACTTAGCACAAAATAGTCAATCATAATGATAAACAGCATAAGTATAAGAATGAAAACTGAGATAGCTCTCTGGTTAGTGCGATATACAAGCTTTTGATCCACTGTATTTTCCTTAATTCAATGCAGGATCTAAATGTTGCAATGTTTCCATCATTTTTCTTAAATTATCATAATCACTGTCTCGAACCGCCACGAGTGCTGTAGTTGTTTTTTTGATCGACTTCAATATATCAGGGCCATTACTCTGCAAATTTAATTCAAGCATTATTTCTCTTAATTTAATGACGAATTTGTTATCTATATTGTCACTTGCAATAAAGAGATGCTCAGACAGTGGAACTGTGGTAGCCAGAGCTTTTAATCCTTTTTCTTTATATTTTTTGTAAATTGCTTCTTTGACTGCACCTGCATCATAGTTTCCCGTTAACACACCTAATGCCACATTTACATGATTTCCTAGAAATGCATATTTTTCGAGTGCTGAAACAGGTATCCCTGCATCAAACAACATATATCGAGGGACCAAATGACTCATAGTTGAAGATGGGCTACCAAAAGCAAATCGTTTATTTTGGAGCAACTTCAAAGCGGAAATATCGCTATCTTGACGAGTGATTATCACTCCTTGAAATGTAGGCTTTCCATTGATTTCCAGTCTCGAAAGTAGACGTTTTTTACCATAATTTTCGACTAATTTAATATAAGAGGCTGGCCCCATATAAGCAATATGAACCTGATCATTTCCTATCAAGTCTATGTGAGTTTGGTAGTTCTTTGATATTTTAAGCTTAAAAGACCGATTGGTCTTATCGGATAAATATTTTACCAGTGGCGTAAAACTTTTACTGATTTCCGTTGCTTGCTTATAGGGATGAACACCTAATATTAACGTCGATTCAGCTAAAACAGCATGAGTAAAAAAAATACTCAGCGAAAGTAAGCAAAAGCAAACGAATGTCCTTTTAATACGCATTATCCAATCCCGGAATTTGCATTATGGGTATAAATGAGTATAAACTACTATTGTACTTTAATCTATCGAAAATTTTCGCCATTAGCTTGACCACTAGAATACTCAAAGCGTTTATCCATTAATCTAAACGAATTAGGAAATCACGTATTACGACTTTTAAAATAAAATGAATTAATTGGATAAAATTAATCACTTACGATTACTACTTTCGTTTACAGCAGCTTTTTTATAGGTACATTCAATCGATGTAGAAATACTATCTAAAACAATTTAAATTACATTATTTTGCAGCTGAAAATCTCACATATAAAATTCGAATAACAAGACCTTGCAACAAACACCCTTGCAAATTTTTCGAATTGGTTTTGTACATTGGATAATTTAAATTAATAATCACATTCGTTCCCATCTCTGTAAAAAATTGTTATAAAAAAAATTGATTTTTATCTCCAGCTTGATACTAAATGTTTCAACGACTATTCTTTAAAGAAAAAACGATAACAAATTTTCAACCGTGGGGATAAATCAATGCTTATCGCAAAGCAACGAACTGTTGCGTCTGTCAATTTAAATGGCCTATCAGCTATTAAGCTTACATATTTATTGAGTATATTATTACTGCTTTTTTCGTGCAGTGAGACTACGCCAAAAGCAAAATCTACGGATAATCAACCAACGAAAAGTCTTGATTTTAGCAATGATTCTTCCAGTAATATTAACACTCGTATAATCAACGGCAATCCTATTGTCGTTAATCCCACTTATGATTCAATGAAATTCACAGCGGCAGATTTAGCACAGGGCGGTCAACTTTATGACAATTGGTTTCGGACACAAAATGTGGCAGCACCGAGTAGTATCAATCCGATTTGGAGTTTATTAGGACAAACAACTCCCATTACTGATGACACTTGGCGTTGCAGTTCATGTCATGGTTGGGATTATTTAGGCGTTAGTGGTGTGTATGGCGATACGAATAGTTCTTTTTATACCGGAATCAATGGTGTAGTACCGGAAATTAATCAAATTAATGAACAAGAAATCTGGACTTTTATTCGTGACGGTAGTGTAACAGATGGTAACAACGTAACGGCTGGTCACGATTTTATTAATCAATTAACGGAAGATGAAATTTACGCGCTGACAAAATTTATTGTGACCATTCGAGGCGAAAATAATAATCAATCCTCCCCCCTAAGTGTTGTAAACAATAAAGCGGAAGTTAGGGGCGATCAAAGCCTAGGAGCTAAACTTTATAATATCGGAATAACTGATAGTTGTATCAGTTGTCATGGTATCTCTGGAAATGATGTCACTGACGTAAACATCCGGCAAGCAGCAACAAATGATCCAGCAAAAGCACTTCATAAAATTCGTTATGGCGCTCCAAGTGCCAGCAACCCAATGCCCGGTGTTATAACTACTTTGGGCGGAGATTCTACCTTAAGTTTACAACAAGCTGGTGATATTACCACCTATGCAGCTCATGGCATTGATGCCAATCATATCAACGGTGGACGTTTGTATGACGATTGGATTATTGAATCTGGAATTGATAGCACAACACTACCACTCAATCCTTTATGGGATCTAGCACCCTATCCTGATTTTATTCCGGTTGGAGCAAATATTGATCCAGTGGAATCTTGGCGTTGTGTTAATTGTCATACCTATTATTATGAAGGTGGCAATGGATTTGAATTTAACAGTCTATTGGTCTTAAAAGAGGACCGGGGCTGGACTTTAGATAATGCCCCTGATAGTTTTAATTATCTCTATGACTTTTTAATGAATGGTTTTCCCGCGCTTTTAAACGGCACTGTCACACAATTTCACAACTATGGACAATTTATTGCCTCAGATCCCACCGTGGCACCCGGTTTATCTGATGCTGATTTATGGAACTTGGCAGATTTTCTAGTCGAAGAAACCGTATGGACTGACTACTACATATTACCGGATATCGGTACCGCATTTGGTGGCCCAGGACGTCCATCAGACTTTAATATTGGACTGGAATATTATACCAGCGTCAATCAATTGCTAGGCACCGACACCATAAACTGTAGCATGTGTCATGGACTTGATGGACTCGGTATTGCAACGGTTGATTTGGCTACGCTCGCCTGGGATGATCCTTGGATGTTCCTTCATCGTGCTCGTTTTGGTACTCCACGCTCGCCAAATGCGCTATTAGCACCGCCATTTGATACCACTGCGACAATAATGCCTGGCATACTCGAATTTACCAAGCAAGATGGTGTAACTCTGTCAGACAATGATGATGCCATGCACACGTTGTATTATATTCAATTAGAACTCAATGGTTTTACACCACCACCCTAATAATTTAAAACACTTACTGAATAAAATGTCGTTACAACTTTAACTAGAAATAAGGTTGGCATCTCACCCCAATGCTGCTTAATCTATTTTCTGCGCTATAATCTTTCTCCAATTTTATAAGAAATTAATGAGGGTATTATTTTGGCTGCAAACGAAGGTCGAGCTTATTTCACACTTGCCGGTTATCACTTCAATCCAGAAAACATCACTCGACTACTCGATTTAAAACCCACCTCAGTTGATGCTTCCGGGGCTCGCAGTGGATTAGATAAACCGGTGATTAGTTTATGGGAGTTGTCGACGGATACCGTCACTAATGAGGTAGATGTTTATAAATTAACTGATACGCTCATAAAACAATTAGAACCTGTTAAAGAAAAGATTATTGAAGTGATAAAAAGCCACAATTTATCACCTAGAATAGGGATCGTGTTAGTTTTGTCTACAGATAAAGATAAATCAGTGCCAGAGGTTGGCTTTGGTGCCAGGACGGTTAAGTTTCTTGCAGATATTGGCGCGTTTATTAATGTGGAGTATGAGCTTTCTGAGCGAATTTAAGTTTGAATCGGCAAGTAAAAAGCACGTTTTTATAACGTGCTTTTTACTAATTACAAAAAATTGTTGCCTCAAGGTTTCTTAGGTGTAGTGTATGGCACTTCTTTCTGGTGTGTTTCCCAGGTTGTTTCATAACCAACAAAAAATTCTCCCTCTTTAATCTCTTTCTGACGGGTTGTTACAAGGAATGTATGACCGTCGGGTACTTTAGGCCGGGTTTTGGGTGCATCACCGCTCATAATTATCGCTCCTCAATGGTTAATGGTTCTGAGGGTGTAATTTCACCAAATAAGGTGATACACCCACTT
>Ga0316207_10002502_pt1 | contig 18700 bp, 15 predicted proteins | sample 6weekpyrite_MG_FD_204943 | JGI IMG/M metagenome (GOLD analysis project Ga0316207, IMG submission 204943) | Microbial mat bacterial communities from mineral coupon in-situ incubated in ocean water Damariscotta River, Maine, United States -... | ecosystem: Environmental > Aquatic > Marine >...
TGGTTGAGTGGCATGTCAAACAGGATCAGGTGATGCGCAAACTGGAAGTTACGACCTTCGCTGCCGATTTCGGAGCAGATTAGCACCTGTGTGCCATACTCCATGTCGGCAAAAAACGCTGCTGAGCGATCTCGCTCGACTATACTGAGCCCCTCATGAAAGACTGCTGCATGGATGCCACTGCGCGTGCGCAAACAGGTATCCAGGTCCAGTGCGGTATCGGCACTGGCGGCAATAACCAGTACCTTGTCGCCGCTCAGTGACTTTAACTTTTCAATCAGCCACGGGATACGGTTGTCAAAATCAGTCCAGTGTTCCTGTGTATCTACCGCTTTTTCCTGATAGATGAGTTCGGGGCAAAGTAGTAAGCGGGGGTCAGATATCGCTGTTGCCTGGCATTCACGTAAATGCTGTGCGTAGAAATCAGGTAGTGGTAGAGGGTATGCTGACATCTTGCGTGCAGGAAACCCCTTGATTGCTGTACGTGTATTACGAAAGAGGACACGGCCTGTACCGTGCCGGTCAAGCAAGTGTTCAACAAGATGATTGCGGGCTATCTGAATAGCATGCGCATCTGCTGTGCTATCCTGGAGTGTGTCCAGCAATGCGATGTTGTCTTGTTCATCGAGAGTTTGTTGCAGTGTTGCCCGGGTCGTTTCGTCCAGTTCGCCTGCGCCGAGTAGTATCTCTACGGCATGTGCCACCGGTTCGTAACTTTTCTCCTCCGCAACAAACTGCTGGAAATCAGGAAAGCGTGCCGGGTCGAGAAGGCGTAATCGCGCAAAGTGACTTTCCTTGCCTAGTTGTTCCGGTGTTGCCGTAAGCAACAGTACTCCCTTGGTTACTGCAGACAATTGCTCGATACATTGGTATTCCATACTGACATGGGTTGGTGACCATTGCAGGTGGTGTGCCTCGTCAACGACCAGCAGGTCCCATTCACCATCAACCGCCTGCTGAAATCGTTGTCTGGAATTGACAAGGAAATCAAGAGTACAGATAACCAGTTGCTCAGTGTGGAATGGATTATCCTGCTGGGTGCTCTCCTCGGCAGCTTCACAGCGGTTTTCGTCAAAGACGCTGAAAAACAGGTTAAATCGACGCAGCATCTCGACCAGCCACTGGTGCATGAGGCTTTCAGGGACCACGATCAGTATACGTTTAGCGCGTTCTGTGATCAGTTGCTGGTGCAGGATCATGCCGGCTTCAATGGTTTTGCCCAGGCCGACCTCATCGGCCAGTAGTACCCGGGGTGCATAACGGCTGGCCACTTCGTGGGCGATATACAACTGGTGCGGGATCAGGTTGGTACGTCCTCCCGATAGTCCCCGCAACTCGGAGCTGGATAGTTGGTTGGTGTGTTGTCTGGTCAGGTATCGCAGGTCGTACCATTTATCGGAATCGATCTGTGCAGTAAACAGACGGTCTGCCGGGCTGTTGAGTTGCAAGTGGTTGTCCAGCATGCCTTCTTCGAGCTGTGCAGTAGAACCATCTTCTTTTTGCCCGACATAGGTAAGAATGCCTTCGCTTTCCTCGATATACTCAACCCGCAGCGACCAACCTTCATGGCTGTTGATCAGGTCACCTTTGTTAAACCGCACGCGAGACAGAGGTGCGGATTGTTTTGCGTAGGTACGTCTCTCGCCCGATGCCAGAAAGATGATATCAACTGTGCGAAATTCAACGGCAACAATGGTGCCCAGACCCATCTTAAGCTCGGCGTTGCTGATCCAGCGTTGTCCGGGGGTGAAATCCTGCATAAATAAAAACAGCCTGTATACCTAATAATGATCAGGGGCGCTATGTTACATGAATACGGGCATTACTAGTACTGTTTAAGCAGAAAGGTCGGCGGTATTTTCCAGGTGTGGCTGGCCGAGGTATTTTTCGGTATCCATTTCGACAAGCCGGCTTATGGTGCGGTCAAAGGCCATGCTCAGTGACCTGCCACGGTACAGGTCTGCAGCTGGCTTGTCAGCACTGAAGATGCATTTGACCTTGTGATCATACAATGCGTCGATCAGGTGAATAAAACGCTTGGCAATGTTGTCATGCTGTTCGTCCATGGCATATATATTACCCAGTAATACAGTATGAAACTGTTCGGCGATGATTATATAGTCACTGTCTGCCCTGGGAGTATTACAGATTGCATCAAAATCAAACCAGATAACATCGTCTGCCATGGCTCTGTAGTCAATGGATCGATTATTGATCATTATTTGCCGGTGGGTTTTGGGTGTGCAAGGTGCAATGGCCTGCATCTGTTGTTGCAGGTAGACATCTCCATTGTTACCGTTATCGAGAAAATAGGTGCCATTTTTTTTCAGGATACTGAAACGGTAGTCTGTACCGTCTCCCAGGTTGAGCTCGGTGTTATGTTGTTTGAGAAACTTGATTGTATCCATGAAATGTTCACGTTGCAGTCCATTTTTATATAAGTCATCAATCGCGATATTGGAGGTAGCTACCAGGGTAATGCCCTGTTGATGGATGGCCTGCAGCAGGCCTGCCATTATCATGGCATCGCCGATATCGTGCACATGAAACTCATCCAGGCAGAGTATCTTGAAAGTTATCGCAAGATCCTGAGCAATGATTCTAAGTGGGTCAGGCGTTTTGGGTAATTGTTGCAAGCGGCTGTGTATATCACGCATGAAGGTATGAAAGTGCGTACGGTACTTTTGCTTGAAGGGCAGGCATGAATAAAAGCTGTCAACAATGTATGTCTTGCCGCGTCCTGTGCCACCCCACAGGTAAAGCCCGGCAGGGTTTTCATTTTTCCTGAACAATCGCTTGAACCAGGAATGGTGGTTGGCAGGTGTGGTCAACTCATCATACAGCCTTTGTGTGTGCCCGACTGCCATCAGTTGGTCATCGTCTTTGCGAAAGCCCTTGGTTTCAAGATCATGCAGATAATGTTGCTCAGGGGTCACCGGTGTTCCTTTTCGGGGAGCATGGCTTGCCCACTCATGCGGATGTAACCTGAAATGAACAGGTATCTGTTGTGAAGACGAGGCATAGAGCCAAGTATATGGGTTCATGCCTGGTTTGTCAGTATGGCCTGCGAGCGGAGGGGGGAGGACTGGAGGGCGAAGGTTGAAGAAAATGGCCCCCGGCTGTTCAGCCGGGGGAATGGTTAATAGACTTAAGGGACAACGATGGTGGTCGTATCTGAGGATGTGCTTTCTATGCCATTGATATCATAACTTGAGATACTCAGGTAGTAATTGCCTGTTGTGAGGTTATTGATTGTATAGCTGGTAGTTGTACCATCATTGATATCCGCAACCAGTGGGATACTACTGCTGGAAGTACCGAAATAAACCCTGTATCCGCTAATATCACTGGGTGATAACGGGCTGCCGTCATTATAGGTTTGTGGCGCAGTCCAGTTAAGACTCAGTGATTTGGTTGTAGGCGTGCCTGCATTCACCGTGATACTGAAAGACATGCTGTCACTGCTGCTGCCATCCGATACGGAGATGGTAACGTTGTAAGTGCCCGTATCGTTACTGGTTGGAGCGCCTGCCAGTTGTCCGGTCGTATTGTTGAAAGCGGCCCATGCCGGCTTGCCGGTAATACTAAAGCTCAGGTTATTGCTGTCAGGGTCTGTCGCCGTCGGAGTGAACTGGTAGCTTGATCCTACTGTAACGCTGCTGGCTGGGGTGCCGGAAATGACAGGCGCCTGGTTAACATTAATCACATTAATCGTAAATGCAGGCAGGCTGTCAGTCAGTGAGCCATCAGAGACACCAATCACAATAGAGGCGTATACACCGGACTGAGTGAAATCAGGTGTGCCACTGAGTTGTCCTGTAGCCGTATTGAAAGTTGCCCAGGCCGGTTTGTTGCTGATGCCGAATGTCAGGTTGTCACCGTCGGCGTCGGTCACAGAAGGTGTGAAGCTGTAGCTCGCTCCCTCGTTGACACTGGTGGCCGGTGTACCCGAAATGACGGGCGCCACATTGGTCTGGTTGACCGTGATGCTGAAGGCAGCCAGTGAGCTGCTGGCGGTGCCATCTGACACGCTGATCACAATGTTATTGAAGCTGCCAACATTACCCGCAGCCGGTGTGCCGGACAGGCGGCCGCTGGCCGTACTGAAACTTGCCCAGGCAGGTTTGTTGCTGATGCTGAAGGTCAGGTTATCGCCATTCGCATCCGTAGCCGAGGGCGTGAAGCTGTAGTTACTGCCGACGTTGACACTGGTGGCCGGCGAACCCGAAATGACGGGCGCCACATTGGTCTGGTTGACCGTGATGCCGAAGGCCGACAGCGAGCTGCTGGCGGTGCCGTCTGACACGCTGATCACGATGTTATTGAAGCTGCCCACATTCCCCGCAGACGGTGTGCCGGACAGGCGGCCGCTGGCCGTACTGAAACTCGCCCAGGCAGGTTTGTTGCTGATGCTGAAGGTCAGGTTATCGCCATTCGCATCCGTAGCCGAGGGCGTGAAGCTGTAGTTACTGCCGACGTTGACACTGGTGGCCGGCGAACCTGAAATGACGGGCGCCACATTGGTCTGGTTGACCGTGATGCCGAAGGCCGACAGCGAGCTGCTGGCGGTGCCGTCTGACACGCTGATCACAATGTTATTGAAGCTGCCAACATTACCCGCAGCCGGTGTGCCGGACAGGCGGCCGCTGGCCGTACTGAAACTCGCCCAGGCAGGTTTGTTGCTGATGCTGAAGGTCAGGTTATCGCCATTCGCATCCGTAGCCGAGGGCGTGAAGCTGTAGCGACTGCCGACGTTGACACCGGTGGCCGGAGAGCCTGAAATGACCGGAGGCATGTTCGGTGTACTGTTACTGATGTTGTTATTGAAATTGGTCAACTCTGTAGTAGAAGCACTGGTGATAAATGAGATGGACGTATCCAGTGAAGCCGTGTTGATATTAGCGTTATTCTGGGCTGGTGTGGTCCCTGCTGAGATCGTGCTTATCTGGTTTAGAACATTACTCAAACCTGGATCTGGATTGACGGCATTGGCTGCAGTGATGATACGCGTGGTCTTGTTTAACATATCGCTGGTTATCGCAACGTCACCGATCGTGTTAGTGCTGTTCGGTTTGACGGTCTGGATCGCATTATTCAGTGCCTGTGTAGCAGATGCGCCATTAACAAACAGGTTGTTGTTCATGGCTTCGATCATCACATAGGCCGAGGTAATATTGGCATAGGCAGCAATACGTGGGTCAGCGCCGCTCAGGCCCTGACCATCCAGCACACCATCGCTTAGATCGGCCGCGAGAATAACGAACAATTGGTTGGCATTGATGTTGCCGCCATTGTTGTTAACCAGGTCGCGTGTTCGTCGAATCATCTCGGAAAACACTTCACTTGACTTGATAAGGTGTGCCGCATTGTTGTCGGTTACAGGAGATAATACAGGGTCAGGCATGATGTTAAGATCAAGTCCGAACAACATGGTGTTCAATACTGTTTGTTTGGCATTATTGAAACTGTTGCTGGTGATGGCACCTGATTGCGAGGCAATGTGATACGCCATGGTAGAATGAGGATTGATATTGATCATGTTTTCAGAATTGCTGGTGGAAATGGAGTACAGGCTGAAATCCGGTGTAGTATTTGAAACAATATCTGTGCCGCCAGTGGCGAGCAGCGTTAAAGGGTATTGGCTGCCATTATCCTGGATGGTAACGGTAAAATTAGCGTTATTGTTGCTTGAACTTGTTGCCAGGGTATTTCCTGCGTCATCAGTAATGGAAACCGAGGCACCAACAACGGGACCATCGCCCACACTGCCTGATAAGCTGATCTCGGTAACTGAAGAACCGCTACCGCCGCCACCGCCGCATGCCACTAATGTGAGACTTATAAGAGAGAGTGCTGCGTTCCTTAAAAACTTCTTCATGAAATTATTCCTGTGTAATAATGTTTCGTTGAAGAGAATATCGATGAAACCGACGCGAGAATAATTCGATTGGGTCACACTAATTAGTACAGTAAAGACCTGCTTTACAGGTTTGGATGCAAACTGTGATTTGCATCTCATGGATAAAATAATGGACACTTATTTTTGTTGGGTTTATTGTTAATTGAGAAAAAACAATGTTTTTTTGAATAATACTTGCGAGAAGGTTATGGTGTTTTTTTTTCGTAAATTATTATTAACAATGTTTTTACAAAAAATAGTATTTTAACTGAAGTGTTAACTATTCAATGACGGTATTACTTTATATAATGCGGTCATTCATATAACAGAAATGGGGTTTTAATGAAGGCGAATGAACTTAAAAAGGGTATGGTGATTCTGGTGGACGGTCGCAATATTCTGCTGAAGGAATTACAGGTGCAGTCACCTTCCTCACGTAGTGGCAGTACCCTGTATAAAACACGAGGGCAAGACGTCGTATCACGACAAAAGTTTGAACGTAGTTTCAAGGGGGACGAGGCGGTTGAGCTGGTTGAGCTTGAGCGCAGGGACGTGCAGATGCTGTTTCGCGACGCTGAGGGTTGCACGTTTATGGATACCGAAAGTTATGAACAATATACCGTAGCCGATGACGCCCTGAATGAGGAATTGCCTTATCTGTTTGATGGCATAGAAGGTGTTCGCGCCCTGATTGCAGACGGCGCAATATTGGGCATTGAGTTACCCGGTACGGTGGCACTGGAAATAACCGAATGCGCCCCTGGAATGAAGGCGGCATCGGCTTCAGCCAGAAACAAACCCGCAACACTGTCAACAGGACTGGTTGTGCAAGTGCCGGAATACCTGACGCCCGGCGAGGTCATCAAGGTCAATACCGATACCGGTGAATTTATTTCGCGTGCCTGATAATTTCAGGTCAATGCTTGCAGAATAAAATTTATTCACATTTAAATCACTGTCAACTGCTCGAGTATATGTTTTTCAATCTAGATCAGGTTTTCCTGCAGGTCACCTGTATTGGTAATACTGATATTATCAACGGGAATGATAGTGCTTTTGAAGTGGCAATCGTGTATGGTTTTCGCCTGAAATAGATTTCGAAATCGTGTAAATCTGTCTATTGTAAAACTCAACAGAACGGGGAGTCGTCATGTCGGGTCTTCATCCGCAACTGCAGCAAGACAGTCATGTATTGGGGCATTTTCGGCTTTGCCAATTATTATTACTGAAAGATGCCAATTACCCGTGGTTTATTCTGGTGCCCGATCGTGAGGCTGTGACCGAGATCTTCCAGTTATCGAGCGAAGATCAGTTGCAGCTGATTAAGGAGTCATCCATTTTATCCAGAGCACTGTTTGATGTGTTTAATGCCGATAAAATGAATGTTGCCGCAATTGGAAATCTGGTGCCGCAGTTGCATATTCATCATATTGTACGTTATAGAGATGATGCCTGCTGGCCTGCGCCCGTGTGGGGAGCAGTTGCGAAAAAAAACTATACCTATGATGAGCTGGATGCCGTCATCAAGAAAGTGTCCGCACTGAATTTGCCTGATTTTCAACCCCGGTTCTGATTTAAAGAATCGTTTTTATGGGTATGGCAAGCAATGCATTGTTCTTTACTGGTATTTACTGTAAGGGAATGATAGGATTTTGTTGTTAATTATTGATATTGTTTTAGCTAAATAATAACTAATGGCGTTACCCCCTTTTCTTTTCAAAGGAGATATAAATCCAATGGCAACAAAAAAAGCTGTAGTAAAAAGTGCTGCGATGGCAAAAACACTTGATTCTGCCCTGGCAGGTCTTGCAACAATCTGTGAAAGCGGCGGTAAAGCGGTTGATAGCAGAGCAAAAGACGGTAAAAAGCTGGCGGCTGCTTCCAAGCGTTTAGGTAAAAAACGTACAACTTTGGGCAATCGCAAAAAAACAGCGGCTGCCAGATTGAAAAAAGACGCAACGGCTGATAACAGAAACGCGTTGAAGGCAGTTGAAAAGGAACTGGCGGCGGTTGCCAAGGAAATTGCCAAGGTCAAAAAGGCCAAGGACGCGAATAACGCCGAACTTACCGGCTTGCGCGCCTCAGTGAAACGTGCCAATGCTTATGTGAAAGGCATCACTGCTGCGGACAAGGTGCTTAACAAACCGAAGAAAAAACGTCGCAAGAAAAAAAGTAGCTAAAAGCGCGTAGATCCCCGTTTTTTCTTGTAAAGCCTGACTCTGTACTAACAGGGCCAGGCTTTTTTATTGTCCTGTATGCTGGTTGCTACTTTTTGCCGGGGCGCATGATGTCACCAACACCTGGGTAAAATGCACAGCCATTTCCATGAGCGCGCCAGTCTATGGCGCGGCTATCCTGATCGGTGATAAAGGTAAATTCACAGGCATATTCATAATAGGCGGGCGGGAAATAACTGCCTGGAATAAAATAGGTGTAACTCCCCTGGTTGGACTTATAAGTCCGGATAATGTCGGGTGTGCGGTGACCAGGAGTAAAATCACTTTGCGTCCAGGTCCAGGTGTATGCCACCCTGTTATTTTCAAGTTCGCGTTCAATATAATTATAACCAAAATGGGCCTGTATTCTACTAATAGGTTGGCCAAGGTAGTGGTTCATTTGGCGTTCAAACTTTTCTGTGCTCGCACAGCCTGCAGCCAGTAGAAGGTATGCTAAAAGGGTTAAGAGCCTGTGTAGTAATTTCATGTTGTTTGTCCGGTGCTTTTCCGGTGTTTTATATATCAAGTATAGCCTAGTCATATATGATAATTATCACAAGATCAGCCAACAGAATAAGCGGATGCAAAAGCTTGATTAACCTATTATTATTAAAGACCCTTTACCTGTTATTGTGTGACTGATACATGGAATCTGAACAGCTGGAAATGTTCCGTCTACGTTTGCTGCAATTACAACAGCAACTGTTTGCCGATGCCGAGACCGGGTCGGAAGCAGCCGGAATAGTCGAACTTGACCAGGCCAGGGTAGGCCGTCTGTCACGCATGGATGCCCTGCAGGGGCAGGCCATGTCGCAAGCCATGAAACAACGACGCGAGATTGAAATAAAAAAAACAGACGCAGCCCTCGAGCGTATTGAGCGGGGTGCGTATGGCTGTTGCGTCAGTTGTGAGGAGGATATCGCCATCAAGCGGCTTGAGTTTGACCCGACTGCAAGTCAGTGCATCCATTGTGCCAACAAATCAGAAACATGAGCTGATTTTATTCTAACAATCATGCTCTATACTATTGTAATCATATGCTTCAGGGTATCAGGATGAAAAACATAACTGTTTCAAGTATTTTGTTTCTTGCCATTTACTTGCCGCTGGCTAACGTTGTTGCAGAACCTGTACAGAGCTACAAACAGGTTCGCGACCAGATGATGCAGAAAAACGCGGGGAAAAATAAAAAGAAAGCCAAGTTTAGCCAGGCAGACAGGCAACTTATGAAGGACTCCATGGAGGCCACGAAGAAGAAATATCCATCGCCTGGATTAGCGCTGAATACCATAGCACCTGATTTTAGTTTGCCCAATGCAACTGGCAGTAAGGTGAGGTTATCGAATCAGCTAAAGCAAGGCCCGGTGGTGCTGGTGTTTTATCGAGGGGCATGGTGTCCATTCTGTAACCTGCATTTACATGTGCTGCAAAAGAGTCTGCCTGAATTCAAAAAATACAAAGCCAGCCTGATTGCGGTAACGCCACAACAGCCAGATCAATCCCTTAAGCAGATAGCAAAGAACAAATATCCGTTTGAGGTGCTGAGTGACTTGCAGGATGTTGTCATGAAACAGTATGGCCTGTACTACGAGTTGTCACCTGAACTGGTTAAGTTGTACAAGAGCAAAGGTCTGGATGTCGAGGCTTATAACGGCAAAGGTCGTACAGCATTACCCATTCCGGGCACATTCGTGATTGCACGGGACGGCCGCATCCGCGCTGTGCATGCGCAACATGACTACAAGGAGCGCATGGAGCCTGCGGAAATAATTCGTGTTTTGAAAACACTGAAGCCATCGTCCGGCAGAGACTGACTTGGCTGTTGTCAAAGTGTGATTCCAGTATTCTACATGCCGGAGGCCTCGTATTACCTGGTGATACTATTCAAGGGTAAGCCAATGGTGTTTTTTGCTAGTCGAGATCAAAAATAAAATCACGCCTGTCAGCAAGCCTAGTAAATGTGCCTCCGGTACGCTGGGCCATAATGTATCGGTGAAAATTGCCTCGTGGCTATGTAACTCAATCAGGTTCTTCAGAAAGCCGGCAAGCAGTATCAGCAGTAACGGTGCTGAACGAGAGCTTTTCCATAGCTGCAGGATCCCGTATGAGAACAGGCTGTTCAGAATGCCGGACAGGCCGCAATAGGCCATCAAGCCCGGCATAAAAACAATAATCGATATGGATATGATCAGGCAGGAAAGCATCAGTACTGAAAACAGCTGTCTACGCAGCGTTTGCTCAAATAACGAGCCCAGTATTAACAACGCGGCTATGTCCCATTGTGCATGCTGCAGATCGCTGTGTACCCAATGGCCGCTAAATAATCGCCAGAGCTCCCCGTTGCTGATGGTCTCCTGCTTGTACACCAGTATATCCGGTGCACTTCCAAAAATCATAAACAGCCCGATAGAGAGCAATGTGAGCAAACAAGTACGCCATGGCAGCGAAGGCATGCCATGGCGTAACAATGAGATACTATTGCTCATGCTGACGACTTGATCTACTACCGCTTATCACGGTGATGGCCAGTAAGGCAAAAAGTACCAATGTCCATGGGTCAATTGCACCACCACCAAAGCTCGGGCGATTGGATTGATACATGGGTTGTTGTGTATCAACACGTCGAGTCGGTGCCGGACGAGCCTGGCGCTGTTGTTGTGCTTGTTTCTCCACGGCAAGTCGACGTTGGTTTGCGCGATCGATGTTGCGTGAAGTGAAGACCTCATCCCTTAGCACAATCATGGATGTGTAATCTGTGACCAGGCCGTATTCGACGCCGAGACTGATGATACCATTTTTGATATCGGCCTTTTCGCCGAAATTGTTTATTTCCTCCATCATATCTTCGATGCTGGCATAGGCCCACAGGCGTTCAATTTCTGGATTTTCACTTGAGGTCGACGGAAAATTGAAGCTTGTCTGATATACCTTGGGCTGACCGGAGATCTTGCCTTTTACTTTCACGGTCGCCTGACCATCACCCCAATAATGTCCGAACAGTACAAGTTGTTGTCCACGGTACAGGCTACCTATTTTCTGCGGTGTCAGATCAGCTGTTTTAACCCCGCTTATTTCGACTTTAACACCATGAAGTGCTTCATGCGTGACCTTGTTACTGGCCTGTAATATCTGTCCGACGATGTCATCACTATTGGAAATACTGATAGCAAAACCACCTGACTCACGTGTCATGGCTTCCAGCATGGGACGATTACTGCTGTTGCCCATGATCATGGTAAACAGACGGATGTCTTTTTTCTTCACCAGGTCAATAAACTGGCGTTGCTGGGTTTCGCCAACATTGGCCACGCCATCGGTTACCAGTACTATTGCACTGGTGCGATCGGCATCAATATGCTGGATGCCATTGACCAGACCCTGATACAGGTTGGTGCCGCTATTGGGCTGGATGGCAGCCACCTTGTCACTGTAGAGTTTAATCATTTCAGGTGTGGCATTAACATAAGCCGGGGTCAGATCACGGGCCTGGCTATTGAATAACACGATGCGAAAGCGGTCATTCGGACGCATTTTTTTCAGCGCGCGTTGAACACCTTCAGCCAGGGTTGCATATTTTCCTGTCATCGAACCTGATATATCGAGCACGAAGACCCAGTCCTTGCCTTTATTGATCGGTTTAAGGTCATCACCCGGTGTCACTACCATCATATACGTGCCACGCTTGCTGGCATCTGGCTTGTAGGTCACCAGGTCAACACTGCCAGGCAGACCGGCTTTATGACGCCAATAAATGACGAGGTCCTTGTCCAGTATGTGAGCAGCGTTGTTTGCAGTCGGGTTAAAGGCTGGGGTCGGAGTCGATGGGCCGCCTTCAAGTGGATGCGGTTTGTTGCTAGCAGTTTTCATGGCGCCTGTTTTATCGATGCTCACATGCCAGTCACCCGCTGTGGTTTGTTTGACAACGGCCTGTCCCTGGTTGGGTACCCTTACGGCATCGATAGGATAGGCTGACTTCACGTTCAGATTGAAACTGAATTTATCCGTAACCTTGTCGTTGGCAGTCCAGAAAGCCAGCTTCTGTTCGTCAACACCTCCTTCTTCAAGCGGGTAGACATAACGTCCAATGCCGGTATCAACATGTGCCGGTTGCAGGTAAACGATTCTGATCCGGGTGTCCTTACCGGCACGTACCGGCGAGACCATGGTTTCAAAGGTTTTATAACTGTCTTTTTCTGTCAGTGCCGTATCACGTCCGGCCTGCTTCTCCTGTTGGTAAACTTCACGGGCCTGTTGTTTTTCAAGCACCTCACCATTGACAGGTTTGCCGTCGATCCACAAGGTCAGTTCGGCTACCGAGCCGTGTTCAGGCACCGGAAAGGAATAACGCGCTTCGAGATCCTGTGCATGAGGGTTGTGAAAGAGCTGCTCTACGCGTGTAATAGCATAGCCGTCTTCGATCGTGACGTTGACGTCATGACTACGTATTTCCAGTTTAGGCAGGCTACTGTTAGTGGGTGTCAGCAGGCCGGCTGCCTGGGCCTGCAAGGTACCCAGGCAGGCCAGACCAACTATCAGGCCTGAGACCATTTGTTTGGCTTGTGAGATTATTCCGCTCATTTTGATTCTCCTTAAACTTTTCAGTAAGTGTCTGTATTAACTATTTATTTAAAATAAACAGTGTTCAATTTAGTTGAAAATAAAAAGCCGGCTTATCTTTTACGGCAATTATTGAACAGTGTTTAATTAATTTATAGCACACAATTGAACAATGTTCAATAATTGTCTATAGTAAATATGAAAATATTTTTTATACAGGTTCTTTATATAAGGTAGAAACTTATGGCAAGACGCAGTGATCACAGTCGTGAAGAAATTCGTGAAATGGCCATCCTGGCGGCTGAAAGACTGGTTGAAAAACAAGGTTATAAAGGCCTGAGTGCTCGTAAGGTGGCCAGCGAGATTGGCTACACTGTCGGCACCCTGTACCTGGTATTTAAAAACCTGGATGAACTGATCCTGTCGGTCAATGCCCGCGCACTCGACGAATTGTATCTGGCCATGGAAGAATCGGTTGAAAAAAACCAGGACCCCAAGTCCTGTGTCATCGCCCTGTGCCATACTTATTACCTGTTTGCTATACAACATGTACACCGCTGGACACTGATATTTGAGCACATCTTGCCCGAAGACCAAACGGTGCCAGACTGGTATTCCATCAAGGTTGCACGCGGTTTCGAGATCCTGGAAAAGGTATTGGCCCCGATCGCATCAGCGCTTGATGACCAGGAGATATCGAAATCGGCCAGGGTTTTGTGGGGCAGTGTCCATGGTATCAGCATGCTGGCCGTTACCGGCAAACTTGGCGTGGTCGGAGTCGACTCGGTGAATGAACTGCTTGATTCACTCGTGGACAATTACCTGCGCGGCCTGATCGGAGAGGATTAGCGTTTCCTGAATATATTGCTGGGGTATATAAGTATTTTTTGATATGATTCGCGGCCTCGTCCAATAAGAACTCCGTGAGGTCACCCATGTTCCAGCTAGGCTGTTCTAATCGTGCCTGTTTCCAGAATGAATTATTGTCCGGCCTGACGGTTGCACTGGCTCTGGTACCCGAGGCCATAGCATTTGCCTTTGTCGCAGGTGTTGAGCCGATGGTCGGGTTGTATGCCGCGTTTATGGTGGGGCTGCTGGCAGCCATATTCGGAGGACGTCCGGGTATGATTTCGGGTGCGACGGGTGCCATGGCTGTAGTCATGGTTTCGCTCGTAGCAGAGCATGGTGTCGAGTACCTGTTTGCTGCTGTAGTACTGACCGGTCTGTTTCAGATTCTCGCCGGTATTTTGAAGCTCGGCAAGTTTATTCGCATGGTTCCTCACCCGGTTATGCTGGGTTTTGTTAATGGCCTGGCGATAGTTATTTTTCTCTCCCAGATCCAGCACTTCCAGACAGGTCCCATGGGTGGTGAGAAAGAATGGATGACGGGTAGTGCGCTATGGGTATTCGTTGGCCTGGTAGCCCTGACCATGGCGATCATACATTACCTGCCAAAACTGACAACCATGATCCCGTCATCACTGGCCGCAATTGTTGTTGTCTCGTTACTGGTAATTGGCCTGGGGATCGATACCAATACGGTCGGTGGTCTGGCCTCTCTTAAAGGTGAGTTACCAACTTTCCATATGCCTGATGTGCCTTTCAGTATTGAAACGCTGAAAATAATACTACCCTATTCAATTATTCTTGCTGCGATTGGTCTGATTGAATCCTTGCTAACCCTGAATCTGATTGATGACCTGACCAATACACGAGGCAAGGGTAACCGTGAGTGCATAGGGCAGGGTATTGCCAATACCACAACCGGGTTGTTCGGTGGTATGGGTGGTTGTGCCATGATAGGTCAAAGCATGATTAACGTGAATTCGGGTGGACATAAACGACTGTCAGGTGTTGCTGCGGCCCTTTTCCTGCTGAGTTTTATTCTAGTGGGTTACAAACTCATTGAGGCCATTCCGGTCGCAGCCCTGGTTGGTGTAATGTTTATCGTTGTGATGGGTACGTTCGAGTGGTCCAGTATTCGTATCTTCGGCAAGGTGCCAGGCAGTGATGTTTTTGTGCTGGTACTGGTCTCCGCTGTAACGGTTGCAACCGATCTGGCTGTTGCTGTAATTGTCGGCGTGATTGTTTCAGCACTGGTGTTTGCCTGGGAGCATGCGAAGCACATCAATGTTAATGGTTACGTAGATGAAAATGGTTCCAAGGTCTATGAGTTGAACGGTCCCCTGTTCTTCGGTTCGGTCAAAGGCTTTCTTGATTTATTTAACCCGGAAGAAGACCCGGCAGACGTCATCATTGAATTCCAGAATTCCCGTGTGGTTGACCATTCGGCAATCGAGGCAATCGATAACCTTGCGGAAAAATACATCAAGGCTGGTACCAGGTTACATTTGCGTCACCTGAGCCCGGAATGCCGTGATTTATTAAAAAAAGCAGGTGATCTGGTTGAAGTAAATGTGATGGAAGACCCGAAGTACCACGTGGCCGACGATCAGCTTGCCTGATAATTAGTAGTAACAATTAATATAATAATAAGCAAAACCGCAAACCTGATTTGCACTTCTGAGTGAAACGGTGTTATACATAAATTCTTTCATGTAGTCGCTGTAGAGGTTAGGTAAATGGTAGCGGTTTCTTCCAATTCACCCGAACTGGATGTATTGCTGCATGAAAAAAACAGGCGTGTCGACGAACATGTGCTTGAGTTGCTCAAGCAATACCCTCAGCTTTCGAATATTCAAAACCCCGAGTGGTGGGATATTATCGAACGCGCCCGCTTGCTGGTGATGCCACCGAGAAATACCCTGCTCAAGGCGGATGCCCAGTGTGATAACTTTGTGTTTATTCTGTCAGGTCAGGTCAGGATATTTCAGCATGGTGAAGATGGCCGCGAAGTAACATTGTATTACGCCAACGCAGGTGATGTGTGTGTCATGAGCCTGAGTAGCCTGCTGCATTCACGCCCTTTCAAAGCCAATGCACAGTCGGTGACGGATCTGAAATTACTGTCGATCAGTTCTGCTGATTTCTTACGTGCCATGGAAATTTCCGAAGATTTCAGGTTATGGGTCATGCGAAGCCTGAGTGACAGTTTTTGTGACATGATGGAGACTTTTCACGGCACTGTATTCCAGCGTCTGGAAATGCGCATGGCCTGTTTGCTGGGTCAGTTGTTTGAACGTGCTCAATCGACAACCCTGAGCATTACACACCAGCAAATTGCCCAGGAGCTGGGGAGTACGCGTGAAGTGGTCAGTCGCATTCTTAAACACCTTGAAAAGCAGGGTTGTATCCATCTGTCGCGTGGGCAAATTCAGGTAGGAGAAGGCCAGCAGTTGCCTACCTCGATGGAATAAATCAATCCGGTTTTTATTACAACTATGTAACATTGGTTACAGACCTTTCTCCGAAGCTTCGTTTAAATTCTTACAGAGACGGGCAAGCTTTACTTTTTACTGGTAAGCAAAAGTCCGCGGTATAAAAATATTAGCAGTTTTTTTGGAGAGAGGTCGTAAGCCTGCAGCCCCTTCAGGTGTTTACGATTCTGCCTGCGCTACCTTGATATGTACTAAGGAAGAAGTAGTTGGAGGAGTAGTAAATGAAGCGTCGAGATTTTCTCAAATTTGGTTCCGCAACGGTAGCCACCACGGCTCTGGGTAGTGCAGGATTAATATCCTGGTCACCGAGAAGTCATGCAGCAACCATCAATAAAACATTTTACGTAACAGATGGACTCATCTCCCAGGGTGACGGAGTAGATGTATATTTTCGTGGATTCAGTAGTAATCAGGGTAGCCTGTCAGTGCCAGGCGAGCATATGATTGTACAAGAAGGTGACACGGTTAATATCACTATTATTAATACCCTGAACAGTAGCCACAGTTTTGTTATTGATGGCATCAGTAATAATACAGTAAACAGTGGTCGTATTCGTGGAGGCAATAGTACAACGATCAGCTTTACAGCTGACAATACGGGCACCTATCTCTACTACGATGCACGAAACGCGCCGTACAACAGGCTGCTGGGTTTGCATGGTGGCATCGCCGTTATGCCAAGAGGCAGCAATAATGAGCTGTATCCGGGTAGTCCGACATTTAGCAATCCGCTCGGTCAGTATTTCTGGGTATTTAATGATATCGATCCTGTTTGGCATAACGCACTGCAGAATGGTCAAACGCCATCTACGCGATATGTGCCACGCTATTTTACCTTGAATGGTCTGAGTGGTCGTCCACCCGGTGCGCCCGGCGCTATGGATGAGACGGTAGATAGTATGGCCGACCCACGCAGCAAGATTGATGGTCATATTGGCGATCGCACACTGATTCGATGCCTGAATGCTGGTAAGGCACAACACGCCGTACACACGCATGGTAATCACATGGAATGGTTGAGCAAGAATGGCCAGAACCGAGTTGATGTATGGGAAAAGGATATTGTTCCGCTCGATGCCAATGGTGGCAGTGTTGATATTATATTCCCGTTTGACCCTCCTCCCGATGCCTGGCCACCTGTGACCAATAACACGCTGGCGCAGGCAGAAAGCGAAGGCAGGCATTTTGCCTTTCCCATGCATCTGCATGATGAAATGACACAGACCGCAGGCGGTGGCCTGTACATGTTCGGTGCATTGACTGATATCTACTATCACGCAGATTAACGGAGGGCAGAGCAATGGGTAGAAGAAAATCTAGAAACACAAGAACCGAAACAGAAACAGCGACTACTGATACAAGCACAAGCGGTATGGGTGGTGGTGGCGGCATGATGGGGTCAGCCTGTTATGTATACCCGGTTCGTCCTGCCGAGGTACCGGCACTGGACTCCCCTGATGTGGTTTACAGTCGTGGTGTCGATATGTCTATCCCCATGACGATGGATGATGGGCGCGTGGTAAACATGTGGGGTTTTTCCGATACGGCCGGAGGTGGTGGTATGGGAGGAGGCGGTATGGGCAGTGCGACCTTTCCGTCAGCTGCCATGCGCGTCACGCAAGGACAGGTAGTGCATACGCAACTCAATGTTGGCATGATGATGTACCACACCATTCATCATCATGGTATTGAACCGGAATACCGAAGTGATGGTGTAGGTCATTTATCGTGGGATGTACAGGGTAATTATACCTACCAGTGGCGACCGATGCATGCCGGTACGTATTTTTATCACTGTCACACCAATACGGTTTTGCATGCAGAAATGGGTATGTATGGAGCCCTTATAGTCGATCCGCCGGAAGGTCCAGGTACCGCTTTTGAAGGTGGGCCAAGCTATGACCTTGAAGCGATCTGGGCTGTCGATGAAATTGATTCGAGCTGGCATAATCTTGATTGGGCTGCGGGAACCTGCGGTGGTGATCTTGGATTGAACGAATTGAATCCGGATTACTTTATTATTACGGGAGTGGATGGAGCACAATCGGCATTAACGGCACCGGGCATTGCTGTCAATATGAACCGAGGTGACCGTTTACTGGTGCGCTATATCTGCGCCGGTTATCTACCACAACAGATCCGGTTTGGTGGACTCAATGCAGAAATTATTGCATCCGATGGCCGTCCTTTGCCGAACCCGGTGAATGTCACAGAAATCGATGCGGTTTCCGCAGAGCGGTATGACTGCATTATCGAACCATCGCAGCGCGGAACATATACCGTTGAAATCGATATCAAGGACTGGATAACCGGGGATGTGTTGGGTACGGCCAGGACTCGGATTACGGTTAACTAGTCGGTTATTGGTATGCAGGGCTAACCTGTCATGCATTGAGAGGTGGATGCGTTTCTCAAGCATGACAGGAGTAGCTGAGCATTATGTTTTTTGGTGATAGTAGTATCTCCTTCATCTGTAAGAGCGGTATTCTGCCGCGAATAAGATTTCTGATTTATCTGTAGTGTAGGAGCGGTCTCATGGTCGCGAAAGATCTTGCCTTTCTGTCTGGATATGTTTCCTGTTGCTTTCAGAATCTTATTATTTCAAAGGGCCGGGGCTCGTCCCGGCGGCCGAGTTACTTTTCTTTGCTTGCCCAAAGAAAAGTAACCCAAAGAAAGGGCACCCCGATATC